>Ga0193731_1000357_pt1 | contig 15473 bp, 14 predicted proteins | sample U1a2metaG_FD_144920 | JGI IMG/M metagenome (GOLD analysis project Ga0193731, IMG submission 144920) | Soil microbial communities from a riparian zone of the East river system, Colorado, United States - U1a2 | ecosystem: Environmental > Terrestrial > Soil > Riparian zone | place: USA: East River...
GCCGCCAACCAATCCGGCGTCCTGTTTATTCAACAAGCAAATGGAAAATTTAAAAAAGGACCGGTGTCATCCATTGACAGCCTTTCAGATGATATGGGTGTTTTGTTTTTTGATGCCGATAACGATGGCGATGATGACTTGTATATCGCTAGCGGAGGAACTGAGCACGTAAAAGGTTCCCCGTTGTATCGCGACCATCTTTACCTCAACGATGGACGAGGAAATTTCAAAAGCGCGCCCGATGCCCTGCCGGATATCCGTCAAAGCGGATCCGGTGCTGTGGCGGCGGATTATGATCACGATGGGGATCTCGATTTGTTTATCGGCGGAAGAATTGTTCCTGGCGAGTATCCCCTGCCCGCTGATAGCTACCTCTTACGGAATAATATGATGAAGACCGGTCGATTTACCGACGTCACGAAAGAAGTAGCGCCCGGCTTCCTGAAATTAGGCTTGGTAACAGCGGCCTTGTGGACCGATGTAGACAATGATGGATGGATGGATTTGATGATCGCAGGAGAGTTCATGCCCATAACGAGTTATAAGAACAACAAGGGAAAATCATTCACTCCATTCGGTAAAGACGCCTTCGCACACACTTCAGGCTGGTGGAATAGTCTAACCGCAGGTGATTTCGATAACGACGGTGACATGGACTACATCGCCGGCAACCTGGGCTTGAACACGCGCTACAAGGGGAATGAAAAGGAGCCCTTGTGTATTTATGCCCGTGATTATGACCGGAACGGGTCCCTCGATCCGGTCATGACCTATTATGTACAAGGAACAAAATACATCGTTCATGCCCGAGATGAGCTGATCAGCCAGATCAGCGTCATGCGCCTGCGTTTTAGAAAGTACAAAGAATATTCGGAGGCTACGTTTGACGAATCATTTCTAAAATCGGAATTGGACTCAGCCTATGTCGTGTGCGGCGAATGGTTTCAAACCAGTTACATTGAAAACCGGGGTCAGGGAAACTTTTCCATAAAACCGCTGCCCCTGGACGCACAGTTTTCACCGGTCTATGGTATGGTTGCTGACGACTTCAACCAGGATGGTCATCAGGATGTGCTGATGGTCGGGAATCTGTATGCCGCGGAAGTCAACACGGGCCGATACGATGCCTCTCAGGGACTATTGCTGCAGGGTGACGGCCACGGAAACTTCTATCCTGCGAAAGCCATGGAGTCTGGATTTTGTGCTGACGGCGACGCTAAAGGAATGGCAAAATTAATAACCGGTGATGGGCATGAACTCGTGGTGGTAGGCAACAATTCCGGTCCGGTCAAAACCTACACGGTAAACAAAAAGGTTAAAACATACCGGGCCAGGCGGGATGATGCTTACGCGTTAATAACCTTGAAAGACGGTACGACCTATAAATATGAATTCTCTTACGGATCGACCTATCTATCGCAATCCACCAGAAATCTTGCTTATGCTTCCGGCATAATGAAAATTGTGGTTTCTAATATCCGGGGAGAGCAGAGGGAGCTGCGGCTTCACTAAATGCATTTTGACTCTGGGCATCGCCAGCCACAAGGGGCAACGGTTTTATATGCTGAACAAAAAGACTTGTGCAATTAGGCGGCTTTGTGCACTTTGTGAAACCTTTGTGGTCAAATGCATTCTTAACACTAAGGGCACAACGGCTTCACAAGGTTCACAAAGCGAATCCTACAGCCTTCCATTAAGGGTCCTAAAGCATGAAAAACTAAAAAACTGATCAATATGAAATACTTTATTTGGTTAACCTGTCTGTCTGGGATATTCTTACTTGATTCCTGCACCCGTGATTACTATACACTGGATGATTATACAACTGCTCAGAAAATTGACACGCATACCCATTTAATGACGACCAGCACGGCGTTGACTGAACAAGCCCGGGAAGACAATTTCAGGCTGCTGGATGTAAGTGTGGATTATCCGCCGTATCCCACACTGGCAGCCCAACAGCAATTTGCATTGCAACAGATTGAAAAGTTTCCTGACAGGGTCAGGTTTCTAACTGCCTTCACATTAAACCATTGGGACTCGATCGGGTGGGCGGATGAAACTATCGCCAAATTAAAAGCCTCCTTCGCTGCAGGAGCATTGGGAATTAAACTCTGGAAGAATATCGGTATGGTTTATAAAGATTCTGCCGGTCATTTTATCATGATTGATAATCCCAGGTTCGATCCCGTCATTCAATTTATCATCAGTCAGGATAAAACCGTGATGGGCCACCTGGGCGAACCCAAGAATTGCTGGCTTCCATTGGATCAAATGACCGTGAACAACGACCGCACCTATTTCAAAAACAATCCGCAATACCACATGTTCCTGCATCCGGACTATCCTTCCTACGACGATCAGATCAATGCCCGGGATAAATTTCTGGAACGGCACCCCGACATGCGTTTTGTAGGCGCCCATTTGGGCAGTTTGGAATGGGATGTGGACGAACTGGCCAAGCGCCTGGATAAATTTCCAAACATGGCGGTGGATATGGCCGCCCGCATATGCCATCTGCAGTTTCAATCCAAATCCAACCGCGAAAAAATCAGGCAGTTTATAATAAAATACCAGGACCGGCTCATTTATGCCACCGACTCGGAGATTTCAGAGACTTCCAAACCAGAGGAAGTAAAGAAACACGTGCACGAAACCTGGTTAGCCGACTGGAAATATTTTGTAACGGATGAAATGATGACGGTCAGTGCAGTGAATGGGGAGTTTCAGGGGTTGAAGTTGCCCAGAGGAGTAATTGATAAGATCTACAGTACGAATGCTATTCGGTGGTTTAAGATGGAGTAAGGTTTCGTTTCCCGCAGATCGCGCAGATTTACGCAGAAATTCTTTAACGATAATAAGAACTACTACTATGGGACTGATTCGAGAGCCAAAAGGTGTTGACTTCACAATTAAATCTGAACCTTGGACAAAAAAGGAATTGAAGAAATTCAGAGAGATTATAAAGCAACAAAACGAAAAGCGTGCAAAACTTACTTAGTTTCCAAACGTTCTAAATATAAAATAAAAAGACCCGCCGGGGTGCGCTGTTCTGATGGGAAGCGTGGCGGGTACTGTTAATACAAAGATACGGAAATTGTGATCTAAATATTTATTTTAGTCCTTTTGGAAGACCATATTTATTGACGAGCTTCTTTGCCGCCTTTACTTTCTTTACAACAAAAGGATCATTGGAATGATCGCTTATTTTTTTATCCACCGTCGCAAGGTGGGCTCGCTTTCTGATTGCTATTGTTGCCATTTTCACCTCAATTTACCATAGACCTTTTGGACCAATACCAAAAAGGCAGTCCTCAGACTGCCCTATTTGAGCGGGAAACCGGTCTCGAACCGGCGACCTACAGCTTGGGAAGCTGTCGCTCTACCAACTGAGCTACTCCCGCTTTATTTAAATCCACAGCTTGGGATCCGCCAGCCGGCGGACTACCAACTGAGCTACTCCCGCTTATGGAGCGAAATTAACAAATACCAACTGAGCTTTTCACCTAAAGTTTAAAGAAAATTTTATTCCGGTATAAGAAATAACAAAGCCCCCACTCCAACGAAAAAATACAAAGGGAAGTAATGATCAGGGCAAGGGATTCCGGCATATTTACCCATTGCATTACCCCATTGCTGATAGCCCCTACATATCCATTGAACCACCGGCTTCCCACAATTTCAAAAAACAGATAGATAAATATCGAATTCATCCCCACAATAGTGAAAAATTCCAGATTCTTACGATGATTTCTTACGTCAATCCACCAATAGCAAGCCGCCAGGCCCAGTAAACACCACCCTCCCGAAGCAAGGGTAAACGAACTGGTGGCAATCCGCTTGATAATAGGCGTGATTGTAGCATCCATTCCAAAACCCACCACCAAAGCGATAATTCCGAACAGCACCAGGCGTTTGATTTTTTCCGATCCACTCTTGTCGGACAAAAGAAGTTTTCCTGCCACCGCACCCCAGATCGTATGGGCAGCCGTAGGAAGGCAATTGATCGCCACCCAGCCGCCATTATTGATCTTGTTCATCAGGAGCAAGTCTACATAGTTGCCAAAGTTGTGTTGGTCGGTGAAGGGCTGATCAAATCCGGGAACATGGGTAAAGCGATAGAGAATCTCGGTGAGAAGCAAAAGTCCCATACTGAACGCCAACTGCGACGTCGATGACCATCTGAAAATCAGGAATGCGACCAGCGTCGTGAAGGAAAGTTGTGTCAGGACATCCCACAATTCAAACGACAGTCCACCTGGCCGGACCGCATAATCGAGCACGCCCCAGAAAAACAACAAAGCACTTCGCTTCAGCACTTTCCTGAAGGAATCTCCCCAGGGAACTCCCTGTTGCTGCTGCTTGTGCAGGGAGTAGGCCAGGGCCGTGCCTGCCATAAACATAAACCCAGGCTGAATCAAGTCCCAAAACCGAAGGCCATTCCACGGGTGATGGAAAAACTGAATAAAAAATCCCGAGAGAAAGGTTTCCTTTGAAACTTCAAAAAGGTGATCGTAGAGTTGGGCGCCTTCCAGGGCAAGCAGCACCATGATCAGGCCGCGCATGAAATCCAGGGAAAGCAACCGGCTCGATGCCGGGGCAATGGTTTCGTTCTTCATAGGGTTTGAAGGTAAAAAGAAAAACCATTTTTTCCCGCAGATTCCGCAGATTTGCGCAGATTTTTAGTTCATAGGGTCTGAAGGTAAACAAAGAAAAACCTCCCGTGGAGGAAGGTTAGTGAATTTTGTTTCCCCTGCCTACCCCGACGTGTCGGAGTAGGCCGGCAAGGCGCTGATTGATTCGAACTAAAGAAACAAAATCATAGAAATCAAAGAAATCACAAGAATCAAAGTTCAGACGATTACTTTTTCCGGATAATGATATCCCCGTTATAGTTCTTCATCGTAAACTCAGGGCCACCACCATTGATATCACCCTTTACCCACTCGTCAATCACAACCTTGTACGTGCCCGCATTCGAATCCTTTTTCTGCACCGGCCCGCCTTTTACGAGATTCATATCAAAACCGCTGAGGATTTCTCCTTGCTCTGTTTTCATCTTCAACGAAGCCTTGAGCGTAGTGGGAAAGGTGAGGTCGATATCGCCGTTGTACGTGGAGTACGACATGGGCGTTCCTTCCGTTACTTTATCGAATGTCACCTTGATCTCCCCGTTGTAGGTACTCGCCACGACGGATCCGGAAATGCTTTCTGCCGTGATCTCTCCATTATAATTGGTGAGGACTACTTCGCCCTGGATATTGCCGATCACAAGATCGCCGTCATTGTAGGTCTTCACTTCCAGATCAAATCCCGAAGGCACTTCAATCTCCAGCTTGATCGGATTATTCCACGAATCGGACTTGGCGGTCACGACATTGCCATTTTCAGATACTTCCAGGTCCATGGTCCCGCTGCTGATCCGCTTCAACCCTTCCTTTGTCCCCCGGTCGTGTTTATCCTCGTTTTCCGGAGCGGAATATTTTACAAGAACATCTTTACGCGCCGTACCCTTGACAATGATCGTCCCCGAATTGAGATGGGCTTTTAACTTTCCCCGCTTGTTGGGGTCACTCAACGGCACCGGAAATTCGCCGGAGTTTTGTGCGACAGCTCCGATTGCGGACAGAACGATGAACCCCAGGGTCATTATAATTTTGCTATTCACTGATTTTTGCTTTTTCATTTTCGTATTCATTAATTTTTCTCTTTCACGTACACATTACCATTGAAGGTTTCGAAGTCGAGGACGACGCCTCCCCTGCCTACCTTAAAGCGATTGCCATTTACTTTGTATTTAATTCCATCACCTTTCTGCTCCTTTTCAAGAAGTACCGGCAGGGCCTCCAGTTGATCGATATTCGTATAAAGACTGCCATTAAAACTTTCAAAACTCATGCTCGCGCCCAATCCTTTTTGAAAATTGGCGTTGATATCTCCATTGAGGGTATAGAAGCGGCTGGCCTTGTCGGGATTGTGGGCATAGTCGATATCGACATCACCGTTGATCGTGCTCGCCTTCACTTCACGAACCAGGTTGGATAGTTTGATGCTGCCATTGATGTTATTCGCATTCACAGCACCTTTCATATTCTGGACCGTGATGTCACCATCATTAACAGTACTGAGCAGCAGATTCACCGAGGCAGGGACCTTAAGCACAAAGTCCATTGTATAGTCATATTCTGTTCTGCAGTTATTACCCCGGCCATTGCAGTCGTTCCAGTTGTACCCCCACCCTTCCTGCCGGTCGTCGTGGCGATTGTTTCTTGAATTCAGCTTGCCAAAATTATTGCATCCCCCTTCTACATAAAAGATCAGCGTATCGGCCCGGTCGATCACCCCCAACTGGATCTCCTTCTTGCCTTTTTCCAATCTGTCCTGGGTCTTGGCCGTTACTTTTTTCTTCACTTCGAGCAGAATTTTGTCTCCTTCATACCCTGTTATTTTGATATCTCCGTTAATATTGGCCAGCAGAATAGTATTGTTTGTGCCCTTCTTTTCGAACGTGAACTCCCTGGTAAATTTTTCGCTGAAATCCTGGGCAAGAACCCACCCCGGACACGCTGCCCACAGAAGCATTGTTAGTATCTGTTTTGTTTTCATTTTTTTAGATTAAGACCCGAATACTTTCTTCAATTTTACTTTTCACTTCCTTCGGCGTTTTTTCATTCTCCAGAATCCGTCTCAACTCTTTTACCGACTTCTTTTCCTGCATAGCCACCATCAGTCCGGCCAACTCTACCTGCACCATCGGGGAGTCTTGTTTGGAAATCGACCGGACCAACTCCTCGCGCACACGGCCATCGCGTACATACGACTTGAGAACCTCCAGGGCGGCAAGTCTGACATTGACATTGTCGTCCTCATTGAGTGTCTTAAACAACGCGCTGGTAACCTTTTGACTGACCTGGTTCATGTCGCTCGTCAGGCTCACCGCCCGCAGCCGGTCGGTGGCAGACTCTTTCTCAAGAAGAGAGAGCATCACCATCTCTTTCAGGTCACCGACCTCCCGGGTAAGCGCCTTTACTTGTGTGTTTTCAGCAGGCCTTTCCAAAAGGTATCCCACGGCGAACCCCGCAATCAGGAGAACGGATGCAAACGCCAGCCGCGGCATCAGCACACTCCATTCGGGCCAGGTTACAGCAAAGACATTTCGTTTTACTTTCCTTTTTTCCGCCGCCAACCTGGCATAGAATTGATCATCCAACTTCATTGACGGGGCCGGTTCCTCCATCCGGATAATCTGCTCATCCAATTTATTGAGCTCATGAAGCTGTGTAAGGTTAACCGCTCCCTCCTCGATCAGCTTTTCCAACAACTTTATTTCCGAAGGGTCTGCGAGGCCTTCGTTGTACTTCATGATCAATTCTTCAATCTTTTCCATAGTTGTTAGAATTTCACCTCACCCCCTGCCCCCTCTCCGAAACGGAGAGGGGAGAAGTTATAAATCCCCCCCTCTCCGAAACGGAGAGGGGGCCGGGGGGTGAGGTCACATTCGTTTCTCCAATTGTTGATATACCACTTTAAGTTCTTGTAAGGCCCTGAAAACTTTCACCTTTACCGCTCCTTCCGAACACCCCATGATCTCCCCGATCTCTTTATACTTCTTCTCCTGGTATTTGCTCAACAGCAGGATCTCCCGTTTATCGGCTGGCAGCCGGTCCATGGCCATGGACAGCATGCTGTGTTCCTCGTCGTGCTGCATGACCGCCGACTGGTCTTCATTGTGCCCCAACTGCTCTTGCCAATCCTCAAGGGAGTCCTTTGCCTTCAGTTTGTCCTTGCGGTAATGATCATTATTTACATTGCGCGCAATGTGAAACATCCAGGTTTTAAAGTCGCCCTCCCCACGAAAAAGGTGGCGGTATTTCAGAATCCGGAAGAAGGTATTCTGGACCAGGTCCTCGCTCAGGTCCCCGTCTTTGCTAAGCCCATAAAAGAAACCATACAAAGGCCTTTTATAGCGTTCAAAGAGCAGACCTAGCCTGTCCAGGTCACCGTCCCGGACTTTGACCATCAATGAGTTATCGGAAAGCGCTTCCAAATCAAGGTTTAAGTTTTCAAGTAGGGAAACCTACCTTTTGGGAAATGGTTACAATTAATACACCTTAAAATCGAATTCCAGGTTTTCGCTGCGGGAGGTTGGTTTTTGAGCCCCGTTAGTCAGGCGTTCAACTTCTTTGCTAACGTAGGCCTTGAGTTCGTTGACGGTGATGACACCATCCTGGTTGAAGTCTGCTTTTTTGCTTTTCAGGCCGTACAACAAACAATACGTAAAAACTCCGTTCTTCCATTCATCCGACTCCAGGGCATAACTGTTGCCGGCGGCAGCGGAAATAACGACCGCGCCGGAGCCTTTGCTCACATTGGTGAACAATTCCTGCATCAGTTCAAATGAAGTCTTGATGCCAACCTGATATTGTTCTTCGGAGGCTTCCTTTTCATACGTATAGGATTTAACCAACCCCTTCATGTTCTTTGCCAGCAAGACGGATTGGTCGGCAGAGACTTTTAGCCTCGTCTTATCGACTTCCCCCGAATGGCAGGCATCGATCATTAACAATTTTTTACGGGCAGGAATGCCGTCAAGGAGAGTCTCCAGGTCTTCATATTTTAGTCCGCGCAAACCCGGATCATTGAAATCAATATCATGGGTGCCGAAGTAGAAATCGAGGTTATTATCCAGCATGCCGTGCCCGGAAACAAATACCATTACCTCATCATCCACAGCACTCTCGGCGAACTTCCTTTTCAAGGCCAGAATGTTCTCCCGTGTTGCTTTCTCATTGAAGAGGGAATCGACAAAAATACGGTCGTAGTTTTCGGTTCTCCGTAAAAAAAAGTCTGCCAAATCGCGGCCGTCTTTTGCCGCATATTTCAGGTTCATTTTAGAATCGGCATAGTGGGAAACGGAAATAACGGCCAGGTACAAATTGGGTTTGGATACGGTATGATTGTACTCTACTTCAACGGTCTCGAGCAAGGACTCTACCCCCTTCTCATTAAGGCAGGAAACCTGGATCTTATTTTTGCCGACGGAGAGGCGGGCATCGATTTGTTTTTGTATGGATTGCAGACCCAACGGCCGGAGGTCGATCCCTTTTACACCAAAGACCGGAATGTTATTTACAAACACATTGATCCGGTCGAGTTTAAACCGGGAATCTGCCGCTTCAATACCAAAATGAATACCCGCCTCGGCGGTGGCCAACGGCAAGCCTTCTGTGATGATCCGGATCTCAGGTAAATGAATTTCCGTCCCCAGCATCTGTTCGGTAAAATTCATTTTCTGAAGACGCTTTTGATAAGCCCGGTGGTACGAATTCACCACGTTGGGAGGTGCAAAGCCCAGCCGCTTCAGCACGATGTCCGGACGGTTGAACCGCAAGTCAAACTGTTCGGGAGAAATAAATTGTTTGCCAAATTTGAATCCAATCCCTTTCAGCGAATTGCGAGTCCCAAAGTAGTAGTTGTCCGGCGTGATAATGATGTGATCATCACTTCCGATAGGGATGATGGTGGCGAGCAATTCTCCGGTGATCGTATTCCACAATTTGACCGTGGCATCCCAACTCGTCGTAGCCAGCAAGGGGCGGGTGGGACTGAAAGCAATCGATGTGATCCTGTCCGTATGCGCATTTTCTATGGCCAACACCGGGTCACCGTTCGCATTGCCGATCACCAGGTCATTGAATAAAGCATACGCTGTCCGGTGATCATTTTTCCCGTAGGCGACCGCGGAAATGTCTCCGCTTAAATCCCTGGTTCGAATGATCTTTTCGTTTTTCAAATCAAACCAAATCAGGGAGCGGGTTGCATTGATGAGCAACGTGTCTTCCGAAACAGGAATGAGCTGACGAATATCTGCCGGGGCAGGAAAGGTACTTTTTCGTAAGTAAAAATCACCTGAGGAGGGATCAACATGCCAGGACACCATTTGATTGGCGGTGCCGCTCACAAAATTCCAGTCGCCCAGAAATGCGAGGCTGTTGATCGAGCCCTGATGCGCCGGTATCTTTCTCATTCGCCTTGTCTGATGATCGTCAAAATAGATCGCTTGGGGCTGCTTTCTTGCAATCGACTCGCGCCAGCCGCCCCCCGTGATTACGTTTCGACCGCTCGGGCTCACGCTCAGGGCGCTAATCCACGCATACGGTTCGCGATAGGCCTTCAACTTTTTCAGAATATAATCGCCGCCATTCCAATAGCTGCGATATTTCTCCTTCTTCATCACCGATTCCCGGCGAATATCAAAAATGACCAAACGGTTATCAAATCCAGCACTGTACAGTACCGTGTCATCCGGTGAGAATTGAACGGCGCTTACCTTTTGCTGGTGCCATGGATAAGTTGAAACCTTCAACAGGCTTGACTGAAGTTCGATGATCCGGCCTTTGCCCAACTCGTCGCCAACAGCAAGGTGCGTTCCACTCTGGTCAAAGGCGAGGCATTCAAACCGGAATGACCGGCTGAACATTCTCCGGATGGGTTTGCGGGTCCGGGTATCCCAAAGAATGATGGAACGATCGGAACTGGCGCTGGCAAAGACTTCATTGTCCGGCGAAAAACAAATGCTATTCACCGCATCATAATGCAAGTCCAGCGCAGCAAGCGATTTCCCTTTGTTCATGTCATAGCCGTAGATCTTTCCATCTTCACACGCTCCGAGCACCAGGCTATTCTTCTCAGAAAGGGCTAGCGAAGTGAAATTTTTTGAAATGTCGATTGGCACCCTGGCGAAGACCCTGCTGTTGTCCTTTATTTTGTTTTTGACCAGGAAAAAACGATCAACTTTGAATTCAAACTCGCCATTTCCACTAACCTGCTTCCTTTGATCCGGAAAACTAATCTCCCGCGCTGGTTTCTCGGTGGACTTTAAGGAAGAAGTTGCAACATCCCAGGTATGAACCGCTCCATCCACATAGAGTATGTAAAGGAAATCGTCGCCGGAGCTGAAGGCCATTGACTTTACCGGTTGAGGAGAAGCGCTCACCAAGCTCACCATCTCTTTGCCGGTGGGTACATGCCAGAGTTTAATAAGGTTATCGGCGCCGCTGCTGGCTAGCAGGCGTCCGTTTGAATTGAATGTGATAAATCGAATTTCTGCCGAATGACCTTTTTGAATCGCTATTTCAATTTGTTGGGCTGTGACCCTCCCCGAAACCAACACGACGGACGCAAACCAGAATAAGCACAGGGCTTTCATCATCAATTTGGTATTTTGGTATAAACCAGCATCGGACTAAAATCATAATTGTACAACGTGTCGTGAACGGTGAGCCTGTGGACGGTCTCCATCCCCGGTGTAATGCTTCCTGCCGCAGGCGTAAATTTTACCTTTACCCCGTAGGCATGAGTCACCTCATTCAGCATAGCGTAAAGATGATTGAACGTTGTAATCATTTCATCCGTGCCCGGGCAAAGGGAAAACAGACCACCTGTACTCGCGCTCACTTTTGCCAGTGCCATGGAGTCTTCTTCCTTTCCTAACATAATGATGTTTATTTTTACCTGATTCGACGCGGCCTTCAAAATCAGCAAGTCGGAAGAAATAAGACTGGTCTGGTCGGGCCCGTGTACCAAAGCAATTATGTTTCTTTCTCCCGTTTCAGAGGAGAGCTTATCGATTGACTGGTCAAGGGCATCCAGCAAGTTGTTTTTTCCAGAGGTCCGTTTGGCTAATGTAAAGAGGTACGGGACTTGTATTTCGGCATCGGTTGAAAAATGGTTTGTATAAAACTCTACCGGACCGGATGGGAGGAGTCCGTCTTTCGCAAAGGCGCCTAAAAGAAATTCAGAAGGAGGCGTAACATCGTGAAAAAACTTATCTAACGATTTGCACCGAAAATTATTCACATCGGTTGTCTCATAGCTCCCACTCTGATCGAGCAGTACAACAAAAGACGACCTGGCAGGGGGGCTAAGTTCCACATCATTAAAATCCACTATGGAATAGGTGCCGTTCCCGGTAAAGGAAAATTCACTTGAGTTCAAGTAACCAATTTGCAGATTACTACTATACCCGAGTATAAAACTTAAATCCGTCTCAAAGACAAGGTCGGAAGGAGTGTTGCTGACAAGGGTGGCCCGCCTCGTAATTCCCGTATCGGATCCTCGCATAAAATGCCTAAAATCATCCGGTAATAAAGTACACGAAACGGCTAAAAGGTCGCAAAGAACACCAAGGAGGCACCACGTACACAAAGAAATAACGATGCTATTGCGTATTGAATCTGAACTCTTCGCCCCATCACTGGACAAAATAGAATTACTCCTCATAATAGATCTTCTTCTTTAAGAGATTCAGGGGTAGAAAGTATGTGAGTGCGATTCCGATGGTGTTGAAGGTAGCCTTGTATTCGACGCCGGGTGAGCTAAGGCGATGCTTATAGCGCACGTCTACCTTGCCCAGGCTCGCAAAATGAAATCCTATTCCCACCAAAGAGTTCCAATAGAGTTTATCATTATTATACAGAACGTTCTTCATATCGTACACCCCGTAGCGGCTATACAGGGAGGGGTCCTTGTCGGCGCCGTTGAAACTGGTTTGCAAATGATACGGGAACACGGGTTCTGCCCCTGCAAAAACAGAATAACGCACGATGGTTGAAGAGGCAAATTGATACCCCATGTAAACAGGCGCTTCCAACTGAAAATACAGCGTTTTGAAGGAGACCTTTTCGTCCTTCGTTGGCGAAAGCGGATACTTCACCGTGTAATCGTAGGTATTTAATTCGTAGGAAGGTTCAATAGCAAAATACACTTTCTTATAATCAAGCTGCACAATGGTGCCGATAACGAAGGATTGGCCTGCAGAAAAGAACTTCCAGCGGTTGTCATTCACCTTGTAGTAATTAAATGACCCCTGCGGTATGATTTCATCACCGGCCACCCCAACTTGCTTCAAAATCAGATATTGGAACGTCATCCCGACGTTCAGGTGCTGTGCAGATACTGGCACGATTAAAATAGAAAAAAGGATTACCAATAGCCTTATTCTCATTTTTCAATCCGGGTAAATACGGGAATAATGGCCAGGATCTCCCCGACATTGGTATAAGGCGAGTCAGCGTACGGATGCGGACCAAAGAAAGATGTAAAGCCGGTCGTTTCACCACAGGCAAAGATCGATATCTTCTTTAGTTCGAATCCCACACAGACACGCGAGGCAAGACCTTTGCGACCATTGCCGTAGGCGTAGATGGCGTCTATTTTTCCTGTGAGCGGCATAAATGTTTTGAACCTTATCCACAGGGAGGCGTATACCTTGTCGATCTGTTTTGGATAATATTCATATCCAAACGCCGTGTAAAACCCCTTCAACTTCAGACCCGTTAAGGATTTATCGGCTGACTTACTTTCCCATATTCTGACTTGCGTACCCAGCGCAATGGCGTACGTACTTCTCCCTCCTATTCCAAGCGGGTCCACCGTCAGAACAGGGGACACATAAAAGGAATAAAAGAGTCCGCGATGAGGCCTGAAGGAGTTGCGGTTATACTTTGTGAACCCTTGTCCATCCCCTGTGCGATTGTCCTGACCGCACGCCTGAAAAAAGCCCATCAGCAACAACAGGGTCAAAACCATAAACGGCCCACGGCAGTACAGCGACTGGCAAACGGAGGTCAGATGGTGCTTCACGGCTTGTACAATTGGATCCTGGGATCGGGCTTAAATGCTTTAGGATCGACCCCAAATTTTCAATAATTTAGGCAAAATCCGGCAACGATTTATACAAAATCCGACCGGCACGATGGAAACATTTGGAAATGATTTAGCGCTTTTTGAATTTATAAGGCAAAGCTTATATGTCGCTGCGGTATGCGATATCCTGGATGAACTTGGCTACCGCCACCAGGCGATGCATCAGCGTTTGAGACCCCTTTTGCCTGATAGGAAGAATTGCGGATTTATCGGAAGGGCAAGAACATTTGAATGGAAAGAAGTTGACTACGTGGATGAAGCAAATCCATATGGAATGGAGATTGAAGCAATGGATTCCCTTAACAAAGGAGATGTAGTGGTGCACTCCACCGACTATCATGGGACCAATGCGCCCTGGGGTGAACTCATGTCAACGATTGCCAAGCGCAACGGAGTGGCCGGTTGTGTTGTCGACAGCCAGGTACGGGATTGCATTAAGATTATTGAAATGAATTTTCCCGTGTACTATGCCGGAATAAGGCCATTGGATTCGAAGGGTCGAGGCCTGATGATCGCCTATGATGTGCCTGTCCACTGTGGTGACGTATTGGTGAATCCCGGTGATCTGATTTATGCCGATTTTGATGGCATTGTTGTCTTACCAAGAATGATAGAGAATGAAGTGATTCAAAAAGCGAAAGAAAAAGTTCATGCTGAAAACCTATCGAGGAATGAACTCCTTGCCGGAAAAACGCTCCGGGAAGTTTATGACAAATACAAAGCCTTATAAACCATAGTGATGAAATTACAAAATCGTTCTGTTGTCGTAACCGGTTCGGGTTCGGGAATAGGAAGGGCTTGCGCGCTGGAGTTTGCTAAACAAGGCGCCCAGGTTGTTGTGGCAGGGATCGACCTGGATGCAGCAGAAGAAACCGTAAAGCAAATACAAGCAGCAGGCGGAAAGGCTTTTGCCTGCCTGGCCGATGTCTCGAAACCGGATTCCGTAGCCGCCCTGGTTAATACAACCATTAAGACCTATGGAAAGATTAATACATTGGTGAATAACGCTGCTATCCAGGTAAACAAAACCGTTGCCGACACGACGTTTGAAGAATGGAACGCCCAAATGGCAGTCAACGTAGGCGGCGTTTTTCTTTGTTCCAAACTATTTCTCCCGTATTTAATACGTACCAAAGGCAGCATTGTAAACATGTCCTCGGTGAATGCCTATTTTGTCGAGCCTTCCTGTGCCGGATACTGTGCAACGAAAGCGGCCATCATCGGCTTAACAAAAGCGATGGCCATCGACCATGGGCATGAGGGTGTCCGGGTCAATTGCATTTGTCCCGGTTATATTAACAGCGGTTTGGCGGAGGGATATTTTCGAAGCCAGGCAGACCCCGCGCAGGCCCGGGTCGATGCAGGAAAATTACATGCCTTATGGCGTATCGGGAGGCCAGAGGAAGTCGCCCAGGTTGCCATTTTCCTATCCAGCGATGACGCCTCCTTTGTGACTGGGTCCGCCTATGTTGTGGATGGTGGCTTTGGTTCCGGTCTACCCCCAAAATCAGGATCAGAATTTTCAGAATGAAGGAATTGGCGGAATTACCATTACCATTAATAGGAGCTAGACCAGGAGGATCTGCCGTTTTAGTGGCAAAGGGGGAATGGGTATGGGTGTTATGAAAACCGCCAGGATGGGAGATTTGGTGTTGGTGATCCTCGTTAATTTTATGTGGGCCACGCAGGTTCCGGTTATACGAATGATTGGCAATACCCTGGCACCTATCACCATCGCTTTTGTTCCCATGATCATCAGCACACTG
>Ga0193731_1000358_pt1 | contig 15472 bp, 16 predicted proteins | sample U1a2metaG_FD_144920 | JGI IMG/M metagenome (GOLD analysis project Ga0193731, IMG submission 144920) | Soil microbial communities from a riparian zone of the East river system, Colorado, United States - U1a2 | ecosystem: Environmental > Terrestrial > Soil > Riparian zone | place: USA: East River...
AGGGTGAAGCCCTGCGTATAAAATAAAACCGTAAAAATTCAGCCCTGAAAGGGCGAAATATAAACTCCTCATTCTGATGCTTTCAGTTCTAATTGGGATAACAATTGCGGGCCACCTTCGTGGTGAAAAAATCGAAATTTTTATAAAAGATTTTATTAATATTGCACCCTCAATAAAATTCGGGGTGTAGCGCAGCCCGGTTAGCGCATCACGTTAGGGACGTGGAGGTCGGAAGTTCGAATCTTCTCACCCCGACAACATACCAATCATCTGTCGGCAAGAGCCCGTAAATCATACGATTTCCGGGCTTTTTCTTTTTCCGGCAATCAATCAGTAACAAACAATTTCAGCACTTCTGAGAACCAAACGGTGAACCGTTTTTGCGACTATCGCCAGTTCACCGGATACGTTATAAGTAATTGTACATCAATTACCTGTGGCGATGTGGCGGTCTCATTTGGGTGGGTTTGAATGACCATTTGAGATCCAGTTCACCGGAGGAGTCATTTAAACACAAATTGTTATGAGAACTACGAACACATTCGGAATCCAATTCATCACAAGGATGAACAAAGTAAAGAACGGACTTGCACCGATCTATGCGCGTGTTACGGTTGATGCCCGCCGCATAGAAATTTCGCTCAAGCGTTTTATCAATCCTGTTGAGTGGAACGGAAAGAAAGGAGTTGCGCGTGGTAACCGCGAAAACGTCAAGTCGCTGAATCACTACCTGGAAGAAGTCAGATCGAAGCTGGTCGGCTGCTACAAGGAAATGCAAATCCAAAAACAACTGATCACCGCAGATGGGATCCCTGTTTGAACGAGGTACTGATTTTCGGTATATTCAAGCATTGTTGGCGCAAAGTTCAAGCTGAACGACTGAAATTTACACGCATGTTACCAGGAGAGGATTTGACCAGATACGGTGCACAAAAACAGCATTTTCCAGCGGCTATGGGCACGTATTGGCAAAATGATATAGCATGTATAGGGAACAGGCATAGATGGTCGGTAGTTAGCGGCAAGCAAATAGAAACGGGGAAAAAAGCCGCAGTCATATGACTAAATTAAATACTGTTCCAATAATAGAATTTAAAACAGCCGAGACATTTGAAACTTGGCTCATAAAGAATCACGATAACTCAAATGGGCTTTGGCTCAAAATATTCAAGAAAGATTCGAGGAAAAAGACCATCAGCTATGCAGAAGCACTTGATGTAGCTCTTTGCTACGGCTGGATTGATGGTCAAAAACAGGCACATGACGAACAAGCCTGGCTGCAAAAGTTTTGTCCGCGAAGCGCAAAAAGTATTTGGTCCAAAATAAATACTGGACATGTCGAAAGATTAATCAATGAAGGTAGAATGAGACCCGCAGGATTAAAAGCAGTCGAAAAGGCCAAAGCAGATGGTAGTTGGGAAAAGGCATACGATTCCCCAAGCAAAATGACTATACCTGAAGACTTCCTAAAAAAACTTAGCAAAAACAAAAAGGCAGAAGCGATTTTTATGGGTCTCAATAAGACCAATCTTTTCTCTATTGGATTTCGCCTTCAGACTGCAAAAAAACAAGAGACAAAAGAAAGGCGCATGAAAGAAATTATTGAAATGCTGGCAAAAGGGGAGAAATTCCATTAAATAATTCAGCTAAGCGGCGACAATTATTTGGAAAATGCCAGCACAGAGGTCTTTTAGTGTAAATCCTATAAACATTAGTTTATTCAGGCCAATACCATTCCCCCGTCCATCAGTATTTCGGCGCCAGTTATGAAGCCGGCGTAGTCACCGCAGAGATAGGCAACCATCTTGGCCACGTCTTCCGCAGTGCCCATCCGGTTTAATGGAACCCGGCCTGGCAAAGAGTCTTTGATTCCTTTGAGGGTAATTTCGTCTAAGCCAATTTTATTCATTACTTCCGTCTCCGTTGGGCCGGGACTTACTGCATTGACCCTTATCTTTCGGGGTGCCAGTTCGAGGGCCGCATTTTTCATAATGGAATTCAGTGCGGTTTTGCTGGCGGAATAAATGGCTGCTGCGGGCGTGGTCCGGCTGGCCGTATTGGAGGACAGAAAAACCACAGAGGCCCCATCTTTAAGAAAAGGTATAAACCTACTGAGAGTAAAGAAGGCGCCTTTGAAGTTGATGTCAATTACATCATCGAACACCTTTTCAGTAGCGCCTTCGATACTGGACATTCCTAATATACCTGCATTGATGAACAGGATATCGATCTGCCCAAATTTTTCTTTTACCGCCTCTGCCAAACTCTCGATATCGGAAATGCTGGCCTGATCAGCCACAATCCCTATGACCCCGATAGACTCTGCCGCCTGCTCGAGAGCCGCTTTTCGTCGTCCGGTTATGATAACGTTAGCCCCCTGTTGCTTAAATTCCTTCGCTGTCGCAAAGCCTATCCCACTATTGCCGCCGGTGATAACGGCGATTTTGTCTTTTAGAAATTCCATATTTTAAGATTGAGGAGTCAAATCTACGGGATAATTGGTATAACTTTGTTACCAGTATCACGGAGTATACCAATATGGGAGAACAGGCAAAAAAAGAAAAAGTCAGACAGGTGTTATCCAACCCCCGCAACCAGAAGGAGGAAGTGCAGGCGTTGCAGGATACCATCTATGTTATCGGTGGCAAGTGGAAACTTCCTATTGTCAACTCGCTCTGTAACGGAAACAAACGGTTCAGAGACATTGAACGAAGCATACCGGGTATAACGACCCGGATGCTGTCAAGGGAGCTGAAAGAAATGGAAGCAAATAAATTGGTAAAACGCACCGTTACACCCAACACGCCGGTGATGGTAGAGTACACGGTAACTTCCTACTGCCGGTCCTTTGGGGATATTATTTTAGAAATGATCAAATGGGGTAAGCAGCATCGGAAAAAGATAATGTCGCCCTGAGTGGAGATTCCGCTTACCCTTGACCACTTATCGCATGGAACTGGACTAGTAAGTCTATTTACTGATTACTTTCGCCGCGACGGGTCTGTAGTTTTTGACGATTATGTTTCAATCACTAAAACGGCGCGTTCCAATCCTGTGGATTTACTGAAGAGGCATACTCAAATTTAAAAGCTATTCCATAAAAACAGTCATTTAACGGCGTCAAATCCCGCGTGTTAGAAACTGATAAATCGTAAGCGAAAAAAGACAACCGTGAGCTATCAAACAAAGTAAATTGAGCTTTTGAACAAAGTAGGATACGGATAGCCTTATTACCTTTGTCTTACTAAATTTTTAAAGCAATGACAAAAATATGGTTTATCACTGGCAGTTCCAGAGGACTAGGGCGCAGCCTGACAGAAGCAGTATTGGCAACGGGAAATAAGGTTGCCGCAACCGCAAGGAATCCGGAAACACTAGACGATCTGGTCAGGAAATACCCGGATCAAATCTTACCCATCGCGTTGGATGTAACGGATAAGAAACAAATTATCGTAGCGGTTGAATCGGCAGTGAGGCATTTTGGACGAATTGATGTTCTGGTGAATAATGCCGGCTTCGGAATAACCGGAGCGGCTGAAGCGTTCACCGACGAACAAGTTCGCAGTCAATTGGAAACAAACCTATATGCACCCATTGAAATAACCAGAATAGTATTGCCTTACATGCGCAAGCAACGCTCGGGGAGAATTCTACAAATAAGTTCAATTGGCGGCCGCGTTGGTAATGCAGGAATAAGTATTTATCAAGCGGCCAAATTTGGGCTCGGCGGTTTCAGCGAAGCGCTTGCAAAAGAGGTGGCTCCGCTTGGAATACGCGTCACATCAGTAGAACCAGGTGGATTTCGAACGGATTGGGCCGGATCTTCGATGAGTTTTGCAACCAAGGTAGAAGGCTATGAAACTACGGTTGACCAACGAGCCGAAATTTTTTCCAGTGGGAAGTTTATTCCTGTGGGTGATCCCGACAAAGCGGCAAACATTATGATTGAACTTGTTGAGCATCCCGACCCACCTGTTCATTTAATCTTAGGCAGCGAGGCTGCGGCCATGTTGAAAAATGCAGATGCTGCAAGACAATCGGAATTCGAGAAATGGATGTCGGTAACTATTTCTACCGATCACGATGACGCTGTAAATTTCATGGACACAAAAATGGGCCAAATGCTCTTGAACCAAAAGAAATCGCTAGCAGGGTAAAGGAAAGGGATGCGCTTTAAAATGATTTTACTCCAATGATCAAAGAAGCTGACGGTAAAAGAGCAAGCATTCTCTTTGCCTGTTATGTGCAGACGAGCAGAGAGGGAGAGCAATTTATTCCTGAGCATGTTTTCAGCTACACACTGGCTGGACGTTCAGAAGTTTTCCTGGGGAATAGACGTTACCTTTTCAAGGCTGGCGATTTCAGGCTGTTCAGAAGAAATCAGTTGGTCCGGTATGTCAAGTTTCCGCCTCCGGGCGGAGAGTATCAATCCGTCTCTGTGACGTTGGACCAGAAAATACTTCGAAGCTTGAACACCGGGCATACTGCACCTTCACGAGGGTTTCATCGTGCGGAAAATGTAATCCGGCTGAAACCCAATAGTTTGTTTACAAACTATGTCGACTCCTTAACCCCTTACATCAATCGCCCCAACGACATCAACAAAGCATTGACCACCCTAAAGGTGAAAGAAGCCGCGATGATTTTACTTGAAACAAATCCTTCCTTGACAGAGGTATTGTTTGATTTCAGCGAGCCTGGAAAAATTGATTTGGAAGCGTACATGAATGAAAATTATAAATACAACGTTGACCTAAGCCGGTATGCCTATCTCACCGGGCGAAGTTTGGCCACATTTAAAAGAGATTTCGAACGACTTTTCCGGACTTCACCCAGCCGATGGTTGCAACAAAAACGATTGAGCGATGCGTATTATATGATCAAAGAAAAAGGCCTGAAATCATCTGATGTGTATCTTGAAGTTGGCTTCAAAGACCTTTCCCATTTCTCTTTTGCATTTAAGAAAGCGTACGGTATTTCGCCCTCGAAGCTAAACTGAACCAATTTTTGGCGGAATCGACACCCTTGACAACCCCTCCGTCCCGATTGCTATCTGATTGCTATCGGGACTGAAGGGCGGCTTCGGTGAGAAATGGAGATACATGTTGGCCCTTTCTAGCACCCACAAATCACATTTTGCTGTGATATTTGGAATTATTGAAGGCCGCAAAAAGGGTGGTCAGCTAGCGCGGAATTTCCACCGTGGTCACCGTCAGACGAAAAAAAACTGATCACGCTCCACGGAATCGCTACTTCGCGCAACTCTATTTTTGTCAGCAAGACTTGTCTCTATTATTTCTTACGAGCGGTAATAAATGAAAAACCGGGGGACCGTTTTAAATGTGTCAGGGTTACCGAATGAAAACCAAAAGTTTCCAACCATTGCTTCACTACATCAAAATCATAAGCCCTTCCACCAGCAAACAAAAACAGGTTCCAGCCGATTAAAGAAGCAACACCTTTTACGAAAAGAGAACCTTTCACATTAGAATATTGGTCAAGAATGGCAATCGTACCCTTGCTTGCTGTCGCATCGGCTACCTTTTTAAATAGGATCTGATTGTTTGCTTCGTCAAGTCCATGAATAATGTTGCCAAGGAACATAAAATCATATTTCTCAGAAGGCAAACTCTCTTTTTCAAAGTCTGCTTCCACTAAGTCAATTCTATTTGCCACGTCTGTTTCCTGAGATAATGTAATCTTCGCATTTTCCAGACCGATAGCCCAATCTAGAACGGTTGCCTTTAAGCCCGGATATTTCCTGCAAAATTCTACGCAGTACAAACCGTGTGAGCCGCCTATATCCAACATTCTTTTTGGGGAACCAGGTAATGTAAGGCGGGATACAACTTCTTTCACTGTACTTTCACCCAGCCAACGCATTGCCACCTGAAATGAAGTTGCCACTTCGCCTTCTTTCATCATATCATACCCCATCAATCCGCCTCGTGGATTGGTTTTCACTGCTTCTGTGGCATTATTGAGATTTTCGTTAAGGGCTCTGAAAAACGGAACCATGCCGGGAAAAAGGTCAATAGGAAAAGACCGCTGCATGGCGGTTGATAAGCAGTACTTGTTTTTCTTTTTTATTTATATAGCCGAGGGTAATCATGCAGGTCAGCAATACCTGCAAGCCATGCAAGGAACAATTTGTTTTTTGACTGACTTCTTCAAGAGTAAGCGATGCCTCTTTCAAATGATTAAACAGTCGGATGTCTCCCGCGGTTAGCAAAGCGGAAGCCTGAAACAAGTTAATGCCCGTGTCCAGCAAAGCAGTCGGAATAATTCCGTTATTAATTAACAGACGTTCTATCAGGTTTGGTTTTAGTGGCATATAGGGTGTTTCTTATAAAATTAACAATTACCCCGCTATGTTAACAACGTATTACGAATGGATTGAAATTGGGCCACTCTTACGTTGACCACCTGTTGGACCAACCTTGGCCAGATCATTTCAAGCGATGTTGTGCTAAAAGGGCGGTGGGCGGATTCCATCGCTCCTAGTTTTCGGTGGTTTTACAAACGTTTTACATATTGTTTAGATCTTTTTACAACCAAAAAACCGCAGGATAATTGACAACCAATAGCTTTACAACCGTGTTTCAACAAACCAATTATAGCCATGAAAATCTATAGCCTTGCTTTTTTGCTCCTTTTTCAATTGCCCTTTGCCGGTATTGAGGCATTAGAATTTCCAGCGTCATCTCTAATCACGGATAGTCTGCAAAAACTAAATAGAAATAAGTCGGGGGCTGTAAACATCGTTTTTAAATCTACCGACGGCGGACAAACATGGCAGGACATTAGCGAAGGGCTACCCGAAAATTTGGGAGATGGTTTCCAGAGAGATGGTTTCTTTGCAAATGATAGTGGGCTCCATTTACGTGCTGGAAATGGGTTATATCACAGTAAACCAAATTCCACGGCTCCTTTTTGGAAAAAAGAGATTTTCCCTGACAAACAGGCCAGCATTGCCCCTGGTAAGACTGGGATAGTTGCATACAATTATTACGATGGCCAATTTTTACAAAAAATAAACGGAACGAGTGTATGGTCGCCTATGTACACGAATTTTCAACAGAAAGATGTACGCACCGTTTTTGAAACAGCCGGAGGCACCGTTTTCATCGGCTCCGACAACGGCCTTTTTAAATCCGTTAACAGTGGAAAAACCTGGAAACAAGTCCATACCGGAGGCTGGGTAATGAAATTGGTAGAGTCAAACGGTGTGCTCCTGGCAACAAGCCAGAGCGGGATAGTACGGTCGACCGATGAAGGTGAAAACTGGGATTCGGTGATTAGTGAGGGCGGTGTGGGCATCGCTGTAGAACGTATCAAAGGTGGATTCGCTGCTATTACATACAATACAGAGTCGAAGACCAGAAGAGTGCGAACATCCTACGACGGCGGTAAAACCTGGCAGCCCATTGATGCTGGCCTTCCAGCAAGCCTCTCCATTGCCTCAATTATTGAGGTTGGTGATTCCTTCTTTTGTGGTCATCCTACCGGCATTTTTAGATCATCAGACAAGGGAAAAACATGGAAACTGTTACTTCCTTCTATAGAAAATAAGGTCTTCAATTTATCTGTTTCCGGCAACGTGATTTATGCCATACCCAGAGGTGGAGGATGTTGAAAAAATGGCTACCCGCTCTTATTATTTTTATGCAAAATTCAGCAAGCCGTTCACGTCATCAGGTTCCTGGAACGGTACGCAGGCGTTTCCCGGGGTGAATACACAAAGCGGTACTAACGTGGGTGTTTTTGCAACTATGCAACAACCGAGGACGAACAGGTAGAGGTAAAAATTGGTATTTCAGATAAGAGCATCGAAGAAGCAAAGCAAAATCTGGAAAAACAGATACCTGCGTGGAACTTTGAGGCCACAAAAACCAGCGCCAGGAACAAATGGACAGTATTTCTCCATACTTTGAAAGACTTGAACAAAGATGGTTTCCGGTCACACCAAAGTCAAGTCATACCCTTCAAGGAAATCCTGACTATTTTCTATCTAATACCACGGTTTTGTTTCCCGCTGATCTCGCAGATTTACGCAGAATGGATCAGCGAAAATCTGCGAGATCTGCGGGAAACAATTATCGCCCGGGATCAGACTCTTAGCGTGCCACGGAATCCCCTGGCAGCATAGTACGATTCCGCACCGTTGTGATAGGTGAAGACATGGTCGTAGCGGCGGTCACAAAAGAGGGCGCCGCCAAGTTCTCTGATTTTAGCAGGAGTTTGCACCCAGCTCGATGTTTTCGTATCGAACTCTCCCAATTTTTGCAGTTCCCGATATTGTCCTTCGGTTAAAAGCTCAATGCCCATGGAGGCGGCCATGTCCATAGCGCTATTTTTCGGTTTATTTTCTTTCCTTGACTCCAGCGCCTCACCGTCATAGCAGAGACTTCTGCGGCCTTTAGGACTATCCGCTGAACAATCGTAAAAAATGTATTGGTCCGTCTTGCTATCATAACCAACAACATCCGGTTCACCGCCGCTTATTTCCATTTCATTGAGCGACCACAATTTTTCAGCATCACGTTCCAGCTTTACCAGCACGTTAGCCCACTCAAGACCTTTATGGCGTTTCACGTTTTTCTCAAAACGCTCGTGCAATGCTATGAACAAGTCCTCACGTTGTCCTATTGATAACGTCTTTTTACTGCTTTTCATAGTTTTACTGTTGAATTGGTGTGTCAAGGGCGATGGATAGTATTATCACTCATCTTCCAATCCCTTCCCCTTAAGAATTTGCTTCGTGTATTTTTCAACTCTTGCCTCCCTCGTTTTTGATTGTTTGGCCGTGGAAAAATAAAGAAGGTATCCCCTTTGGCGTCCGGGAGTCAACCCCTCAAAAGCAGTCTTCAAAGCAGGACTTTCATCCAATTTATTCTGAAATTCCTCCGGAATTGCAAACGCCATTGTTTTTTTGAGAATGACTTTCAAACCCGCTTCTTCCACTTCAATGGCTTCATAGATATACTTCTTCAAAGTGGCTTTCATCTTCACTATTTCCCGAACGTTGGTAAACCGGGTCTGACGGGCCGCCTGAACATTCTTTGTTTGCTGGACGAGAATACCCTTGGCATCCTTTAACAAAGCGCCTTTGAAAAACAAAAGCGCGCAGTATTCTTTAAATCCATGCATCAGAACGATGTTGCTTTTCTCAAACCTATAACAAGGCTGGCCCCACTTCAATTCCTCGATCAGGTCGCAGTCGAGAATGATCGTTCTCAATTGCACAAATTCTTTCTGCCACTTTCCGGCTTTACTAAAAAACCAATCAACTTTAGGATTCATACCATTCATTTATTGACTATCGGGATAATTTTCTATCCGCCGGTCTGAAATACCAGGATATCACGGTCAGGGCCAGCAATAACAACGAAGGAAAAAATGCCATAACAGGATCGCTCATCGCGATATGTGAAAATATCGCTCCCGACATGACAAAGAAAAAGCCTGCATAAGCCCATTCCTTTAGCAACGGGAATTTAGGAATAAGCACGGCTATACCTCCCAGCATTTTCCAAACACCCAGGATGGTTAGAAAATAGACGGGGTAGCCTAAATACTTTATACCATATACCCCCGGTGGCGCCACGGCACCTTCCGCTTCCATTCTGAATAACTGTACGAGTCCGGTGGATACCATTCCCAGTGCAAGCCAGAGCGTAGCAATCCAGTAGATGATTTTATTTCTCTTTGTCATGATTTAGAAGTTTGTTGTTTCCTGAAAGCAACCAGCGCCACTACAAGGAGCAACAAACCTTTCAAAATTGCTAAATAGTCTGTTGCATTGCCAAAATTGTGCATGTTAAATGCGATTACTATGACAATAGCTTGAATTAGTTCTATGAAACCTAATGTCACTGCATACATATAACCTTCCTTCATTTTTGTCACCAGCAAAGCAATGGCAGAAAAATACAGCCACACTTGCCCAGTGAGTATTGCTCCTGATAGCAAAAGTAATTTCTCCACACCCATTGTCACTTCTCCCACGTGCTGTAGCTCCGCCTGTTTTGTCTGATTGAAAAGGCTGAGTATTGCTCCCGTCAAGGCCCCCAAACCATAGAATACAAGAAGCACAATTAGAATAATTCTCAACGTTTTCATTTTGTTATTTTTTATTTTTTCCTACTCGTCTGGCCTTTCGGATACCTCCGTTTTTTTCAGTGGTCCTTGCTCCACTCTGTTTTTGTCAAGATTTCAATTTGCTTGCTATTTCTTGTAGTCGGTTATGCGCCATGTTTATGGCCTTGAGCAAAGGGTAACTGCAGCACCTGATCCCGCTGTGCGACTGATCGATATACTACATGCATATTCAGTTTGCTGGTGTTGTCCGTGAGTTTTTCAAATTCCATAAACTCAAGCTGGACGCCAAACGGCGTATTCTCCATTTCAAATGTCCGGGTGATCTTCTGGTTCGGAACAAACGCATGGATTGCCCCGCTGAACCTGTGTTTGTTTCCTTTCAGATCGGTTGTTTCAAATTGGTAACTGCCGTGCTTTTTATTTTCAAGTTTCAGTACTTTCGTTCCCATCCATTGCTCAACAAGTTCGGCCTCGGCGTATGCCTTAAAAAGTAATTCCAGTGGTAAATCAAATTCCCTTGTGATCATTAATTCCTGCTTGCCGTCTACGGCACTAATTTTTGTTTTTTGCTCCATGTTTGTATTTTTTCATGATGGATTCTAATTTATTGAACCGGTCATCCCACATTTTCGCAAAAGGCACCAGCCATTCCGCTATTTCTTTCATTTTGTTAGGGTTGAAGTGATAATAGATCTCCCTGCCGGATTGCTCTTGTTTCAGAAGCTGGCATTCCGTAAGGATTTGAATGTGCTTTGAAATAGTTTGTCTTGATGAATCAAAGCTGTCGGCTATCGCTCCCGGTGTCATAGCCTGCACCGCAACCAGCGTCAAAATAGCCCTTCGCGTCGGGTCTGCTATTGCCTGGAAAATGTCCCGCCTTGTTTTCATTTATGCAGTTATTTCACTGCAAATATAATGCAGTTATTTGACTGCGCAAATGTTTTTTCAACTTTTTTGAGGTAGGGGTACAGCGTGAAGCTGCCCCTTAAAACTCGGATACGGTGCCGGGCTTGATTTGCAGATCCATTCACATCGTTTTACAGAAAATACCATCCTCTCCTCCCCCAGCCTTACTCATTCCGGAAATCCAATTTTGGATGACCTTTTTCTCCCGGCATACCCTACCCTCCAATCCATAAAAACGTTTACCGCGATCAATGTTTCATCACGGCATGACGGTTGTTATTGAAAATTGTTTCGGTGGCCTTTACCTTTCATGAAGATTTTTTCGCCTTGAAAAAGACTTAACCCTTTAAGGTATGTTGAAACAGTACGCCGTAGGGTTGCGAATGTTGATCGGGCTCTCCGTCTGCATGCCTTCAGCGGGAAATGTTTTTCCCAATGTGAAACCCGGTGGCCGTGAAGATTCCGGTAAGATTTCAATCCCAAAAAAGACAACCGTTGATGCTCCGCACGTGTGCGGCGATATCAACCTTACGTCACAAGCCCAGGTCGACGCCTTTCCGGCAACCTACGATTGTCCGGATATCACCGGTGCACTATCCATTAGCGGCCCTGATATTACCAATGTAGATAGCCTCGCTTCCCTCAGAAGCATTAGCAGCACGTTAACCATTAGTTATAACCCAAAGCTAACAAACTTGAATGGCCTCCGGGGTATCACTTCTATCTCAGGCTTGGTAATACGGGCTAACCCTGTATTAACCAACCTGAATGGTCTCCAGGGAATCACATCGTCAAACACGGGATTGGAAATTGTTGATAACGGCAATCTGACAAACCTTGACGGCTTGTCAGGACTTTCCAATGTGGGATGGATCTTTCTCATTTCCAACAATGGGTTGACAACTATTGACGGCCTTTCTTCTGTCCGTACTGTGAGTGGCGTGGTGACGCTTCGTTTCAATAACCAGTTGGCAAACCTCCGTGGATTCATGGGAGTAACCTCGATGCCAGGGTTGGAAATTAATGGCAATAACAACCTGACGGATCTCACCGGTTTGGCCGGATTGGATTCAATTAACGGCGACGTAAGTATCATTGCTAACACTTCCCTTACTGCAGTGAAAGGTTTGTCATCCCTTAAAAAAGTGAAAAGCATGACCATCAGCAGCAACCCGGTACTGGCAAACCTGGAAGGACTTTCCTCCCTGCAAACAATAAACGGAAGCCTGGCTATCACAGGCAATCCTCTTTTGGCCAATCTCCATGGTTTGTCCGGTCTCACGGATGTCCAGGGGATCACTATTTCAAATAACACCGCGCTGACAAGCCTGCAGGGTTTAACGTCGCTTGCGACAATCAGAGCCCCGGGCGACCTGAACATCTCCCAGAATTCATCCCTGACAGACATTGATTTTCAGAGGTTCACCACGCTCGCCGGGAGTTTAACAATCGCGGACAACACGTCGCTCACCGGCCTTAAAAACCTGTCTTCGCTCCAAACCATCGGCGGGGCCCTCACGATTTCCAACAATGGGATTGCAAATCTCGACAGCCTTCATTCATTAACGAAGGTGGGCAAGGATTTAGAGATCAGCAAAAACTCCAATCTTACAAGCCTTACCGGACTGTCTTCGTTAACCTCCGTGGGTGCCGGAGGCGGACCCTATTCCGGCGCTCACATTAAGAACAATCCAAAACTGACCAACCTTGACGGATTGAACAAACTGGCCTCCATTGCGGGGATGCTGGATATCTCTTCTAACGCTATGCTCACTAACCTGGATGGACTATCCTCCCTTGCTTCCCTCGGTTCGCATTTTCCGGATTACCAATGTCTCTCCATTATAAGCAACGCTGCTCTCACAAGTTTGAAAGGTTTACGATCGCTTACCACGCTCCCGGGGCCACTCTACATAGAAAATAACGCCTCTCTTCCCAACCTGGATGGACTTGAGTCCCTTCGGAGGATTAGCGGATACCGGGGTAGTTTGACGGTGCGAGGGAATTCCGCTCTTACAAACATGGATGGCTTGACTGCCTTGACCGTTGTTAGCGGACAATCTGCATTCGTAAACATTTCGAATAATTCCTCTCTTGTAAATCTGAATGGCCTTTCATCCCTGAAACAAATCAACGAGGGGGGGCCTATCGGAAGCCTTGTAATAGAGTATAACACTTCCCTCGCGGACGTGGATGGCCTTTCTTCACTCACCCGTATTGGAAGTGTAGAAGAGTATTTAACCGTTGTCAATAACCCCAATCTCATCCGCAGCTGCGGTCTTTATGGTGTTATTAATGGCATTAGCTGCGAATATTGTCGTCCCCATTTTTCTATTTCCGGAAATGGTGCCGGGTGCACGAAGGATGAAATACTGGCCGGAGGGCCTTGCTGCACATCACCCGGAGTATGCCCCCAAGCCGAGCCGACAGCGCAACCCACCAACCTGACATTAGCAAATGTGACGGATAACAGCATGACGGTATCCTTCACGGCGGCCGCTGGAGCGCCCACCGGTTATATTACCTTAATGCAGGCCTTCTGTTCTCCATTTCCGGATGACGTCCCTGTCGACGGAACAAGCTACCAGGTTGGCGGTAAAATTGGGTATAGCGTCGTCGTGGGTTTTGGCGTTGATACCAGTCTGGACATCATTTATTTGAGTCCCGGGATAGATTACCATTTTGACGTATTATCCTACAACAAGTCTAACGGTGTTTATGATTACCTGACGGTCAATCCGCTTGCGGGTTCGCAGCGCACCGCTTCCTCCGGTTCTCCTTCAGGGCCCACGTACGTTGATGACAATTTACCTTGGGATGATGCAAAGGAAGCCCGTACCGTTCCGTTCCCGAATCCGTTTTCCGACAACGTTACGATTCCCTTTACAACAAAAAATCAAAACGTGTTTGTCCAAATCGCAGTTTATGACGCCCTGGGCAAGAAAATGGCTGACCTTGTTAACCAAAGCGTTGGGCCTGGCTATCATGAAGCGAAGTGGGAACGAAGTGATAACCTGGGCAACAAAGTGCCACAGGGCATGTACTCGTATTCCATCCAAACCGATGAAAGTGATCATAGGATGGGCGGAAAGATGATAGCGAAATAGCAGGTTGAGCTTTACTGTTTCATTGTAGAGGGATCATACAAGGCGATCCCGGTTCGTTCTTGTGATCCTTTTGCGGTCTTTTCCTTTTTGCGGCCATGACTGGGCTATCCTTTCAACACCTTCTCAAGCGCTGAACCAATAGGCGTCCCGCAACCGGTGCAAGCGTCCCATCCCGCTCCTGCCTTATACCCTTTGTTACCCGGGGTGGTGATGTTGTCGCCTTGTGTGATATCCCGGCATACGGAAAGGTTCCGGTACAATTCTGGATGAATGAACCCGGCGTTTTTGTTTCGCCCTTCGTTTATTCGGGCGATGAGTCCCGCAATAAGCGGGGCCACGGCGCTGGTCCCTCCAATGACGAGCCGATCTCCGTCCACGAGAACATTGTACCCCGTGGCAGGATCTGCTACCGCCGCCAGATCCGGGACTCCACGCCCCTTCTTATTTGAATTGACGGATACCGGGACGTTGACTTCTTCCTGGTAAGAAGGCAATTCAAAAACTTCACTCACTCCGCCCCCTGTCGCGCTGGTTGAACTTTCATGCCATACCGTTTCGCTTTGAATTTTCCCCCCTTTCGCTATCAACCGGGTTCCGCCGCAGGCCAGGACGTAGGGGCTGGAAGAGGGAAAGTCTACGTGCGCGAGTCCATCCGTGACGCCATCACTCGAGCCGCTGTCCCCGGCTGCAGCACAGACAGTCACCCCCAGGGATGCCGCGGCCTGAAATGCCGTGTTATAGACTTTCAAAGATTGATCCGTCCATGCGCTTTCGGGTGCTCCCCAACTAATCGACACAATGTCGGCGCCGTTTTGCTTGTCGTGCACAGCGGCATTGATGGCATCGAGAAATCCCTTGTCGGTATTCGGCGCGAAATAGACCGCCAGCAAACTACCGGGTGCCGTGGCCCCCGCGACTTCGATATCCAGCATCACTTCGCCATCCGCGCTATCCGATGTGGAGGGATTGTTGATTGCTCCGTCAACCGATATCCCAACAACGGTTGGGGGTGCGATACCCAACGCTGAAAAATAGTTGGTGATATCTGCCGCGCGATACCCTCCCCCCAACTCGATAATGGCGATGCGCTGGTTCTTCCCGGTTGTTCCGGAAGGAAAGTTATAGATCTCAGCGAGTTGATTAGGATAGAAGGAATTCTGTTTTCCTTCATTTACATTATTTTTCAGGGCGCTTTTGAGTACCTGAAACTTTGGTGTAGCGATGGGCCGGTCGTCTAGTCCAAATACGCCTTCGACGACTCCTGTCAGCTCGGCCGGAATACGGATCGATCCCGAGCGTCCCCTGTAGAGGATACCCTTTTCAGACAAAAAGTTATTCAATTCAACTTTGAATGCCTG
>Ga0193731_1000360_pt1 | contig 15396 bp, 20 predicted proteins | sample U1a2metaG_FD_144920 | JGI IMG/M metagenome (GOLD analysis project Ga0193731, IMG submission 144920) | Soil microbial communities from a riparian zone of the East river system, Colorado, United States - U1a2 | ecosystem: Environmental > Terrestrial > Soil > Riparian zone | place: USA: East River...
TTCATGTCCACCGTGACATCAGCGCCGTGAAAGGAAACGATCGACGGCTTTTTCCAAGCGCGAATCAACGGCAGGAGATGGACGGCGATTTGGCCGAAATAAATGTGCAAAAGGCAAGCATCGATTCTACTCAAGGCGCAAAGCAACGCGCTTAATTCTCTGCCCGAAATCTGCCACGGCATGTCGCGCAATTGCCTGTGCCAAAAGCGCCGGAGAAAATGTGTTGCCGGTTTGGGAATAACTTGGACGTCATCAAACGGGAAGCGCTCGGTTTGCTCTCGTTTCTGCGCAATCACCACCGGAGCGCATCGTTTCAGTGCAGTGATCTGCCGGTAGATATGGAACATTTCCGGTTTCAGAAACGTCGCGCAATAACAAGCGATAATCGGGCGTGACTCGGGAGATGAGACTTGCAACGTCCAACGCTTAACGCTCAGCGCCCAATGTTCAACTCTCAGGGAAAGACGATTTCCTGATCGTCCGTGGCCGGCTCGAAAGCCGCGGCTCCTTGTGATCCAAACTCAGGCGGAAAACTGCGCGCGCACTTCCGCGGGCACACGGGTCGGTCGAGCGGTTTGCGCATTCATTGGGCACCACAGGGTACGAGCCTTTGACAAGAGCTGTCCATCGCTACTGCGCCGGATTTCCGTGAAGCGTTCAAACGTGAGCCGTGTGGCTTTGCCCACCCACGTTCGCAACACGATTTGTTCACCAAGGGTGGCGGGAATTTTGTAGTCGATTTCATGTCGCAGAACGACCCAGCCGATAGCCTTCCGTGCTTCGGGAGTGGCGACAGCTCGCCAATGCGCCGTGGCGACCTCCTGCACCCACCGCAGATAAACGGTGTTGTTCACGTGATTTTGCTCGTCGATGTCACCGGGCAAAACTGAAACGGTCATTTCGAAAGGCGCGGACATCGGAAAAGAAAACTAGTAGGAAGCTCTTTGAAGCATGAGGGAACAGGGCAGGTCAGCTGATATGAAAGCGTCGCATTAATTCCTGGCGTGCCTCCATCGCGTGCGCCGGGTTCATGCGACTCAGCATCTTTTCCCGGCGTTCTGGGTCCATCGCTGCCAGTTCGCGCACCATCTTGTCGCGCGTTTTCCACTTCGCGTATTTGCTCAAGCCAATGCCGATCGCGAGAAGCGCGGAGACGATCCAAACCGTGATGTCCGTTGCGGTCACGAGATGAATAAAGAGTTGAAAACTGTTGGAGACAAACGACGGAAAAGAGCGCCGGTTGACGATGCCGATGCGGAGAGGACATTTTTCTGATCGTGCGCCGAGAAATTCTCGCTGTTTTGTGCACTGGTGTTGTGCTCGCTAGTGCACCGTTAGCGCACGCTCAGGAGGCGACTTCGCCAAATCTCCCGGAGCACATAGAGACCAGCGAGGCGACGCCACCGCCAAAGCTGAAAAAGAAAAAGAAGGAAAGAAGCCGGGAAATTGCAGCCAGTGGATCGAGTGAAAAGCCAGCACCTGCGATCGAGCAGTCCGCTACAGCAGAAGAATCGACAATACCGGCCGCGCCAGCAGAAAAGAAACATCGTGTCAAAAGGCGGGCGCACCCTGTCGTGCAATCTGAGCCGACCCGCTTCTCGACTCCCAACTCCTTATCGTTATCGGCTGCCCAAGCTATGGCAGTGAGTGCTCCCTTGCCCGAGTATCCATACCAAGCAAAGCACGCCAATGTTACTGGAAGCGGGGTTTGCGTCATGATTGTCGACACTGTGAGCGGAAAGGTCACGAATGCGATGATGGCGCAAAGCACCGGTAACGCGATTCTTGATAAAGTGACCACCGAGACGTTTCGAAGGTGGCGGTTCAAACCCGGAAGTGTTTCGCAAGTCCGAGTGCCGATCAGCTATGAATAAATGGAATTCGCTTGTTCTGGAACGTACAATGTCCCGGGCATCAGCGCTCGCAGTTGCAGCGAACGCCAGATCATGTGATCACGAACGATGTATGCCGTTGAGCTCGATCAATCAAAGCGGCTCCTGGTGATCAGCGCTGTGCAGCGGGTCACGGCCGAGCAAGCGAAGCTGGCTGCCCGGCGCGTCCGTGAGCTGCTGCAGGATGTTACGCCCGGCTTCCGCGTTCTGGCGGATTACCGATGGTTGGACTCGATGGATTCGGCAGCGGCGCGTCACATTGCCGAGATCATGGACGCGCTTGCGGACAAAGGCGTTGTCTCCGTGGCGCGCGTGATCCCCGATCCGCACAAGGATATTGGTCTCAATATTCTATCGCAATTCCATTACGGACCCGAAATCAAAATCGCGACGTTCGAGACGCTCGCTGATGCGCTGCAAAGCCTGGCAAGAGACAGTTGATTCTTCGACCTACTCGTGCCCGCGCGCGGCTTTGTCTCCCTCTTTGATCGCATCGGCTTCGCTCACGTATTTACCTTTTTTCGTCGTGCCGTAAAAGCGCGAGCCTTCCTTGTGGTAAACATGCGACTCTGTATTGACCCAGACTAGACCGCGGCCGCCGCCTGGCGCAGGCGTGGCTGCAGTCTTAGCGCTCGCCCCTCGCGCGGGCGCTGGGTTGGCGGCCGCAGGACTGGCTGCTGCAGCAGAAGTTTTCGGTTTGAATAAATCGCCGAGGTTGAATTTAGCAGGCGACGCTGATGCGGCGGGACTCGCTGCTGTGGTAGCCTCCTTTTTTTTGCTGGCGCGCTTCGCTTTGGGTGAAGCGGCAGGCGACGCAGAAGTTGCAGGCGACGCGGAGGTTTGGGCGGACGATGTCGTCTGAGCTTTTTTATGTGCGCGTTTTTTTGCCGGTGACGGCGATTGAGCAGGCGATTCGCCCGGGGTGGGCGACTGAGCTTGCACAGCGCAGGCGCTCGCAAGTCCGATCGCAAGAACGAGAGCAACAAATTTGGTAGTCATAGCGGCGAGCATAGACAACCTGCAGGATTGCAGTCAATGCATTTCCGACGAATGAATCGGGCCTGCATAAAGAGCCCGATTTCTGGCCTGGATTGCCGTCCTTCCGTCAGGCATGCGATTGGAGCGACTCCCCGCTTGAGCGACGGCTTTGCCTGCGCTAGCATTTGCCGGGATGCTTGAGACCATTTTGGGATGCCTCAAATGGGCCGCCGTCGGTTTCGTCGTGGCTTTTGCCCTGATGAAATTGTTCGAGGCCAGCCACATTCATGACGATATTCCCAAGCCTGCTTTCAAAATACGGCAGACGAAGCGCGCAACATTCGTGTTATCGACGTTCGCAGCGGTGCTTTCAGGTTTAGTCTGGTTGCTGGTGCAGAAACTGGACTAAGCTGACGCTCTGCGCGCCTCGGAAGATAAGCATCGTGCTTATCTCGGCGGTTCGGCATCTCTGCCGAACCACTTGGCGAGCTGGAAGCATCGCCGGCCGAGTGAAGCAGGATGCTTCACTTCCGCGATCGCCCGGGAAACGTCGTCCCATGGCAGCCTCCATGTGACGGATCAGGCCATGTAGAAACCGCCGTTTACGTTCAATACATGACCCGTGATGTATGAAGCCATTGGAGAGGCGAGGAAGAGCGCGGCGTTTACAATCTCACTAACATCACCGAGGCGGCCGAGCGGGATTTGTTTGATGAAGTTTTGCATCGCTTCGTCGGGCACGCCCTTACTCATTCCGACGTCGATGAAACCCGGAGCGATCGCATTCACCGTGATGTTTTGCCGCGCAAACTCGCGGGCAGAGACTTTGGTCAGCGCAATGATGCCCGCTTTGCTCGAAGAATAATTGGCTTGTCCGAACAAACCCATTTGCCCGCTCACGGATGACATGTTGATGATCCGGCCGGCATTGCGCAGGATCGTCGTGGCTTTCTGTGTAGCGATGAATGTCCCGGTGAGGTTCACGCGAATAACGCTCTCGAAATCGTCTATCGACATCTTCTTAATGCTGCGATCGCTGATGATTCCGGAGTTGTTCACGAGAATGTCGAGCCCGCCGTGTCGATTTTGTATTTGCTTCATCATCGCCTCTACCTGCGCCGGCTGCGTCACATCGCACTCAATCACCAGCGGCTTGTTGAGGTCCTTTGCCACGTTCGTCGCATCGGTTTTGTTTTGTCCCTGCGGATCGGCAACGTAATTCACCACGCATTGCGCGCCGTGTTTCCCGAACGCTTTGATCATCTCCGCGCCGATCCCCCGAGAGCTGCCGGTGACCAGCACCACTTTGCCAGAAAAATCGAGCGGGTTGCTCATGACAGCTACTCCATTCGTTGAGCGTATCGGCGCACAATGAATGCGGTCGGCAAGCCGATCAAACAAACGTGAATAGCAGCCTCGAGCAACTCGTTGGCGGCTCGGTGTCGAAATGTTGAAAAAGCCGCCGGCAACACAAACCAGTACATCACAACGTAAACGCCAATCCCGTAAAATACGCCGGAAATGAGCGGATGTGTCGTCAGAAACGGGATCTTGCGACTCGCAAGGTAAAAGATCGATACGACCACGAACGCGACGAAAAAATGGAGCGCAAGTCCCAGGCCGGCTGTTGCCATTCCCCCCTCGTACGATTTCGCACCGAGCAATCCAGCAGCGATTCCCTGCAATCCTCGCTGGTTTGTTACTTCACGTTGCCACCAAATCACAAATGCCGATGAGATGTCCAAAACGCCAACGACTACGCCGGTGGTCAGGATTGCGCGAAGCGCTCCGGATTTTTTCATGGCCTCGCTAGTAGGCTAGAATGGCGTTGCCCGTCAAATGTTTACCGTTAGGCTTTTCCTCTCATGGTTGCTCCGATCCGCATTTTAACCGCTGTCCCGATTTGCGACGGACACGATAGCGCCATTAACACGATCAATCTGGAGTTCATCCGCCATGGCATCGAGGTGATTTATCTTGGCTACCATCGCTCGGTGGGCGACATCGTTCGCGCGGCCATCCAGGAGGACGTGTGCGCCATCGGCATCTCAAGTTACAACGGCGGCCATGTCGAGTTCTTCGCGGGCGTGGTCGATCTTTTGCGCAAGAAAGGCGCGGACGACATCAAGGTCTTTGGCGGCGGCGGCGGCACGATTACTCACGACGACGCAGCAAGCATGAAACGCAAAGGCGTGGACGAAGTCTTTTTCGCCGGCACCTCGCTCGATGAAATGGTCAAATTTGTCCATCAACGCTATGGCAAACCGCGAACGAAACGGCCGCGGCCAAAATCGCCGGGCCAGGAACTTGCGCACAAGCTGACTGAGATTGAGGACGGCTACGCGAGCGGAAAAAGAAAACGCTCAACGCTCAACGCTCAACGCTCAACACTTAAGTCGAGAAAAACACGCCGAACATCAAACATCAAACATCAAACACCAAAGGTAATTGGCTTCACCGGCCCCGGTGGCGCGGGCAAAACGACGCTGATTGATGAGCTGGTGCTGCGTTTTCTGAATCGAAATCCAAAGGGAAGAATCGCAATTTTGTCGCACGATCCAAGCGTAGTCGGCGAGGGCGCACTGCTGGGCGATCGCGCCACCATGATCAACTCGCAGAACGATCGCGTGCTCATGCGCAGTATGGCTACGCGTGGACAAGCCGGGGGACTTTCACCCGCAACGCACGATTGCCTGGCGCTGCTCGCGCGTTCGGATTTCGATTGGGTTATTATTGAGACCGTGGGCACAGGCCAGGAGGCGATGCCATTTCAGAAAGATGGACTCATTGATCTGACGGTGTTGGTGATGAATCCGGATTACGGCAGCCGGTTACAGTTGCAAAAGATTGTGATGCTTGATCTGGCCGACGTCGTGGTGGTGAACAAAAGCGATCTTCAGCGCGCTCGCACAGCGCACACAGAAATCGAACAACGTCTCGAACAGAACCGGCAATCTCAGCAACTGGTTGACACTGTGGCAAAACGCCATCGCGATCCTGGCGTGGACAAACTATTCGAGCTAATTTGTAAATGCCGATAGGAAGCTGTTATGTCGAGCGAAGTCGAGACATCTCTGGATGATCTCCACATCGGATTAATCAGAGATTCCTCGACTCCGCTCGGAATGACAGGAACGTAACGCGAATCTATGAGCAAACTCGGACAAGTCGTCGAATCAGTCGAAAATCATAACAAGTTCGTCCTCGACCAGGTGAAGCGCGCGCGCAGCGATCAGAAGTTTGGGCGCGAACTGATGGGACGCTGGAACGACGTCAAAGCGAAAATTCCCGTGAGCCGTACGCCAACCGGGTTGCCATTGCCGCGGCTTGCGTTGCCGGAAATTGATGAGCCAGGCGAGATCGCACGTTACATCTTTGGCGAAGGCTTACCTGGTGAATTCCCATATCTGAACGGCGTCTATCGCGAGATGTATCTTGAGCCGGTTCGCGAGATTGAAAGTTTTGAGAAGGATAAGGCTGTAGCGGCGGGCGTGTCGCCTGCAAACCAAACGAAAACGCGGCCGGCACGGCTGCCTCCACAGGAAGAGCCCACGCGTTTGTTCTCCGGTTTGATGCTGGCTGAGGACACAAACGAGCGTTTTCATTATCTGACACAACACCAGCGCACGCATCGCCTGAGCACGGCATTTGATGGCCCGACACTCTACGGCATCGACAGCGACGCGGATGGCGTTTTCGGAAAAATCGGAGAGGGCGGCGTTGCGATCGATACGGTCGAAGACATGGTGCGGCTCTATGATGGATTCGATCTTGGATCCCCGAATTTCTCCGCGTCGATGACGATTAGCGGCCCAGCGCCGATCATCATGGCCATGTACATTGCCGCGGCCAAACGGCGGTTCGGCCCGAAGGTTGTCTCGAAATTGCGGGGCACAATTCAAGCGGACATTTTCAAGGAAGTCCAGGCACAGAATGAAACGATTTTCCCGATCGAGCCGTCCCTGCGTTTTCTCACCGACATGGTCGAGTTCACCACGCATGAAATGCCGCGCTGGTATCCGATTTCGATCAGTGGCTATCACATCGGCGAAGCCGGGTCGACGCCGGTGCAGCAGGCCGCGTATACGCTCTCGAACGGATTCGCTTACGCAGAAATGTTCGCGGCGCGCGGCATCTCGGTCGATCAATTCGGGCCGCGGCTTTCGTTCTTTCTCGATTGCGGTCTCGACGTTGAATACATCGCGCTCGCGCGTGTATCGCGTCGTATCTGGGCGATCGGAATGCGCGATGTGTTTGGCGCCGGACCGAAAGCGCAACTTTTCAAATTGCACACACAAACCAGCGGGCGCTCGTTGATTGCCGCTGAGTTCAAAAATAATCTCACACGCACGGCCGCGGAATTAATGCTCGCTTACATGAACGCGACAAACTCGTGCCATTCGAATAGCGCGGACGAACCGTTCACAACCCCAAGTGAAGAATGGATTCGGCTTGCCGCGCACGGGCAGGCGATCCTGCTCGAGGAGTCGGGCATTTTCAAACACACCATGAACATGTTGAGCGGATCGCCCGGGATGAAGGCGGTCGAGCGGGCAGTAGAAGCCGCGATCCTCGATGAGTTCCGCGAAATCGAACGCCTCGGCGGCGTTTTGTCCGCGGTGGAAGAACGTTATCAGCGCAGTCAGATCCAAAACGCTGCGCATCGGTACGAGCAACAAATCTACGACGGCACTCGCCCAATCATCGGGTTGAATCGCTACCGTGACGGTGACGACGAAATTCCGGACGTGAAACTTGCGCGCACGCCGCGCGCGAAACAGCAATTGCAGGTCGATCGGCTTGCGAAATTCAAAAAGAAAAATGCCGAGAAAACCAAACGCGCACTGGAAAAACTGGCGGAGAGTGTCGAGCGCGGTGAAAACTTCTTTCCAACTCTACTGGAAGCCGTGGAAGTTTGTTCGCTAGGCCAAATCACCGGGCGTCTGCAGGAAGGCGTCGGACGCTTTCGCCCGATGGTGTGATTAGGATGTCAGCCAGCCTTGGCTGACTCGGCGAGCAAGCTGCCAGCTTGGTCGTTTGGATTCGGCAGCCTGGCAGGCTGCCGGCCGAGTCAGGCTAGGCAGCCTGACTTCCGGACCTGCGTTTCTGGCGATGCGCGCAAAACCACGCGGTGCGTCCGCCGATGGTTGCCGATGTCAATTTGCGTCCACAACCCGGGCATTTGCCGCCTTTTCCGCGGTGCGGCAGCAGCCATGATTTGGGCATAAGAGCCACATCAGCGTTGGCCTCGATTGCCGTTTTCAAAATGTAGCGAGTCGCGCGAAAGAGTGTCGTGACTGTTTTACCGCTCAGAGACGAAATTTGCATGGCCGGGTGAACGCGTGTGCGGAAAAGAATTTCGTCGGCGTAAATATTTCCAATGCCCGCGACCAACTTCTGGTTGAGCAAAATCGTTTTCACCGCGCCGCGATGTTTTGCAAAGATTCCTCGGAATTGCCCAAGACTGACGTCAAGTGCGTCCGGGCCTAAGGCGCGCTTTTTCAAAAATTCATTCACATCTTCAATCAGCCCGACTTCACCGAATTTGCGCTGATCCGCGAATGCGAGGCAATGCGAATTGGCGAAGACAAAGAAAACTCGCGTATGCTTCGGCGCCTGCTCCGGACGCTTGAAGTAGTGAATTGACCCGGTCATGCCGAAATGCAGTCGTAGCCAGAAATCACCGTCTGTGCGCACAAACAGATGTTTCCCATGGCGGCGACTGGATTCGAAGCGGCGTCTTTTCAATCGGCGCCCAAGCTCACGAGCCGAAACGCCTTTCAAGACGTATAAACTCCGCACATCCACATTTGCGATGCGCTGGTGTAACGACGTGGCATTGAGGTATCGTTTGAAGGTTTCAACATCGGGCAGCTCTGGCATGGCGAACGTGACGGTGGCAATCGTGCCTGCGAACGCTCAGTGCGCAAGGAGGCACGACGCCGCAGACAGGATTGTCTGCGTCACGTCTTTTGCCGAGCTTGGAGCAATGTCTTCAAAATCGATCGATGAATTTCTGCGCTTGCTAAAAAAATCGCCCTCCGGCGCTGTGTTCAATCCATGGTGGGAAGCCGATGAGCAAAATGATGTCGGCCCGAACGCACCGGCCATACGGCGAAACCAGCTACGCGCCTATCTGCAAAAGCGATTTCGGAAGGCACACATCGCAGTGATCGGCGAGGCGGTTGGTTATCGCGGCGGTCACTTCAGCGGAATCCCCATGACTTCTGAGCGGTTGCTGCTCGGGCGAAGCAAAACAGTACGGCTGAAATCCAACGATTTCTTCTCCGACATGAATCCGCGGCGCACGAGCAAACCTTACAAATGTCCGGACGGATTTTCCGAGCCGACTGCAACGATTGTCTGGAGTACGCTCTTGCAACACGGCCTAAAGCCGGACCAATTCGTGCTATGGAATGCATTCCCGTGGCATTCGTTTGATCCGCGCCACGGCATGTTGAGCAATCGGATGCCGAACAAGTCAGAACAAGCCGCCGGCCTGCTGGTGCTCAAGGCTTTTCTGGAACTATTTCAGTGCGAACAAGTCGTCGCGCTGGGAAAGATCGCCGCCGCTCAGCTAGAAAAGCTTAGTGTCCACGCGCATTGTGTCCGTCATCCAGCCTCCGGCGGTGCAAAACTTTTCCGTCAGCAAATCGCCGGGACCATAAACAGGCGGCAGAACGCGAGTTACTAGGAATTAACGCCGCGTCGTTGCACGTTTTACGGCTTGGGCGGTTCGCTCTTCTTAAATGGCGCAAACAAATCGATCGGAACGGGAAGAAAGGTCGTGGTGTTATGTTCGCTGGAAATTTCGCGCATCGTTTGCAGGAAGCGCAGTTGCAGCGCAATCGGCTCCTTGCTCATCATCGCCGCAGCCTGCACCATTTTTTCCGCAGCCTGAAATTCGCCCTCGGCGTTGACGATCTTCGCGCGACGTTCGCGCTCGGCTTCGGCCTGCTTCGCCATCGCGCGTTTCATCGTGTCGGGCAATGCCACATCCTTTACTTCGACCGCCGTGACTTTGACGCCCCAAGGTTCGGTTTGCCGGTCGATGATTTCCTGCAACTTCTGGTTGATCGACTCGCGCTGCGAAAGCAGGTCGTCCAAGGGGGCCTGGCCAAGCACGCTGCGCAGCGTGGTCTGGGCGATGAGCGAGGTGGCTTTGAGAAAGTTCTCCACTTTCACCACCGCGGCTTGCGGATCGACCACACGGAAATAAACAACCGCGTCCACCGTCACCGGCACGTTGTCACGCGTCATCACCTCCTGCCGCTCGACGTTGATGGTCACGACGCGCAGGTCCATTCGCACCATGCGATCGACAATCGGAATGAGAAAAATTAATCCCGGCCCTTTCGCTCCGAGCAATTTCCCAAGACGAAAAATGACGCCGCGCTCGTATTCGCGCAGGATGCGGATCATCTGGGGCAGGATGATCACGCCAAGGATGATGAAGGGTACAACCCAACTAATTAACGGTAATGGCATGGCTTTATTCTCCTTTGGTTTTTACTTTTACTGTCAACCCTTGCACGGCTGCAATCTCAGCCTGTTCACCTTTTTCGATTGGTCGATCGCTGAGCGCGTTCCAATATTCGCCTTCGACAAAAATTTTTCCGCCATGCGAATCGATTGGCGTCAATGCGGTCACCGTTTTTCCAATCAGCGTTCCCGCTCCCACTTTCACCGGCAAGAGTTGCGCGCGCAGGCCTTTGCCGATGACGAAAACAAAGAACGCCGCAGTAACGAGTGTCGCAGGAATGATGTAGTTGAGCGACAAGCGAAACAGCGGATCGGCGCGATTGAAGAGCATGAGCGAACCGACCAGAAATGCGACGATTCCGCCGACCGTTAACACGCCGTGCGTCGGGGCGTAAACGTCAAAAATGAAGAGCATCAGCGCGAGAGCGATCAAGACGAGGCCGGTCACATTAACCGGCAAAATGGCTGCCAGATAAAGCGCAAGGATCAAGGCGATCGCACCCACAACTCCGGGAAGAATCGCTCCCGGCGTAGTCAGTTCGCCAATGATTCCATAGATCGCGATGAGCATGAGAATAAACATCACTTCTGGCCGCCAGAGTTTTTGAAACACGTGTTCCACTGCCGACATCTTGATCTCTGAAACCTCCGCGCCTGCCGTGTTCAGCGTCTTCCCATCCACGATGCGGCCGTTCAATTTTTGCAACAGATCGGACATATCCGAGGCGATCAGATCGATGACTTTTAATTGCAGCGCTTTCTCAGCGGTGATCGATGCGCTCTCTTTTACTGCCGACTTGGCCCATTCGACGTTACGCTGCCGCTTACCAGCGATTGTCTCCATGTAGCTCACGGAGAAATTTTCCAGTTTCTGCTTCATCGTTTCGTCGGTCTTTTCCTCTCCGCCGCTGGGAAAGCCGCCTATCGAAACCGGATGCGCCGCGCCAATCGTAGTGGCCGGGGCCATCGCCGCGACGCTCGCAGCGATGGTAATGAAACAACCTGCGCTTGTTGCGGTCGCGCCTGTCGGAGCCACGTAAACAACGACAGGAACCTGTGAGCCGAGAAAGCTTTGCACGATCTTTTGTGTCGAATCGAGCAGACCGCCCGGCGTGTTGAGTTGAATTACCAGACATTGCGCGTTTTGCGCGCGCGCCTCTTCAATACTGCGCGAAATGTAACTAGCCGTCGCCGGCCCGATCGCTCCATCGATGTTGATGAACGAAACTTTCTCCGCTGCAAAACCTGTCGGAACGGTCGCGCACGTCAGCCAGAGACTGAGGACTCTCAACGCTCTCTTCACGATTGTTTCGAGGCGTTGTCCAGGCATCGCCGATTCACGCTCCTCTCATCGTCCGGCCACTGCCGGATTTGATGGCAAGGTCTGCGACCTTTGGCTTCACGATCTTCTCGTAGTCGCGATAGCTCATCTTGATCGCGTCGGTGTGCGTGCCGGCTTCGAACACGATGTAGTCCTGCTCCGCCAACTGTTTGTCGACATACGTGGGCAAATTATAGAGATTTCCAAATGGCGGCATTGCGCCGATGGCGCAGTCGGGAAACAGCGACTTGAATTCCTGTTCTTTACCAAGCGAGACGGTGTTGCCGATTGCTTGCTCCACCTTCTCAAGATCAATTTGGTGATCTGCCGGAAGCACAATCATTAAATGCTGATCTCCAGATTTAACGATCACAACCTTCGCGTGATGGCGTCCTTTCACATGCTCTGCTTGCGCGATCCGTTGCGCAGTGACCGCCTCAGCGTGGTGTAGGATTTCGTACTGCGCTTTATTTTCGTTTAAACAATCGATGAGCCGTTTTGGTATTTGCATACGACCCTCCGGGAAGAAAATTATCACTTTCCTGACGTATCTCTAGTTGCTGCTGAAACTGAACACCGCCGCCAACCTCTCGGCACGCGAAACATTTGTGTATGGCAACATGTGAGGTTTGCGACAACGAATATGACAAGGCGTTTGAAGTGGTCGTCGGCGGGGAGCACCACACTTTCGACAGTTTCGAGTGCGCCATCCACGCGCTGGCGCCGGTTTGCGCGCATTGCAATTGCCGGATTGTCGGGCACGGCGTTGAAGCTGATGGACAAATTTTCTGCTGCGTCCACTGCGCGCGCAAAAGCGGCAAAACGCAGTTAAGAGATCGGGTCTGAGCGTTGCATCGCCGAGTAGAGCTGGTTTCGTTTGCGGCGTAATCAAGAACGCTCACGTGAAAGTGGCCTCACGAACGTCGACGCAACCGGGCATTGACTTGATGCGGATGCGGCTGGACTTCTCACGCGTCGCGAATACAGATGTTACTATGAATTCATTCCGCGTTTCGCTAATTGTTCTCGCGGTTTTACCGTTTGCAGGTTTCGCCGCGCAGGCGCAGACACCCGCAGAAAAACCGTCCGCTCCGCTAAAGGCCATCGCGGTGCTTCATCCCGCAGCCGGAAGCAAGGTGGGCGGTACAGTTACCTTTACTGAAGTTGCCGATGGCGTGCAGGTTCAGGCAGAGATAACAGGACTCTCTCCGGGCAATCATGGTTTTCACGTTCATGAATTTGGCGATTGCAGCGCGCCCGATGCGAGTTCCGCCGGCGCTCATTTTAATCCAACCAACAAACCGCATGCCGGGCCGGACGCGGTGGAACGGCATGTAGGCGACATGGGAAACGTGGACGCAGACGCTTCCGGCAAGGCGAAACTGGATTATGTGGACCATCAAATCTCGTTGACGAACGACCAGCAGTCGGTGATCGGGCGGTCTGTTGTCGTGCACGCGAAAGCGGACGATCTGAAGTCTCAGCCATCGGGCGATTCTGGGGCACGCGTTGCTTGTGGAGTTATCGGGCGGGCAAAAAGTCAGTGACGTTGAGGAGTTCCGCCTTCAGGCGGAGGGTGTATGCTTCGCGCGTGGTGACCGCGTAAACGCGGAACTCCGAACATCCGAGAATTGGCCAGCCCTACAAAAATCGGTCGTTAAATCTATCTGCTCGACAGAGCAGATTTCATTTGATCAATTAGACGAAATCATCGCCATACACGCTTATGCCACGAATATCTAAAATTGAATTGTCGCCCGATAACGGGTGCATCATCGACATGAAATGGAACCTGGGGCCATTGAGCTATCACGCTTCTGCTGCCGGCAAGGTTATAGTTGAGCCGAACAAGGAAATTGTTCGGCTGCCTGAAATAGTACTTTACGACCACACCGGTTTTAAAGGTTCCTACGCCCGCACCAATTTGAGTTTCCACTACGTCGGTGATTACTGGAACGACCGGATGAGCTGCGTGATCGTGGAGAGCGGCGTCTGGCGTTTTTATCGTGACGACTACTACAAGGGACCTTATTGGGATCTTGGCCCCGGCTATTACGAAAGTTTCTTTTCCGAAAAAGGTCCCGACGACGTCGTCAGTTCCTTCCAGTGCATCGCGCTGACGTAGGCGTCGTCTGCCGGATTCTGAAATGTGTCGGCGCTTGACACAAGCGCCGCTACAACGTCGCAAGAGTGACAACTTCGCGCGCGCAGCCCCAGGAGAGCGTGAAACCGGAGCCGCCGTGGCCGTAATTGTGAATGACAGTGCGGCCATCGCGCAATTCATTGCGTTCGAGCCGGACGCCTGATTTGCGGAATGGGCGCAGGCCGACGCGCTCGGCGAGAATATTCGGTTTGTCGATGTTCAGAACGCGGCTGCACTCTGCGATGATTTGATCTGTTGCGGCGGCGTCGACGGCGAGATCACTGCTCAAATCATTTGTTCCGCCGAACACGCAATCGTTTCTGCGAGGGATCGCGTACATGAGCGGCGCATCATCGCAAACTATCGCGCAGGAAAGACGTTCGATTCTGGGCACGATCGCGACCTGCCCGCGATGTGGCTCGAGATCGACGTCGTGCACAAGTTCGCGCGCGCCGATTCCTGCACAATTGATCACCAGCTCGAATTGCTGATCGACGTCTTCGAGTTCTTGGAAGCGGACATTCGCGTTGATTTCGCCGCCAGCCTTGAGAAAACGCGCGGCGAGATAATCGAGGTAAATCGTCGTGTCCGTCAGCGGGACACGCAGCGTGAAACCGCTTTTGAATGATCCGCGAGATCCCTCGACTTCGCTCGCGATAACAGGTCGCGCGCCCAAAGGGATCGCCCAGTCTGGAACTTGAATTTCTCGGGTCCGGGAAAACTGTCGCAGCTCGATTATTGAGACGCCGCTCGCTGGAACATGCGTAAGATCGACGAGCACATCAAAAGTCTGGAGAGCCCAGGGAATGACTTTCTCTGCAGGCTCGGCGTCGTAGGGAAACCAAAGCGCCGCAGCCGCGCCGGACGTTGTCTGCTGTCCGGTCTCTTCGGCAAAGCTCGCTGTGCGATAGCCGCGCTCGGCGAACACGACGCCACACGTCAGACCCGACACGCCTGCGCCAATGATGGCGACCATTCGATGCATTTCCAAATGGTAGGGATGGATCGCCGAGCCGTCCGCAAAATTCTTGGCTTTCGGCCCGCCCTCGCTACGGCGAGCAGGCTGTGGTCGCGCCCTGCCGCAAACGAACGTACGTGCGAAGTCCGCCAGGCGCGTCTAAGATTGGTTCGATATGGTTTCAGTAAATCGAGACGCGCTCACCGAAAGAATTCTTGCGGGCGAACGGATTTCGGCAGACGACGCATTCGAGTTGTATCACTGGCCGCTGGAAGAACTCGGTGCGCTTGCCAATGCGAGACGCGATTTGGCGAAGGCGAAAAGCTATGGCGGGCGCGGACGCGAGATCGTGACTTACATCGTCGATCGCAATATCAACTACACGAATGTCTGCAACGTTTACTGCAAATTCTGCGCGTTTTATCGGACGGAACGCGACGAGGATCATTATGTGCTTTCGTTCGAGCAAATTGACCAGAAACTCGACGAGCTTTCTGCGGCGGGCGGAGTTCAGATTCTGATGCAGGGCGGGCATCATCCAAAATTGCCGTTCCAATGGTATATCGATCTTTTGCGGCACATCCGAGAAAAATATCCGCACATAAACGTTCACGGATTCAGT
>Ga0193731_1000363_pt1 | contig 15326 bp, 10 predicted proteins | sample U1a2metaG_FD_144920 | JGI IMG/M metagenome (GOLD analysis project Ga0193731, IMG submission 144920) | Soil microbial communities from a riparian zone of the East river system, Colorado, United States - U1a2 | ecosystem: Environmental > Terrestrial > Soil > Riparian zone | place: USA: East River...
CCGCAGCCATGTTGGACTTTATGACGAATCATCTTTTTCGAAAATTGAAATCAAAGGCCCCGGCGCTGCCGCTTTTTTGGAATACCTATGTTCCAACACTATTAACAAGGGACCCGGACACGTCACGTACACCCAGATGCTGAATCACCGCGGAGGTATTGAAAGTGACGTTACGGTTACGCAGATCGACGCCACTACCTTCCGGATGATTTCAGGAACGGCACTGCATAGCCATGATATGGCCTGGCTGACGGATCATTTGCCGTCGGATGGATCCGTTGTTTTGAAAGATGTGACCGCCTCACTGACCTGTTTTGGTTTATGGGGTCCCTCCGCCCGCGAAATGTTGTCGACGTTAACGAAGCAAGATCTTGCCACGAAAGCGATGCCGTTCTTGAGCATGCGTGAAATCCATATTGGGCCCTTTGCGGTTCACCTGGTTCGTGTCACATTTGTTGGAGAGCTTGGCTATGAGATTTATGCCCCGTCGGAAAACGGGTTGGCGTTGTGGGAACTGCTGTGGAAGTCAGGACAACGATTTGACATTATGGCCTGCGGGTATAAGGCTATCGACTCCTTGAGAGCCGAAAAAGGGTATCTCTATTGGGGATCGGATATCAGTACCGATGAAACACCGTTTGAGGCAGGACTGAGTTTTGCCGTGGCGAAAGACAAAGATTTCCTGGGTAAGAAAGCGCTGTCGGGCCACGCCGTGAAAAAAAGCCTTACTACGCTGACGCTGTCTGATCCCAAAGCAGTGGTGCTGGGAAATGAACCCGTACGCATTGACGGCAAGGTGGTAGGCCGGGTCACCTCAGGAGGGTATGGCGTAACGATCCAGGCATCCATTGCATTTGCCTATTTGCCTGCTGAATTTGCACATGTTGGTACGCAAAGTGAAGTTTTGGTATTTGGAAATTGGATCTCCGCCGAAGTGGTGAAAAGTCCGTTGTATGATCCGAAGGGGTTGAAAGTAAGAATATAATTATAGTGAGAGAAGAAACACCATCCACCGAAGACGAGAATCGGTTGGCAGCCTTGGGATACAAGCAGGAACTGCGCCGAACCTGGTCTGGTTTCTCCAATTTTGCAATCTCATTTTCAATCATCTCCATCCTGTCGGGGTGCTTCACCATCTTTGCCCAGGCCTGGAATAATGGCGGACCGATTGCGATTACGATGGGCTGGCCGTTGATTTCCGGATTCATTTTAATTATTGGTTTTTGTATGGCGGAATTGGCTTCTGCTTACCCGACTTCCGGTGGAATTTACTGGTGGGCATGCACGCTGGGAGGAGCCAGGGCAGGGTTCTTCACAGGTTGGCTCAATTTAATAGGACTGTTGGCCATAACAGCCTCGGTGGGGTACGGAGCGGCGACATTTTTAAATATCACGCTGGGTTCGTATTCTTCCCATTATACGTCAGATTTTTTACATGGTGATACTATCCGGCAGCAGTTCTTCTGGTTTGCGGTGATCATGGTGCTCATCACGCTGCTCAATTCTTTCACGGGTCAGATCCTTGCCGTGTTTAACAACATTTCTGTTTGGTGGCATGTGTTTGGGGCGGCATTGATTGTGGGGATTCTTGTCATTACCCCTACCGAACACCAGAGTCTGAAATGGATGTTTACTACCCGCATAAATAATTCTGGCTTCGGCAACGGTAGTATGTTTTGGGTTTATGTCCTGCCATTGGGCTTTTTGCTGACCCAGTATACTATTACGGGCTTCGATGCTTCTGCCAATCTTTCGGAAGAAACACAGGGTGCCCATCTTTCGGCTGCCAAAGGAATCTGGAAATCAATTTTTTATTCAGCCGTGGGAGGGTACATGCTCTTGTTGGCATTCTTGTACGGTGCAACGAAGCCGGATATCGTGAGTTCATTCGATCTGACCATCAACCCGTTTGGCGGTGGTTCAGCCATTTCCATTATATATACCTCGCTGACTCCGGCGATGTTCAAACTGGTGCTGGTTATCTGCACGGCCGGACAATTGTTCTGCGCGACGGCCTGTTTGACTTCCTGCTCACGCATGCTGTTTGCCTTCTCGCGCGATGGGGCTGTCCCGGGTCATCAACGCTGGGCAAGGGTTAACAAGAACGGAGTGCCCGTGAATGCCGTGTTGGTCTCTGCACTCATCGGGATGATGATCACCTTGCCCGCACTTTGGAAAAGCCCGAGGGGAATACCCACCGCCTTCTACGCTGTGGTTTCGATTGGCGTCATTGGACTTTATCTGGCCTTCCTGATTCCGATCTGGCTGCGATGGCGGGCGGGTGACAAATTTAATCCCGGGGAGTGGACGTTGGGCAGCAAGTACAAATGGATGAACCTCATCGCTATCGTTGAAATCCTGGTGATCTCTTTTTATTTCATGATGCCTATTGAACCTGCGGCCATCCCCGGAAATGAGAATTTCACTTGGGTAGCCGTGAATTACGCACCCCTTCTTGTGGGCATCACGTTGCTTGTCCTTTGGGTTTGGTGGCACCTTTCTGTGAAGAATTGGTTCACCGGTCCAAAACGAACAGTCCAATAACGTATTCATGAATCAATGGTCGTCGCGATGATCTTCGGAAAACTGTACAACGGCTCCTAACTTGAAAATCAACATGTTGCAAAAGGCTTTTCTAGCGCCTTTTCCCCTCAATGCCGATCCCGTTGTGGCAAGAAATCAATCTACGCGCTGACCTTTGGAAACACCGACGAGGGCGAGAGCGATTTGCAAACCCAATTCTCTGAAAAGATTGAAATCACAAGATGAAACAGCCTGCCCCGATAAAAATCGGGGCAGGCTGTTTCATTTTGGATAGGAAACCGCTTATCCGATTGGCACCCGCCTATTATTTATCCGCGAAAATCTGCGTGATCTGCGGGAAAAAAATCCGGTACCAAATTACCCGCTCAATTTCTGTGATCGTGCAAGCGCACATCGATCTAACCATTCACGGCTGAATGGATCAACCTTTCCAAACCGCTCAAGATTAAACTCGGAAAAATCAAAGGGATTGGACCGGCCAGCCGCGAGTTCGGCGAAAGCAAGGCCTACACCACCCGAAACGGAAACTCCGGCACCAACGCACCCGGTCGCGAACAGCAGGTTGCTTACGCCTTTTGCAATGCCCATGGAAAGATTATTGTCGGGGGTATAGCCGCAAAATCCAGCGATGTAATGCGTCAATCCTATATCGTATACGTGCGGGAAGAACCGTGCGAGCCTGGCAATGACTTCGGAAAGGTCATGCATGCCACGATCCTTGCTGAAGGAGAATTGAGTGATGTCGGACGGAATATCATCGGGCGTAGCCGCTAACGATTTCTTTTCGCGGATGCCAAATAGTAAACTTCCCCCTTCCGGCCGGGTGTAAGCCTGGGCATCCGGCAATAACACAATCGGTGAATAGGGCGGGAACAAGGTATTTTTTTCAGTGATCCAGTATTGACTGCGTACAGGCCCCATTGGCAAACCGATTTCAGCTTGCCTTGCGAGGAGTGGTGCCCAAGCGCCCGTTGCAATGACGACAACGTCTGCGTACATTTTTCCCTGGGTTGTCTCTACCCCTGCAACCATGTTGCCATCCATGATCAAATTGGATACTTCCGCATCTTGCAGGAAATCGGCGCCTTGTTTTTTGGCACATCGTGCATAGAATGTTCCAAGCAGATAAGGATCACAAAAAGCTTCCCCGGGCAGGAATCCAATCTTGATGGCATCATCCGCTCTTAACCAGGGCGACATCGTATGCGCCTCGCCGGCTGAAATGTAGGATGCGGGCTGCTTGAATTCGGACGCCGCCTTCATGAGATCTTCCAGGTCATTCACTCTGTCCGGGCTCGCGGCCACGTGCAAAACACCGACGTATTTCACGCCCATGGATTCACCCAATTGTTTTTCCATTTCGGGAATGGCCCGGTAGGTTTCCAGGGAAAGCGGAATGAAATGTTTTTTTGACCGGATCCGGGTGATTAACGCAGCAGCACGGCTTGTGGCGGCACTGCATAGGGCATTGCGTTCCAGGACGATGATTTTTTTACCGGGATTATTCCGTGTATAGTAATAAGCAATAGCGCAGCCGAATACTCCTCCTCCGACGATAACGACACTCGCTTTTCCGGAGTCCATTTATTTACCAGGGTAAAGAAAATGTCTTTACAAAAGTAAAACTTTTGATGGCTTCGATCACCCCTTCTTTGATGCCCAGGCCCGAATCTTTTATTCCTCCAAAGGGAGAATTCTCAATCCGGTATCCGGGTACTTCATTGACGTTGACGGTGCCTACCTTTAATCCTTTCACGGCTTTAATGATGTTTTGCATATTGTTGGTGACGATAGCGGAAGAGAGACCGTACGCTGTGGAATTGGTTAGTTCGATGGCATCGTCGAGATTCCTGATGGACATGATCGGAGCCAGAGGACCAAACGATTCTTGTACGACCATCTGGCAGGTACGAGGGACGTTGGCAATAACGGTAGGCTCCATGATCGCTCCTGTTCGTTTGCCTCCCAACAAAACCGTTGCACCTTGTTCCACTGCCTTTCTTACTACCATTTCCAGGTAGATGGCTGCAGGCTCGTCGATCACGGTTCCTACTTTGGTTTCTGCTTTCGCCGGATCACCGACTGTGTACTCCTTCGCCTTTTCAACAAAGCGTTTCGTAAACTCTTCGAGAATAGTTGCGTGCACGAGAATCCTTTTTACGGCCGTACACCGTTGCCCTGAATTCCGGAATGAGCCTTCAGCGGCAAGCGTAACGGCAAGATCCAAATCGGCATCTTCCAGGATGATAATCGGATCGTTACCACCAAGCTCCAGGACTATTTTTTTGTAACCGGCCAGTTGAGCAATCTTTTTCCCAACCTCCACGCTTCCGGTAAAGGAGACCAGTTCCACACGGGGATCTTTCACCAACACTTCAGCAACATCTGCCGTAGGTCCAAGCAATACGCTCAGCATGGGACCTGGCAAACCGGCTTCATACAATAATTCCGCAAACCGGATCGCTGTCAATGGCGTTTTTTCTGACGGCTTTAAGATGACGGGCGTTCCGGCGGCGATAGCGGGAATAATTTTGTGCGCCACCTGGTTCAGCGGATGATTGAACGGGGTGATGGCCGCTGCCAGGGATAACGGTTCGCGGACGGTAAAAATCTTTCGTTGCTTTCCGCTCGGTGAAATATCGCATGAAAATACCTGACCGTCGTCTTTCAGGCTTTCCATCGCTGCGAACATCAGCACGTCGTGCGCCCGGCCGACTTCGTAGCGTGTTTCTTTCATACATAATCCTGATTCCGAAGAAATGGTTTGGGCAAATTCTTCTTTTCTTTCCATCAGCAATAAACGCGCTTTGTCAAGAATGGAAAAGCGCTCATACCGACTTAACGTTTTGGTACTACTCAATGCTGCAGCAATGGCCGCATGCGTTTCCTCTTTTCCCGCAAGGGCCACCGTTCCCACCAGTCTTCCGTCGTACGGGCTGCGGACGGACATGGAATTGGTTGTATTGACTTTCACCCCTGCGATATAGCTGTGGAGATTCAGTGGGGTCGGGTGGGCAGGTCTCACGTCGCCCGGTGCGGTTTGGGTTTGGGTGTTCATTTGTAAGCTTCAGGGTTGAGTCCCGTTTATAGCAAAGTCAAAAATATCAAAATTGCGAGGGTCACCTCCCGCCCTCATCCTATACTGCTTATTCAATGGGTGGGAGATGATAAACGGTACCATTTCTTCGTACCGGCCGCCATGTGAACGCAACGTGCCATCCAGCGCCTTCAGATCATGGTGCTCAGGAGTACGTCCCACGACGACATCGCGGCCCGACAACACGACGAGGTCACCGATACGATCTTCCGGTTGTTCCAGGATCCTTACGGCCAGGTCCTTTTCATAGACTTCGGTAATACCGGATTGAAGGGAAAGCCAGTTCTTGACCACCTGAATTTTAGATTTGTCGGAAATATGGACTACGACGTACGACCCCAGGGCGCCATGGTGTTTTACATAGGGATCGGTGATCGGACATATAACGCGAAAACCGGGACCAAATTTTTCTGTCAATATTGTTTCTATAAATAACACATTGGGAGAGCCGTCCGGTTTTACTTTCGCATTCATACCATGATCGGCTGTTGCTCCAATGATGGCGCCTACCTTCAGGAGATTTCCAAATTCGGTATCCATGGCCTCGTAGAATGCCAGCGATTCTTCGGTGTCCTGCGCGTACGTATGTTGCATATAATCGGTGAGAGACAAATACAGAAAATCGGAGATGCCTTTTTCGATGAGTCGCACGCCGGCGCGCAGGACAAACAAACTGGCATCGGCGCTGTAGATCGAGGGTGTGGGAAGGCCCAGTGTTTTTTCCGCATTTTCAATTCCGTGTGTCTCCAGTTTTGTTTGGTTTGCTTTTTCTGCGGAAAAGGCAATGCCTTTCAGTTTGAAAGACAGGATGTCCCTCAGTTTCTCCTTGGCAGTGACGACGCCTACCTTCCTTCCGGCCAGGGCGGCTGCGGCAAGAATCGTTTCGGCGCGGAGGTATTCCGAAGAATTCATCATCACTTCCCGGTCTTTGGCCTCATCGTAGAAAAAATTGCCGCTGATGCCATGGACGGCAGGGGAAACTCCGGTAACAATAGACGAATTATTGACATTGGTAAAAGAGGGCAGGGCACCCCTTGCCATGCCACGGTATCCTTGCTTTGCCATTTTTTTCAAGTTGGGCATACGGTCCTGCAGGAGCGTAGCATCCAGGTATTCATCGGCCGATCCATCGATACAAATGACTACGAGGGGTTTCGCGGAAGGCGTGAAACGGATGCCATTGACAGTAAATGGTGTAAGGAGGATATTCGCCATAATCTAAGAATTGGATCAGCGGCCGAAGAAAATTTCAACCACCCGACCGTGTTTAGCAAATATATACAGTTGTTTAGTATAAATATACAGCGGCTTTGCCGTTTTTTACCAGCGGTCGACGGTAGGAATTACAATCCGCTGCCGGAAACAAAAAAATAAACAACCAGGATGTGTGCTTCCTTTTTACCTGAGTTGGATAAGGTATGCCCCAACCGACCGTCAAAAAACAGAGAGTCGCCTTCTTCCAGGATGTATTTCTTACCGTCGATACGGTATTGAACGGATCCTTTCAGGATATATTTGTATTCGTAGGCCTCTGTTTTTACCAGTCCTGGACGCTTTGCGCCCCGCTTCAGTGTCAGGCTGACAATATCGATGGGCAGGTTATTGATGTCTTTGGTAAGGATCCTTTTGTAGACAAAGCCTTTTGCACTTTCCTTTTCGAAGGGCTGGTATTCCGAAGGTTTCTTGATCATCACTTTGGGGACTTTGGCCGACGGGATGATATCCTTGAAGAATTCGTTCAGATCGAGATTCAATGCCCGTATAATACCCAGCAAAACAGGCAACGAGGGGATCGTCCGGTTGTTCTCCACTTGTGAAATAAGTCCCTTGCTCACGTGGGCTTTGGAGGCCAGCTCCTGAACGGTAGCATGCTTTCCCTTTCTGGCCCCTTTGATTTTATTGCTGATCTGTAGGAGGATGTCGTCTTGCATAAATCACATAATAGTAAAAAAATTTAGCGACAAAGGCACGAAGACATTAAAAATGAAAAGAAAAGATAATATTCGGCAGAAAAAGGTAAGAATTCCTTAATATCATTCGTAGCATTCATTTTTTTTCTTGTTCCACCTTGCATCAAAAATACGCTGCATGCCGGTAAGGCCTCATCGTCTTTTCTTCTTATTAAGCAAAAACAGCATAATAAAGAATAAAGAAACGGAAGCCTCCCTAAGCGGGCGCATAAATCTAATAAACCGATTTTGTTTAGTATTACTAAATTTTTATTTACATTTAATTAATTAACCCAATTCCTTATTTCTTAACCCACAACCCTATGCAAAATACTTTACGCAGAAAAAAAGGCAGACTTTTCCCAGACCTGAGAGTAGTCTTGCTTGTCCTTCTCCTGGGGCTCATGACGGCGACGTCCGCTCTGGCCCAGCTCGCCGTAGCCGGACGATTAACGTCCGGCGAAGATCAAAAGCCGATTCCGGGTGTCAACATCCTGATAAAGGGTACGAACACCGGGACGATTACCGATGCAGACGGCCGTTACCGCCTTAGCGTGAATTCTGCGGAGGATATATTGGTGTTTTCTTTTGTTGGGTTTGTCTCCCAGGAGGTTGCTGTGGGAGGACGCTCCACCATTGATGTTGCGCTGGAGTCTGATACAAAGCAACTTTCTGAGGTTGTCGTGACTGCTTTGGGCGTTGAAAAAGATGTGGTGAAGTTGGGATATGCCCAGCAAAAAGTCCAGGGGGCAGATTTGGTAAAAGCCCGTGAGCCCAATCCGCTCAATTCCCTGGTGGGGAAAGTGGCAGGGTTGACCGTCGGTACCTCTTCGGAAATGTTGGGCAGACCACAGTTGGTCCTGCGCGGTGAAACGAACCTATTGATTACAGTCGACGGCGTACCGGTTGTTTCTGACACGTGGAATATCAGTCCGGATGACATTGAGAGCTACACGGTGCTTAAAGGTCCCGCTGCTGCTGCGCTTTACGGTTCCCGCGGTCAAAATGGAGCGATCATGATCACAACGAAGAAAGGGACCAAAGATAAGCGCGGTTTCTCGATTGACTTTAACTCGAGTACCATGTTCGACAAAGGGTTTCTAACCATTCCAAAAGTGCAAAATGAATATGGAGGCGGAGAGTACAATACGTACCGGTTTGGTGATGATGCGCTGGGTCAGGCCGGGGGATGGAATCAAAATGACTACGATGTGTGGGGCCCGCGATTGAATGGACAGTTGATCTCGCAATACGACAGTCCGATCGATCCCAAAACGGGCATCCGGACGGCTACACCCTATATTCCCAGGGGAAAAGACAATCTTCAAAAATACCTTCGAACGGGGATACTTTCAACAAATAATATTTCCATTGCATCCAGCACGGAGAAGTATGATTTACGCGCCTCGGTTTCCCATACTTACCAACGCGGCATCGTTCCCAACACCGATTTGAATATCAATAACTTCAATATTTCGTTGGGGTATAATTTCACTCCCCGATTGCGGCTTGAATCCAACCTCAATTACAGCCGGCAATACACAGACAACATCCCGGATGTCAACTACGGACCCAACAGCATGATTTATAACATTGATGTGTGGTCGGGCGCCGACTGGGACATCAATAGTCTTAGAAATTACTGGCAGCCGGGTAAAGTGGGTGTTCAACAGTACAATTTTGAATACATACGCTACAACAATCCCTGGCTTTCTGCCCACGAATGGTTGCGCGGGCATCACAAGACCGACATTTATGGCTATGTGTCACTAAAGTATAAAATTACGGATTGGCTGTCGGCAGCGGTGCGTTCTCAAATGACGAGTTGGGATGTCCTCCGAACCGAGAAGTTTCCCTTTTCGACTTCCGCTTATGGCCGCGATCAGAAGTTAGGTGATTACAGGGAAGACAGGCGCTCGCTGTTTGAAAACAATACGGACATATTGTTGAGCATCAATAAGAACATCACACCGGATTTCACTGTTTCGGGTTTGGTGGGCGGTAATCTCAGGACCTATTTGTACAATTCCAGCTATGTTACAACGGATTACCTGAACGTTCCCAATGTTTACAATTTTGGAAATTCGAAGAATCCTGTGAAGGCCTATAATTATACGGCTCCGATGCAGGTAGGGAGCGGCTATTACTCGTTTGATTTTTCCTACCGTCATTACCTTACTTTATCAACGACAGGCCGTGTTGACAAATTTTCGAATTTACCAAAGGGATACAATGTTGGATTCTATCCTTCGGTGGGGCTCAGTACGGTGGTCAGCGACTACGTGAAGTTCCCGGAAGTAATTTCCTTTTTCAAATTAAGGGGTTCTTATGCGAATGTGAAAAACACGAATACGTCCTCTACCATCGGGCCTGCCTGGCAAGCCAGTGGTTATGGAAACCCGCTTGAGTATGGTGACGTTTATTCTTCTGCGTACGATGGACCGAATTACAGTATTACCAATCCGTACAAAATATCCAGACCGTACAACAACCAGCCGGCGGCCTATTACACAACCCAGCTGGCGAATTCAAAAATCAAGACAAATTCGAATGCCACAACGGAAGTAGGAGCCGCCATGAAATTCTTTAATAACCGCATTGGCTTTGATGTAACCTATTTTGATGCCGTCCGGGGCCCGAGTATCGTACGGTCACAATGGTCGGAAGCTTCCGGATTTACCGGGGGCACAATTAATGGCGTCAAAACCGAGAAGAAAGGGTGGGAGGTTTCGATCAGCGGAACACCCATCAAGAATGCCGATGGATTTTCATGGAATGTTCTCGCCAACTGGTCTACCTATGTTGAGCGGTATAAGGAATTCTATGATGGATTAAGTTCAGTTAACGGAGGATATATAGGAGCGGATTCCCGGATCACCTACAACATCGGCGACCGGGTCGATGGCAATTACGGCTACAAATTCTTCAGGGACAATAGCGGAAATATTATTCATAAAAGTAATGGCGATGTCTATAAAGACAACCGGGTAGCCCAGAAATTGGGTTACTATAACCCGGATTGGGTTTGGTCTGTGGTGAATACGGTGAGTTATAAGAATATTTCCCTGAACTTTCAGTTTGATGGTCGGGTGGGCGGCGTCGGCCAGGATAATGTCTATTACAAACTTTTGCAAGGCGGTCGGGAGATATCCACCGTTCAAGGAGCGTACGGTGCGGCACGGTTGGCAGAGTTCAATGCCAACCCAAATAATGATCATAACCAGGCCCCGGCGGCAACATATGTTGGGCAAGGCGTTGCACTTACAGTCGATTCCCCCCTCCCGACGGTCGATCCCATCAGCGGTCAGATCACCAATTACAGTGATTTGAAATTAGTGACGAATTCGACGCCGTATACGCTACAGGATTATATCGGCTCGGAAACCAAATTTGACGAACGTTACCTGATCAGCAAAACGTTTGTCAAATTGAGACAAGTTACCCTGACCTATACGATACCGGCCGCCATTCTGCAGCGCATGGGAATTCGGGCTGCCAGTGTCTCCCTCGTTGGCCGTAACCTCCTTTATTTTGCCAAACGGAAGGACATCGACTGGGATATGTTTATCGGAACCTACACTTCGGCTCAGGACCTCCGGTCACCAACCCTTAGAAGGTATGGTTTCAATATCAACTTAACTTTTTAACGTACACGACTATGAAATCAAAGACTAAGATAATCGTGGCTGCCCTTGTATTTTTTATGCTAGGTTGCCAGAACTATGATGAGCTGGTTAAGAATCCCAATTTACCCACTACGGTTCCTCCTTCTCTTCTCTTGACGGGAGCCCTGGAGTATATGAATAATGAAAATGCGTGGAACGGTAAGCAAGGTTCTCAAAGTGCGGCCCAGTTTTATGTGAGCACGTATGACTATTACGGTACCAATAACTATGATCAGGGTCCGTTTACCAAGACCACGAACAACTTCGAATATGCCGTTGTCCTTCAAAATCTGGTCCAGATGGATATTGAGGCCAAAAATGCGGGAAAGCCCGATTTGAATCCATTTCAAGCCATAGGCAAATTTTTGAGAGGCTACTATTACAACCTCATGTCACAAAAAATGGGTGATCTGCCCTTGTCCGAGGCGCTTCTGGCACAGGCAGGTCCTGAACCTAAATACGATACCCAAAAGGAGGTGTACAAGCAAGTCCTGGTATGGCTGGATCAAGCCAATTCGGATATGGCGCAATTAATTGCAGCCAACGACGCCTCCCTGACCGGTGATATTTATTTGGGGAATGATCTGAAGAAATGGCAGAAAGTCGTTAATTCGGTCACACTGAGGGTTCTCATCAGCCTGAGCAAGAAAGAGGCAGACACCGACCTGAACATAAAACAAAAGTTTGCTGCGATCGTGGGTAATCCGGTAATGTATCCAGTCCTTTCCGGTTTAGAGGACAACCTCCAATACACGTTTAATGCCAACTACAATCCCTACCCGAAAAATCCAACCAGTTTGGGACGTGACGGTACACGTGAAAATGTGGGATCGACGTTTCTTGACCTGACCACTACGTTAAATGATCCGCGTACCTTTATTGTCGCAACACCGGCACCGTCACAACTCCTGGCTGGAAAAGTATTCACCGATTACACAGCCTATGCCGGTGCGCCTGCAGGACTTAGCATGAGTGATTTAGGAGTTCACGCCCAGGGTGGTGACTATTCCTATATCAATGCCCTTCGCTATTCATTTGACTTTGCGGGATCAAAAGCAGAACCCGCCATCATTATTGGTTACCCTGAACTCTGTTTTAATATCGCTGAAGGGATCAACCGTGGATGGGCTGTCGGTAATGCGGATACCTGGTACAAGAGTGGAATAACAGCATCCATGAATTTCCTCGGGATCACGGAAGGAAGTTCCATTCCTGTTGGAAACCTTACCGGTACCACAACGTATGGTTCCGTTAGCAATATATCCATTGCCGCCTATTTAGCGCAACCCTCCGTCCAATACCAGGGCGGTGCCCCCGGACTCACACAAATCCTTAACCAAAAGTACATCGCCTTCTGGCAGAACTCGAATTGGGAAGCATTCTTTAATCAGCGCAGAACAGGAGTTCCAACCTTTTCCGAAGGACCAGGAAGTGGTAATGGCAACAAGATTGCGAAGCGCTGGCAATATCCACGCGCAGAAGCGGATGCCAATACAGCCAATTATAATGCCGCGGTTCAAAGGCAGTTTAGCGGTGCAGATGATTTGAATGGAGTATTGTGGATCAACCAGTAATTTCATTGCTTATTGTTTCTAAACAATCCCGACACTTGTCGGGATTGTTTTTTTCAGCCAAAAAATCATATTACTATTATTTCTTTACCATCATGAAACGACCTTTGTTCATTCTTCTTTGCTTTTCCTCGATTTCTTCTGTTGCGCAGGCCCAGCATAAAACCGAAAACATTATCCTCATCACCCTGGACGGCATGCGCTGGCAGGAAGTCTTCGGTGGAGCGGAGGGGAGGATAATCAGCAGCAAGAAGTTTGTTGATGATACTTCGGCATTGAAAAAAAAATTCTGGGCGGAGAGTCCAGGTGACCGGCGCGAAAAACTCATGCCGTTCTTCTGGCACGTTATCGGCAAGCAAGGTCAGCTTTATGGCAATCGAGACCTGGGCAATAAGGTGAACACGACCAATACGATGTGGTTCTCTTACCCGGGGTATAATGAAATCCTCACCGGCTCGGCGGACGATGAACACATCACAAGCAACGATGCGATCAACAATCCGAACAAAAATGTACTCGAGTTCATGAATCAACAAAAGGGTTGGAAGGGCAAGGTTGTCGCTTTCACCTCCTGGGAAACCTTTCCATGGATCATCAATACGAAACGCAATGGGGTTCCTGTAAATGCCGGAAGGATGAAAGCCGAGTCCAATCCCAATGAAAAAGAAAAGCTGATGAACGAATTGCTATTTCAATTACCGAACATCACGGGGGATACGCGCCTTGACGGGTTCACGTTTCATTACGCCTTTGAATACCTGAAGAAAAATAAACCCAGGGTTTTATACCTTGCCTTTGATGAGACCGACCACTTTGCACACGAAGGACAATACGATCGCTACCTGGCTTCAGCACACTACATCGACGGATTTATCAAGACCTTGTGGGATTGGGCGCAGTCGCAACCGGAATATAAAGACAAAACGACCTTGATGATCACGGCAGACCACGGACGTGGAAATAAGAATGAAGAAGATTGGAGGCACCACGGCAGCAAAATGCCTGATGCAGACCAGATTTGGATAGCCATTTTAGGCCCGGATACGCCGGCACTTGGGGAAATGAAAAAGGAACAGCAACTTTACCAGAACCAGGTGGCAAAAACCCTCGCTGCTTTTCTTGGCTTTGATTACGCGGGTGAAGGAAAAAAGGCAGGAGACGTCATTCCATTGGCCGTCCATTTAAAGTAAGTAGCTATAATGCTTTTGCCACGCCACAAAGACCTGCCTGCGCGAGGCGCTTCGGCAGGCAGGCACGAGGACACTAAATTTATTGATCTTTGAGTATGAATGATTCGGCATCGCGGGTGGAGGGTGACATTAACCTTTCTCCATCGCGGAAAGAATGGCTTGATAGCATCCGGCATGAACAAACGCTCCAATATCTGGAGGAAGATGCCCGCTATTTTTTTCATCAATCCATGTCCACTCCCTGCCTCGATGTGTTGGGGTCCTGTGAGGGGATTTACCTGACCGACATCCGCGGCAAGCGGTATATGGACTTTCACGGCAACAATGTGCATCAGCTAGGATACAGGAATCCTTACGTCGTGGAAAAAATAAAGGCACAACTCGATGTCCTTCCATTCTCACCGAGACGATTCACCAACCTTCCCGCCATTGAATTGGCTCAAACATTAGGAAGACTATTTCCTGGCAATCTGAACCGTGTACTTTTTGCGCCGGGGGGCACCTCAGGGGTTGAGCGCATCCCTCCCCCGACTTCCTATCGAGGTCCGTTTTCTGCAGACGGCAACGATCTGATCTATGCTGAATACCTCGAATATGTCATCGAAAAAGAGGGAGACATTGGCGCTTTCATAGCAGAAACAATCCGGAACACCGATGTTCAAGTTCCGTCTGCAGCCTATTGGAAAAGAGTACGTGAAATATGTTCATCCCATGGTGTCCTGTTGATCCTGGATGAAATACCCATCGCCTTCGGACGAACCGGGAAAATGTTTTGCTTTGAACACTATGGCATTGAACCGGACATGGTTTGCCTGGGCAAAGGCCTGGGTGGCGGAATAGTTCCAATGGCTGCGCTGGTCGCCCGCAATGAATATAACATAGCATCCGATGTTTCGTTGGGGCACTTTACTCACGAAAAAAGTCCGTTAGGCTGTGTGGCAGGAAAGGCAGTCATCGATTATATAGAACAAAATAAAATCCTTGATAAGGTTACGGACGATGAACGTTTTATGCGCAACGAGCTGATGGCGATGAAAGACCGGCATCCTTTGATTGGCGATGTGCGCGGAATAGGCTTGCTCTGGGGTATTGAATTGGTAAAGGATAGAATAACAAAAGAGAAGGCTACAGAGGTCGCTGAAAAAGTGATGTATAAATGCCTCGAAAACGGCTTGAGCTTTAAAGTTTCCCAGGGAAATGTAATTCAACTTTCACCTCCTTTGGTGATCACCCGCAGCCAGCTTCAGGAGGCCCTTGCCATAGTAGAAAGTGCCATTGGTGCTGTTCAGGTATAATCCGTTTCTAAATAA
>Ga0193731_1000364_pt1 | contig 15324 bp, 13 predicted proteins | sample U1a2metaG_FD_144920 | JGI IMG/M metagenome (GOLD analysis project Ga0193731, IMG submission 144920) | Soil microbial communities from a riparian zone of the East river system, Colorado, United States - U1a2 | ecosystem: Environmental > Terrestrial > Soil > Riparian zone | place: USA: East River...
AGGATCAATGCAGGCGGGGACATTATCGCGGATACGCCTATCAATTGGGGCGCGGATACACAGTTGACCAAATCGGGCTACCTCGGACTATCAACAGCGAATTATACTTGCGGCACTTCAGTTTGGCCGGGATCCGGTAACACGACAGGCGCTCCGGACGCCATCTTCGGCCCCAACCGCTATAACGCGGCCCATCTCAATGTGGGACCGATGCTTTGGAATTTTCCCGTGACTTCAGGGACGTATGAGGTTCGATTGTTCTTCGCCGAGACTCCCTATGCGGGGGGCGTGAAGACGGCAGGCGCGCGAGTGTTCAGCATAGCGATGGAAGGAAATACGGTATTAACCAACTATGACATCTATGGAAGCGTGGGTATGGGCGCAGCCAAAAAAGTCTTTCAGGTCATGGTGACCGACGGCGTTCTGAATATGAATTTCATCCCGGTAATTGGAAATCCACAGGTCAATGGTATTGAAATCATTTCACTGAGTGGAGGCAGTGTGCCGGGTGCCAGAACAAATGCTGTCGCGGGAGATGAGAATCCACTACCCGCAACAGAGACAACGATGGATGCTTATCCCAATCCATTTCATGACACAATCAATGTCCCTTTTGAGAGTGAACAACCAACGGTATCCGTTTCATTAATGGATTTGGGCGGGCGGGAGGTTCATAGGGAAACACAGAATAATGTCACCTTGCTCACCCTGGATCTGTCTGCTGTATCTATGCCGAATGGAATTTATATTCTTGTCGTGAAGCTTGGCGGAAAACAATTCTCACAGAGAGTAATGAGGCAATAAAATAACAAGCATTCGTGGAAATTATTCTACGATATGAAAATCAGAAAATAAAGACGTTAAGCTCCCTTTGTCATTTGGTCGACAATAGGTTGACCACCGATCATCCTGATCGTGCCTTAATGGCACATTTCCTCCCGGAAGAAATCCGGTCGTCGATTAGCCTGCTCATTCCTTACCAATTGCGGTGTTATTACAAAAAATATTTTTGTTTTGCGCTATCACGGCAATCCAAATCGTTTTTTGACTTTTACCCTTACCCCAATTTCAGAATGAAGTGTTACTACCCACCTCTTAAACAAAAGTTATGCCTCACCGCGGGATTGATCGCCCTAATGATGATCGTTCCACTCGTTCCTTCCTTTGCCCAATGCAATTGCAAATTCACAATTCCTGCCGGATCCACCTACGTTTACTTTGACGGAGCTGCCAAAGGTGTGCTGCCGGGGGATGTAATATGCGTGCAGGCCGGAATCCATAGCACTATTCAGTTTATAAATATAAAAGGTATGCCTGGCAATCCGGTCATCATCAGGAACTGCGGAGGGCAGGCGCTGATCGGCGGTCCGACGGCCTCCAACGGAATGCTCTTTACCGGATCCCGTTATGTTCACGTCACCGGCACGGGAGACAGCGGCTTTACCTATGGGTTGAAAGTCGTTCAGACCATCGCGGGCTCACAAGGACTTGCTTATGCCGGGTTAAGCTCTGACATTGAAATCGATCACATGGAGATCCAAAAGGCAGGATATGTGGCCATCATGGCCAAGACCGACCCCAGCAAGAATTGTGCGGACGTTTCTGCCGTTCGTCCGAACTTTACACTGTATAATGTATCCATTCATGATAACTACATTCATGATTCCGGGGGAGAGGGAATTTACCTGGGGGATAGTTTCTATAGCGGCACGTTGGTTTTCTGCGGGCGCACACAGTATTGCCATGAAGTCAGGGGTGTACGAATTTACAATAACCGTTTTGAGAACACCGGTCGTGAATCCGGCCCGGTTCCGCCCTTGATGAAATTGTTATAAAGCCTGCCGGCCGTACCCACACCCAATTGAACGCCGCCGTTTTGCTTCTTCCTCCGTCTGGGACAAAACGTATGCCTATACGGATTGGAAGAAGGGCAATAATATTATCATACCACTTCTGACCAGCGCTAAATTTGTCAACCCCGGCGCCGATGATTATCGACTATCTTCAGGAGCTCCCGCCATCAACACCGGCCTGGACATGAGCGCCTACGGAGAAACGTATGACGCTGATAAAAAACGGAGACCTGCCGGCGCAGCGTTCGACGCGGGGGCATACGAATTCAGTAGTGGACTTCCCCCCATCGTAAACTCAGGAACAGACAAAACAGTAACCCTTCCCTCCAGCACGATAAGCCTGACCGCTGTGGCCTATGATCCCGATGGGACGATTGTTGCCTATTCCTGGACCAAACAAAGTGGACCTGCGGTGACGATGTCGGGTGCAAATACAATAACACTTTCAGCCTCAAACCTCCTCGCAGGCACGTACCTATTCCGCCTGACGGCAACCGACAATACGGCAACGTCCGCTTTTGATGAAGTCAGTGTAACGGTGAATTCCGCAACGGTCACCACCCCCACTGTCGCCAAGGTCCTTTATAGGGTCAACGCAGGCGGGGATGTTATCGCAGCCACGCCCATCAATTGGAGTGCGGATACACAGACGGCCAAATCAGGCTACCTCGGATTATCGCAGGCGAATTATACTTGTGGCACTTCAGCCTGGCCGGGAACCGGCAATACTACGGGGGCTCCGGACGCCATCTTTGGTCCCAACCGCTACAACTCGGCCCGCCTCAGCATGGGACCGATGCTTTGGAATTTTCCCCTTACTTCAGGGACGTATGAGGTGCGCTTGTTTTTCGCCGAGACACCCTATGCCGGAGGTGTGAAGACAGTCGGCGCGAGAGTGTTCAGCGTTGCGATGGAAGGAAATACCGTATTAACCAACTATGACATTTATGGCAGCGTGGGTATGGGTGCAGCCAAAAAAGTCTTTCAAGTCACTGTCGCTGACGGTGTTCTGAATATTAATTTCATTCCGGTGATAGGGAATCCACAAATAAACGGTATTGAAATCATTTCTCAGGGAGGCGGTAGTTTGCCGGGTGCCAGAACCAATATTGTTACAGGTGACACGGAACCTTCGCCCGCATCGGCGATAACCATTGATGCCTATCCAAATCCATTTCAAGAGACACTCAACGTCGCATTTGAGAGCGAACAACCCATCGTGGCAGTTTCCCTGGTGGATCTCAGCGGGCGTGAGCTTTACAGGGAAACACAGAACAATGTCTCCCTGCTCACGCTGGACCTGTCGGCTGTGTCCATACCAAACGGAATATATATCCTTGTCGTAAGGCCTTCCGGACAACAATTTTCACAGCGGGTGATGAAGCGGTAAGATCCCGCAGACCTGTCCGACGAAGCCTTTGGCGTAGTCGGATCTCGCAGATTTTCGCAGAACATGCGCCCTTTCGTTTGCTAGCGTTTATTTTCTGAAATCGGGGAATTCTGTAGAAATTTTTCCGCAGTTTGGCCAGGGCTGACAAATAGTTACTAATCCTAAAAGCAATTATCTCCTTTGCGCCTTACTCTGCGCCCCTGCCGCGATTTGTCGGTGGTCTGCGCCTTTGCGGTTGGAATTGGCATAGGTTTTTTACTTCATTTTCCGTGAAGGAAACAACTTCTCCGGTCGCGCTTATGCCACTCCAGGTCCTGCTTGCAGATGATGATAGCGATGACCGCTACTTCTTTGAAATCGTCTTACGGGCATTCCCGGGACCGACCCGGCTCGTTACGGTGGAAGATGGCGAACAATTGATGAGGTACCTTTCTGAGAATTCCAAAAGCCTTCCGGATATCCTTTTCCTCGATCTCAATATGCCCAAGAAAAACGGCGCGGAGTGTTTGATAGAAATAAAGCACAACGACGCACTGAAAAAACTTCCGGTCATTATTTACTCTACCTCTATGGCGGAGGATGTTGCTGGTCAGCTCTACAATAGCGGAGCCCATTACTATTTCCGCAAAACGGATATTATTGAAATCCAAAGCAATCTCCATCGTGTTCTTACCCTTTTAACTGAAAATAAGTTCGCCAGACCGGCGAGGGATAAATTTGTTCTCTCCCTGGTCCGGGCATAGCGTGCCATGCCTATCCTAAATTAAAAAGTTAAATTGTATGTCAGTCAGCAAATCAAAAAAATCCAGATTTAAGTTTCCTAAATCTCCGACCGGTATTCAAGGCCTCGATGATATTACAATGGGGGGCCTACCCAAAAACCGTCCTACACTTTTGTTGGGCAACACGGGATGCGGAAAAACCATCCTCGCGATGGAATTCATTGTCAATGGAATTGTCCTGTATAATGAGCCTGGTGTATTCATGGCGTTTGAAGAGAAAACGGACGAGTTGGTGGTGAATGTAAAATCATTAGGGTATGACCTCACCCGGCACATTGAGGAAAACAAGTTCTACCTGGAACATGTGCAGATCACCCGCGACGATAACCTGGAAACAGGCAAGTATGATATTGAAGGCTTGTTTGTAAGGCTTCGGCAAGCTATCAACAAGGTAAAGGCCAAACGGGTGGTGTTGGATTCGCTGGATACGCTTTTTTACGGCTTCGATGCCCGCATACTCCGTGCAGAATTTAAAAGACTTTTTACCTGGTTAAAGGAAAAGAACGTTACCGCCATTATTACGGCAGAAATTGGAGAAAGCTTCCTTACCCGACAGGGATTGGAAGAGTACGTGGCCGATTGTGTCATTGTATTGGATAACCGTGTCTCCAATCAAATTGCCGTCCGGCGCCTGAGGATCGTTAAGTACCGTGGTTCGCTTCACGGTAATAATGAATATCCTTTTATCATTGATGAAAGCGGAGTAATTGTTTTCCCACTTATAATGGAAGGGCTCCAGCAAAAAGCGAGCTCAAAAAGGATCTCTTCGGGGATTAAACCCCTGGACGAAATGCTGGGGTCTCAGGGCTTTTATGTTGGAAGCAGCATTCTGATCTCAGGAACGGCCGGTACGGGAAAAACGAGCATCGCAGCCGCCTTTGCCAGCAGTGTTTGCAGAGCTAAAAAACGCTGCCTTTATTGCGCATTTGAAGAGGCGCCAAACCAGATCATGCGGAATATGCGATCGATCGGGATCAATTTAGAGCCGTTGATCAAATCAGGACTTTTGCATTTTTACTTTTCAAGGCCCACGTTACAGAATCTTGAATTGCATTTTATTGCCATTAAGAGAATAATAAAGGAGACAAAACCCACGGTCGTCATACTTGATCCGATTACCAATTTGATGACCGAAGGCCCGAATAGTGATATCCGGTCTATGCTCACGAGGTTGGTTGATTACTTGAAAACAGAGCAAATTACGGTCATGTTTACGGCGGCGATCACCGTGGGATCCATTGAGCGAAACCCGAGTGATGAAGGAATTTCCTCTTTGGTCGATACCTGGATGATGGTTCAGGATATAGAGTTAGATGCCGAACGCACCCGTAGCTTGTGTGTTATGAAATCGAGGGGCATGGAGCACTCCACAGAGGTGAGGAGGTTTACCATTTCAGATAAAGGAATTGGTTTAAAGACCATTGGTGGAAATTCTTTATCGGGATCTAAAAGGTACGCAAAGGAGCTTGAAAACTTATCTACGTCCAAAGAACCGAATGCATTCAAAGAAAGTGCTCGTACTTGAAAGGGATACCCGGGCATCCTATCGGGAGAGGCTGTACTCAAGAAAGTATGATTGAGAGAACATTCATTTTGATAAGCTTATGACAATGTCAAAAAAAATACGGGGAAAGGTCAACGTAAAGGTAGAACCTGAAGCCAATGGAGAAAAGTATATGCTTCAGCTGTTTGTTACCGGTATTCTGCCCAACTCGACCCGTGCCATTGAGAATATTAATGCGATTTGTGAGAAATACCTGGAAGGCCGGTACGAATTAGAGATCATTGATATTTACCAGCAGCCCGCATTGGCGCTGTCAGAGAACATTGTTGCGATTCCGGTATTGATAAAGAAATCTCCATTACCGGAAGAAAGGCTGATCGGAGACTTGTCGAATAGGGAAAGAGTGTTGAAAGGCCTTCACCTTACTTAATTCATTTTACCTTTATGCCGAACACGGTTAAGAAGCAGTTAGGAGCGACTGAAAAGTTGATCGAAGAGAATAGGGAGCTTCGGCAACAACTGCGGGAAGCCAGGGAATCCATTGAAGCCATCAAGACAGGAAGTATTGATGCATTGGTTGTTGGCGATAAAAAGGACCTTAAAGTTTACACTGAAAATACAGCAGATAAAATATACCGGATTCTGATTGAGAAAATGCATGAAGGAGCGGTCACCTTGAATGGAGAGGGAACCATTCTATATTGCAATTCTTATTTTGCAAGGATGGTGAACCTGCCTCTCCAGAAAGTAATCGGAACTAAATTTGGAAAGTTTATTTGTGACCCTTCTTCAAAAGAAGCCTTTGAGGTCTTGCTTGAGCTGGGCTGGAAGCGCAATTCGCAGAATGAACTCTGCGTCCGGGCGAGCGACGGCAGCGACGTGCCGGTGCAGATGTCTGTCAACCCCTTATCGCTCGATGATGACCTGGTCCTGAGCATTATTCTCACCGACCTCACCATTAAAAATAAAACCCAGGAAGAATTAAAGCTCAAGTCGAGACAACTGGAACGGATGAATGTTGAACTTGAACACGCGAATAAGGATCTGACCACCTTTACCTACATATCGAGTCATGATTTGCAGGAGCCGTTGAGGAAAATACAGAATTTTGTGGCCATGATATTTAAAGGAGATGAAAAAAACTTATCGGATACGGGCAAAATGTATTTCCGGAGAGTGAATGAAGCTGCCAAACGAATGCAGACCCTCATCGATGACTTGCTTACGTATGCCCGCGCCAAGAATGTAGAACGTGAGTTTGAAAAAACGGATTTGAATATCGTTGTAGAGGAAGTAAAAAAGGAGTACGAAGAGGCTTTCCAGGAAATGAACGTAACGGTGGAAGCGGCCCATCTTGGCGAGGCCAGCATCATTCCCTTTCAGTTTCGCCAGGTCATACACAACCTGATCTCGAATTCGCTCAAGTTCTCCAAGCCAGGCGCGGCACCACGCGTTACCATAAAGAGCGAAATTGCAAAGGGAAGTGAATTGAATAAGGAGGAACCTGCTTTGCCGGCGGGTGGATTGTCATCCACGACAGACTATTGTCACATCTCTTATGCTGACAATGGTATTGGTTTCGATCCTCAGTATAATGAACGGATTTTTGAAGTATTCCAGCGTCTCCACAACCGGGAAGAATATAAAGGCACGGGCATGGGGCTTGCCATTTGCAAAAGGATCATTGAAAATCATAATGGGATCATCACGGCGTCCGGTACGCTAAACGAGGGTGCGCGGTTTGATATTTATATTCCTGCGGCGTGAAGAAAATGCATTAAACTAAACACATAGAAACATAGGCACATAGACATTTTGTTACCGCCCGTGCACAATTTGCCACTCGAGGAAATACGTGGTGTCCTTTGTGGTTCGTTGTACAGGTTGTGACCTCTCCCGTCACTTTTCCCGCTTTCGCTTCAACCTTGAATTTCCAATTCTGAAATTAGCTCCCAGGAGAAAACTTAGCTCACTAAAAAAGAAATGCTGATCGGCGCGGTCGCTCTTGAACTCCGTCGTCCTGATATCCGGCATGTTGCAAAATCCGCCTTTCCATTCGCTCTGAACGAAGATATGGTCGAAAAAAGTAATGTTCAGTCCGGCCATGGCTCCAAGTCCATATCCGGCTAAATGAAATTCATCGTATCGCTGGTAACCGAGGAGTGTGGTATTGGTCTTGGGCAACAGCGGACCGGCATCAAATCCTTCCATAACGTTGAAAGCAATCGGAAGGCGGAATCGTTTTAGATTTATAAGTGTGTCGTGTCGCCGGAGAGCCACGTGGATATAGTTTAGGCCATTGGTGTGTTCAAATTGCAGAAAATCTTCGCTCAGGCGTATTTTATCATTGTTATAAACCCCATCATAAATCGTGTTGCTATTCCTGATGGTCCCTGTTATGCGAACAACCTGGTTCGCGTCCATCACATACTTCATGTGATCCAGCCCAAGGGAAAGGCTCCAGTGATCCGACAGAAAGTACCCTATTCTCACATTGGTTTGCGGAACCGTTATGCTTCCCGGATTCAGGTACGGATCAACACCTACCGGATCCTGGGTATCGTGCGCCACTACGTTGGCTAGCCTGAAATCATAATTGCTGCCGCGGAAATGGATATCCGACCGGGAAAACCATCCTCTGTTCCAGCCCCAGTAAACGTAGAATTGATGTTTACCTGGTTTGGCGGTGAATTCTCCCTGGTCCTGGGAGTGGGCAATTGTTGAAAAGAATACCAGGGTGACAATGAAAAGCTGAATTCTCATAAGTTAATCTGCACCTAAATCCAGGTTCTGCTCTTCATTTAACCAGGTGTGCAATATATTCAATATTTACGTCTGCCCATGCTCTTCAGAATGGTTACGGGTGTTGAAAGGGTCAAACCAGATTATCTCTTGCCTCTGCGCCTACTTTTACCGCAGAGACGCGGAGGCGCAAAGTAGGCGCAGAGATCAAGAATAATGAATCCAATTAAAACCTAAACCCGGCTTATTATTTGTTCAGTACAAATGTTGAACGCGTTTTACCGTCGTTTTTTATTCCGCGAATTTTACAATAGTGATGCAATTCGTCAATATCAACCATAACTGTGTCGACAGTAAGTCCTTGCTCTTCGAATTGATCCTTTGCCTTTTCAAATGCCTTGTGCCATTCCTCCCAGGTTTTATGCATACGTTTCTTATCATCAATCATTTGTAAGAACCTCTCCCAATCCCTTTGGCGGTAGAATGCTATGGCTATGGGGCTTTTCATTTTTATTTTGTGTATCCTGCTAAACCCGTCTTGCTTGATCAGATTGTGTTGTTGGTCAAACTTGAAATAAAAGCGATTGAATGGAAGTGAAAACCAGGTAATTTAATGAAGAAACTGAAAGATTGCAATTTGATGTCTGGTCAGCCGACTGATAGCATTTGTTGTAGGACGGGCCGGATCAGCTACTTCAATTTTCGCGCTGAATGATGTATCCGAACTATTCCAATATGGTCCGGGTTGACCTTGTACACTATTCTGTAGTTTCCTTCAATCAGCTCCCTTATACTCGTGAATTGATCTTAGGTCCTTAATAGCGAACTGGGTCCAAATGACCTTCACCATTTCTTAGCAATCGTCTGCACCTTTTCGTGTGGAATTGTTTTTTGCTCATCCAGTTGTTTCAATCCCCTTTCAACTTTCTCCACAAAGACCAACTTTTCGATTAATTCCTCTAAGTCGAATTCCTGTGGAAGCTCATTTATTGTTTCGATGGCTTTCTCTCTTTTCATTCGTTCATAGTTTGAAACGCAATTTAACTATTTTTTCGTTCTGCTATTTGGGTTTGGATAGTTTGACCTACAACGTTGGGGTATGGGGTGGGCCGACTGGTCAAACTTATTCCGCCACACCGGACGTTGAACATAGATAACTAGATCCCCTTATTCCTACTCGGACTTCCCTTATCCCACCTTCCTCAAACTTCCCACATTCTCCTTTATGATCACATCCGCCCCATGTTCCCCCTGGTCCAGCACTACTTGCTTGAGCACGCCTTCGAATAAAACATTGTCTCTGATGATGGAACATTCCAGTCCCTTGGCAACAATGCCGTAGTCGGGGGAATAGTTGCCCAGACCATCGTCGTCTCTGCCGGCATGCATAGCGTTTCCGGTAAACACCAGGCCTTTGACGTACTCAAACCGCACATGCGCGCTGTCGAACTCGTCTTTCAATCCCCAGTCGGGCTTTGCACTGCGGTAGATCACATTGCCGGTGATGGCGAGGGTATGACAATTTTTTTCACCTCCCCGCGGCAACAAGGCAATTCCGCATCGTCCCGACCGGTCGATATAGTTACCGGTAATGTTATAGGTACTCCCTCCATGAATGATAATGCCGCCATCGTGGTTCCACTCAATCCGGTTGCCGGTGAGGGTGTTCGACGCATTTTCATCATAGGCGGCATACCCCGCCATCCCGTTTCCTGAAAACCAGTTGTCAAGGATAAATCCATCCCAGCCCCGGACCCGCAAGCCGCAACCTTTATTGGAGTAACAATGACTGTGCCTTACAACAAAACACCAAATTCGTTCCAGCCGGATGCCATCGCCCGTAAAATGTTCAATGCGGCACATGTCGATCCGGGGTGTATCTTCCTGTGTGCCGTAATCCGGTTTGTCTACCATGATTCCATGTGCTCCGCCTTCGATATCACCACCGTGCAAACAGAGGCCAAACAGGTAAGCACCATAAGCGCCGGTGAGATTGATCAGGCATTTCGTCCCTCCTTTGAATTTAAGTACCGAGCCCATTCCTTTTCTGTAGTCCATTGCCGGCAAGCCGTGAATCCCAATTCCAACAGGTACTTTCAATTCCGAGCAGAGATAGGTTCCCTGCGGAATAAATACGGAACCGTTGGTTGTTCCCGCTGCGTTCAATGCTCTTTGAATGGCGGCTGTGTCATCTGCTTTACCATCACCCTTGGCGCCGAAATCAATTACATTGAGCATGCCTTTTTCTTTCTTACCCTGGTCGTCAGTCACGTGACCGGCTGCCGCCGTGCTCATTGCTGATGCTGCGGCCACTGCCCCCATAGAGACGAAGTCCCGCCGTGAAAATCCGCGATGTTTCATTTTAATCTTCTTTTTTAATTGTTTCCAAAGTCTTGAGAACTAGAGATTCTGGAAGAGGACAACTGCCAATCGCATCCCTGCCAGGGTCAGTTGCTTTGAAGCAATCTTTCCCGCTTCCGTTGAATAACCGGCGGGAAGAGCAACTGCTGCCGCGCCCCCTTTCACACCAGGCTTTAACAGTTTTCCTTTGAACTTATAGACGGAGGACTTTGCCAGCGCGATAGCCTCATTGGCAATGGCCTTTGTGTCGATGACCGTCGTACTGTTAAAGGCGACACCGCCATTTTTGGTTTTGGCATTCTTCGCCGCATCGTCAACCGTCGAAAACCAGGTTGCGGATTTATAGTTAACTTTTGCATCCGGCAAGAATACATCGTCCCAGTAGTGGTGCAGGTCGTTAGCCAGATCCTTGATCAGAAAGTCATTGCCTTCCCGGTCGCCTACGGGGAAAGCGGCCGAAAACAAATTCACGTCGTGCAGGGGTTGGTGAAAATCTCCCATGAGATGAAATACCCAACACAACGCTATGGCCTTGTTGCCCTGGTTGGCCGACTGCGACTTGACAATATTCAGGTTGTTTGCAAACTGGACAATGCTGTTGTCCTGTTTCGGGGGTTGCGTATCAGCGGGTAAAAAAGTAACCGGGATAGCATAGTAATGCCAGTCGGGATGATCGTACGATGTTCCCTTCACATCATCCGGCCAGCGTGCAGCGGCCATAAACAAAAACAAATCCTTTTGCATATCGGGCAAGGAATCATATTTTGATTGCCACCGGGAAGCAAATTGAGGATGAGCTTTAAGGATCTTGACGAATTTTATGATAGCCGACGGACTGTACTGCTTCAGAAAGTGATAAGCAATGGCCCCGCTTCCATGTGGGCCGGCGCGGTCCCAGGCAAAGGAGGGGAGGGAAAGAGACAAAGCCAGAAGGAAGACGGATAACCTGATTGAAATGCTGGTTTTCATACTTTTAGAAGTTGTTTTGATGGACGACAATGAAGGTGCCGTAGTGCAAAATGTATCACTATTTTTGCCGATTGTCAAAGGTTTTTCCCGCAGAATTTCTACCGCAAAGGCGCAGGGGCGCAAAGGAGGCGCAGCGAATCAATGGAAATTTGGCAAAAGTCTTACACCAAGTATGTTACTATTTTTTACAAATGATCACCCCTAATCCGTGGGCAGTTGTTGCAAACTTTTCTTTACCTTTATTAGGTGCTATATTTTGCTGCTAAATTTCAGATGAAAAAACTTTGTCAACTATTTTATCAATTCTCTGCGCCTCCTTTGCGCCCCTGCGCCTCTGCGGTTTAAAATTCTTAACATTGAGGGGACTACTCTTCCTATTCCTGTTGCTATTATTTCGAAATGCCGCTGCTCAACAGGAAGACCTGAATGAATTGGCCAGGGCAAAGTATGTTCAGCAATTCCCGGAGTATTTTTTTGTCTGGCCCGTCGTTAAGCAGCGCAGGACGTCCTTCGTCCTCCAAAGTTTAAAAGACAATCGTCAAAAGCTTACATACCGGCCGAATGTTTCCTATTACGCGGGAGCAGGGACCTACATCTTTGGAATCGGGTTTCAGTTAGTGGCGGCCATCCCGCAGAATAATTCAAACATCGAGCGGTTTGGAGAATCCAGGGCCGTTGACCTTCAAGCCAATATCCTGGGAAAGAACTGGGGCTTCGACCTTTTTACACAAGACTATAAAGGCTATTACGTGGATGATCCAAACAGACCACTTCCTGCCGGCACGCCGAACCCGCAACGCCAGGATGTCCGTACCAGGAATACGGGGGTGACCGGAGCTTATTTTTTTGACAAACGGCGTTTTTCTATTAAGTCGACGTACAATTATTTTGAGCGGCAGCGCAAAAGTGCGGGTTCCTTTCTCCTGAGCGGCAACTTCAATACCTTTTCGCTGCGCGCCGATTCTTCCATTTACAGCGCCTTCTATGAAGCCCTCCTTGGCCAAAATGCAAACTTTAAAAGCGTCAGTTATACTACGGTAGCCGTTGCTCCCGGTTACGCGTATAATTTTGTTGTGCGAAGTTGGTTCCTTGGAGTTTCACTGGCGTTGGGTCCGGGCATCAACTGGATCAACTATCAAACTACAAGTGGTCCCTCAAAGTCAGCCGTGCAACTCAATACGTTTACCGATCTGAGGTTGTCGTTCGGCTACAATGGAGTACGGGTCTTTTCCGGCATTACGTTTAGTCAACAATCCAGGAATATTAATTATGAAGGCGTCCGTTTTACGAGTTCCAATGACGTGATCAAGTTTGCGGTCGGCTACCGGTTTCGGGCAGTTGGGATTTTGAGGAAGACGGTAGCGGATTTTCTGAGACCGAAGGTTAGTTCTTAGGCATTGGCCATTTGGGCTCTTAATGATTTGGACATTGCTCATTGATTTGAGGTATTCCGGTCATCGGTCATTAGTCATTAGTTATTGGTTGTTGGTTATTGAGGTCGTAAACCTTAGTCACACAACTAATGACCAATAACCAATAACCAATAACTAGCAACCAAGCGTCATCAAAGTCAATGGGACCTCAGTCAAATACGACGAGATATTCCTATCTATTTCGTGATAGAACAGCTGGGTACTGATATACGTGGATTCATTCGCCAAAACCTGCTGGACAATAACATCGTACTTCGAGAGATCGGCGCTTCCGTTCTTGATCTCGTACAGCTTTTCGCGAATGTCTTCCAACTGCTTCTTGTCGGCTTTGATTTTGAACCGGTAATCCAGGTACGTAGGCAGGTCCAGGATCAATCTGCTGATCAGGCTTTTCCGGTAGTCCGTTAGTATTTCCCTCAACTGGAACAGGATGACATCCGGGTTTGAATCTTCGATTTTGCGGGTGAAAAGGGGTGTTTTGATCGTTTTCATGTACTAATGCAGTTAGTAGGTGCAATAATATGAAAACTAAATATATTAGTAAATTAAAAGAGAAACAATATTTCTGGTAAGCTACTCCATCTTCAACGCCTCCACCGGATTTCTCCTGGAAGCGCTGATGGTTTGCGATCCGATAGTAAGTAGACCTAACACGACCAGGACAAGAACCCCCAGCAAAAGCGTACCCCAACCGAACTCAACCCGGTTGGGAAACTTCTGAAGCCAAAAGTCATTGATGAAATAACTTAGAGGAGCCCCGACCGCAATGGAGATTGCCAGCATTTTCAAAAATTCTGTGGAAAGCATCACGGCGATGCTGAATTCCTCCGCGCCCAGCACCTTACGGATCCCTACTTCTTTTGTTTTACGTTCTGCCGTGTAGGTCGCCATACCCAACAAGCCTAAGCAGGCAATGCTGATAGCAAGAAAGGCAATGAAGCTGATAATGGAGACAACATCAAAAATCCCCTGGTGTGTTTCGGCAAGCTCGTCATCAAAAAATTGATATTTAAAGGGATGGATGGGATCAATGCGTTTCCATGCTGCTTCCAATTCTGTTATCGTGCTCCTGAGGTTGTGCGCGTCGATTTTGACATTGACGTACTTGAACTCCGCCGGCCGGTTTTGCAGCACCAAGGGCTCAATCTCGTGCCGGTTGATCAATAAATTGAAACGAAAATCCCGAACGACTCCTGCTACCACAAAGGGCTCTTTGGTCCATTCAGTATCGAACGCCTGTCCGATAATTTCAGCAGGGTAGTGATAGCCCAATTTCTTTGCTGCGGCTTCATTGACAATGATCAAGCGGTCAGAAGGCTCGCCTGCCTGCCAATTTTTTCCGGCGACAAACTTGAGGCCAAGGTTGTCCATAAAGTTTTCATCGGTTTGCAATATGGAAGCCCGCATGTACTCCTCACTACTCCCGGCCTTTTTCAATTGTATTCCGTTACTTCTTCCTGTTGCGGGAATGATATCGGTTGCTGAAATAGCAGAGACTCCCGCTACGGAACTCAATTCATGAGAGACTTTTTTGTAATCGGAACCTTGCAATTCAATATTGACGATGTCCTTTGAGGTAAAGCCGTAATCAAACCGGGTAAAGTATTTGAACTGGTTGAAAATGAGGATGGAGGTCGTAATGAAGAAAAGGGAAATGACAAATTGGGAGATACTCAAAACTTTCCGCATCCCCAGCTTTCCCGGTCGCATGTGTTGAAGATTTTTGAGGGCCTGGATAGGCTGGTAGGTCGACAAATGAAAGGCTGGGTAGACGCCGGCCAGGATGCCGATGAGTAAGGCAAACCCGACGAAAACAATATAAACGGAAAGGGAAGACGGAAGCTCAAAGTTCAAATACTGGTTTACCCACAGACCCATAAAGGCACGCTTGACAAAGACGAGCAGAATAATGGCCATGGCCAATGCCAGTAGCGCTGTGATCACGGATTCACTCAGAAATTGAAATACGAGGGCTTTCCTGCTGGCGCCAGTCACTTTGCGTACTCCTATTTCTCTTGCCCGTGTCAGTGCCCGGGCAATGGACAGATTGGTATAATTCAGGCATGCCGACAGCATGATGATCACCGCCAGAAAGGAAAGAAAGTAATAGCCTATCCGCGGCAGCCTGTTGTTGGTATCGTTGCCCTTCAGGTCGAGTTGCACGTCCGCCAATTTTTGTGCTTCGAGCTTAAATCCTTTTGTCTGTTCCGATTTGATATTGGCATATGTACGGGCAACAAGATCATTGAGTGCAGCGGTCAGATCCTCCCTATCTTTATCGGGCCTTAGC
>Ga0193731_1000365_pt1 | contig 15264 bp, 14 predicted proteins | sample U1a2metaG_FD_144920 | JGI IMG/M metagenome (GOLD analysis project Ga0193731, IMG submission 144920) | Soil microbial communities from a riparian zone of the East river system, Colorado, United States - U1a2 | ecosystem: Environmental > Terrestrial > Soil > Riparian zone | place: USA: East River...
AGCACAAGACCGATTGAGTTTCGCGCAGCAGCACCGGCGCCAGTCACGAGCGTGAGGGGAAAGTGACCGGCGACAGTTGCGACGCTAGTCATCATGATCGGGCGCAAACGAATGCGCGCGGCTTGCGCGACGGCAGCTAGTTTCCCCAAACCGTCCCGTTGCAACTGATTCGCGAACTGGACAATCAGGATTCCGTTTTTCGAAACCAGACCGACCAGCGTGACGAGACCGACTTGCGAGTAGATGTTGAACGAAGTCGTCCACTTATCTGTGAAGAATTGTCCAAATGGTATTTTCAAAAACATGAAGAGACCCGCGCCGAACATGGCGAGCGGGACCGATCCCAACAGAATAATGAATGGATCGCGGAAGCTGTTGAACTGCGCTGCCAGGACGAGAAAGATCAACACCAGTGAAAGCAAAAACACACCGAGAAACTTGCTGCCTTCAGTGCGCAACTGGCGTGACTCGCCCGTATAATCGAGCACGTAACCTTTCGGAAGAACGTTGCGCGCCTCGTTCTCCAAAAATTTGAGAGCAGCATCGAGCGAAACGGCGGGCACCCCGCTGATCGTGACGGCGTTGAGTTGTTGCATCCGATTGAGCGAACGCGCGACCGTTTTGTGTTTAATCGAAGCGACTGTGCTCAGCGGGATGAGCTGATTGTTTGGCCCGCTCACGTAAATATTTTCCAACTGCTCCGGATTCAACCGATCGACGCGTTTGATTTGCGGAATCACTTTGTAACTGCGCCCTTCGATGTTGAATCGATTAACGTAGTTGCCGCCGATGCTGGCCGAGAGATCGGCGCCCACCTGTTGCATGTCGAGACCCATTGCCGCAACTTTGTCGTGATCGAAAACGATCGCCGATTGCGGCTGGTCGATCTTCGTGTCGATATCGCCGAATTGGAAAATGTGCGCCTGCATCGCTTTCCCGAAAATTTGCTTCGCGAATTCGAGAATGCGTTCCTGGTCGGCGGTCGAGGTGATCACGAAGCTGACGGGAAAATTATCCGCGCCGGGAAGCGCCGAAGGCATGATCGGAAACATCTGGATTCCCGGAATTGCACCGAGTTTGGCTTGAACTTGCGGCAGATAGGCCTTGGTCGGCGTCTTGCGGACGCCCCACGGTTTCAAAACCATTCCGCCGAATCCGTTGTCTGGAAATGTAAGTTGAAATGTAAACCGCGTGTCGGGGATGCTTTGGAAAACTTTTCCGGCCGCATCAGCGTAACGGATCGTGTCGTCGATGGTCGCGTTCGCCGGCGCGGTAATGATCCCAAAAATCACGCCTTGATCTTCTTTTGGCGCCAATTCCTTGGTCGCCATTCTAGGAATCGCCGCGAACATGAAGAGGGCGAGGAGCGAAATGCCGGCCCAGAAAATGTAAACTGCGGGCCGCGCATTGGAATCGCCGCGAACATGAAGAGGGCGAGGAGCGAAATGCCGGCCCAGAAAATGTAAACTGCGGGCCGCGCATTCAGCGTGCGATCGAGATGGCTGCCATACCAATCCCGGAAGCGGTCGAACGTTCGATTGACGAGGCCGCTGAATCCCTTATCGACGTGTTCGGCCCGCAAAAGATGTGCCGACATCATCGGCGAAAGCGTCAGTGCGACTACGCCCGAAATGAAAACCGCGCCGGCAAGAGTTAGCGCGAACTCGCGGAAAAGCGCGCCGGTCAACCCACCTTGGAGTGCAATCGGCGTGTAAACTGCGGCGAGCGTGATCGTCATCGCAATGATCGGCCCGATCAATTCGCGCGCGCCGACGAGCGCCGCGTTCATGCGCGTCATGCCATCGCGCAAATGTCGCTCGACGTTTTCGACAACGACGATCGCGTCATCGACGACCAATCCGACGGAAAGCACAATCGCCAAGAGTGTCAGCAAGTTGAGACTGAACCCGAACACCTGCATGAGAAACAACGCGCCGATAAGCGAGATTGGAATCGCGACGACCGGCACCACCACCGAGCGGAAGGAGCCGAGGAACAAAAAGATCACGACCCACCGAGCGGAAGGAGCCGAGGAACAAAAAGATCACGACCATCACAATGAGCAATGTGTCGACCAACGTCTTTACGACTTCGTGGATAGCGTCGTTGATATAAGCCGTGGCGTCGTAAGCGATTTCCCCTTTCATGCCGGCCGGCAGTTCCTTTTGGATTTGGTCCATCTCCACGCGGACGCGCTTGATCACGTCCACCGAGTTCGCGTTTGGCAAAACCCAAATGCCCATGAAGACCGCTTTCTGTCCGGAGAACCGCACTTCGGTGTTGTAATCTTCCGCGCCCAGTACCACGTCCGCGATGTCGCTCAACCTGACGAGGTTTCCTTTCTCCTGGCGAATGACCAGTTTTTTGAAATCGTCGACTGTGTGCAGATCTGTGTTCGCCGTCAGATTGACCTGCAACAGCGAGCCTTTGGTGTTACCGACGGCCGAGAGGAAATTATTTCGCGCAAGCATGTTGCGCACCTGGGCTGGGCTGATGTTTAGCGCCGCCATTCGGTCGGGTTTCATCCAGATGCGCATCGCGAACGTGCGCCCGCCGAGAATGTCCGCTTTCTGCACGCCACCGACCGCGGTGAGACGCGGCTGCACCAATCGCACGAGATAATCAGTAACCTCGTTAGGCTGAAGAATATCGGAAGTGAAACTGAGATAGGCGGACGCGAATTGTGAATCGGCGGCCTGAATGCTGATGACGGGGATCTCCGCGTCCGGCGGCAGATCGCGCCGGATCGCATCCACCTTCGAGCTGATATCCGACAGCGCTTTGTTCGCGTCGTAATTCAATTTCAACCGCGCAGTGATCAGCGATTGCCCCTGAGTGCTCTGCGATTGGATGTAATCGATTCCATCAGCTGCCGCGATCGCGCGCTCGAGCGGCGTCGTGATAAATCCCCTGACGAGCTCGGCATCTGCGCCGACGTAAACCGTCTGCACCGTGATCGCCGCGATATCGCTGCGCGGATATTGGCGCACGTTGATCGTCTTCATCGCCTGCAAACCGGCGATGAGGATCACAAAGCTGACCACCAACGCCAGCACCGGGCGCTTGATGAAAAGGTCAGTGAACGATTTCATTTTCTTAAAATTCGAAATCCGAAACCCGAAATCCGAAATAAATTCGAAGCTCGAAGAATGAATCGGCAAAACGCATATCTTTCATCGCGTCGCTGTCGGTTTTGGTCATTTGATCCGCGTTTGGAAAATTGTTTCGGGATTCGATATTCGAATTTCGGACTTGGCTTATGAGTCCACTGGGTTCGGATTCAGCTCCGGTTTCGGCGCGAGATCATTTCGCCGGCCTTCAATCCTTGCGTGATCGCCACGAAATCGCCGCGCGCTTCACCGACGCGCACAAATTGCTGTCGAATCACTTGGGACTCTTTGCCGGTCTTTTCGTCCTTCTTTTTGTCGATCACAAAAACCGAGTCACCGAACGGCGCATAGGAGATTGCCGATCCCGGGACGACAAGCGTCTTGTGTTTTTCGGGCAAAGTCACTTCTGCTTTGGCGAACATTCCGGGCCGTAGCACGTGATCGGGATTCTCCAGCGTCGCCTGCAGCGTGATGTTGCGCGTACTCGAATCGACCATCGAATTAATTGCGGTCACCTTTCCGGGAAATACATGGCCGGGAAGAGCGTCCGTGGTCACGTGCACCTCCAAGCCCGGCGTTAACTGACCAAGATATTGTTGGGGCAACGCGAAATCGGCGAAGAGTGAGTCGAGTGAAGTGAGCTGCACGACTTGTTGGCCCGAGTTGATCATTTGCCCGACGTTCACCTGACGAATCCCGAGTTGACCATCGAACGGCGCCCGCACGGTTTTCTTGGCGATCATCGAGCGCATTTGCTCAACACCGGCTTCTTTTTGCTTGAACTTCGATTCCGACGCGTCGATCTCGGCTTTCGAGATAACTTTGCGACCAACTAAGTCGCGCGATCGCTGGAGATCGGCGCGCGCCAATTCAAGATCGGCCTCGGCTGACTTTAATTGCGCCTCTTCGGCCGACGCGTCGAGTTGGAGCAACAAATCGCCTTTCTTCGCGGTACCGCCGTTTTCGAACGCGATTTGGCTGACAACTCCGCCAAGCTCGCTGGAAACGACTGCGCCCTGGACCGCCGAAATGGAACCGACAGCCGAGAGCGCCGGCGCCCAATCTTCTTCCTTCACAGTTGCGCTCGATACCGTCGTCGGCGGCATCACCATCGGCGTGGACATCATCTTGCCGATTTGCAGCGCCTTGATACCGACAATGATAACAACAAGAGCGATCAAGCCGCCGACCGCGACGCTCATCGTTCTGACCTTCGATTTCATCTGTGTTTTGACCGGCTTTGCCACGTCATGCATAAGCAACCTCTGCCTCCGGTTTGAACAACAGGCGCCAGAGCCTCCGTGTCACTTCGAGTTGTCGCTCGCGCCGTTCCGCAGCGGTCATCTGCTGGGGGCGCAATACATCGAACATCAACATTCCCCGTGCGACGGCGAAAATTAGCGCGTGCCACTGCAAAAATCAATTCTGCCAATTCGGTCGGAGAGAGACCGTGCGTGGCGTTTTGAGTTTCAGGCGCGCGCGCGATTAATTCGGTGACACCGTCCATGGCTGTTTGCAAGACATCGCGCACCAGATCCGCCACCGGTGGATTGCGCGATGCTTCGGCATAAAGATCGACTACGAACGCGGAAATCACTCGCGGCTCGTTCTCACAGCAATGCGCGGTGAATAGAATTTCGAGCGACTCAAGCAGCGTTTGCGCCTGGCGCGCGCGTTCCAGCATGTCGCCGATTTCTTCTTTGTGGCGATCCGCCATCGCCGAAATGACTGCCTCTTTGTTTTCGAAATAGCGATAGATCAGCCCGACGCTGATGCCGGCTTCGGCACTGATGTCGTGCATGCTGGCCTGGTGAAATCCGCGTTTGGCAAAGCAGACCAAAGCGGCATCAAGGATTTGGGAACGACGATCTGGATTGGAAGATTCTATCTGGGGTTGCGGCATAGGTTGGGAAGATGAATGAACGTTCATTCATTGTCAAATACCTGTGCACACACGTGACTTCCCATCGGTCTTTCCAGAGCATGCGATTCCGCTCGTCTGGGGAGCACAGGCTGCCAGCCTGTGCTTTTCGCCAGCTTTGCCGAAAAGCTCTTCGGGGCAATCGATTCTACGCGCGCTGTTGTGACGATTGAGTCGTCGGCAAGTTGCCGACGACAACAGGCTCGCAGCCTGTGCTCCCCAGCATGGTGCTAACGCCCTCTTTCAAGACTTCGTCTCCACATTTGCTTGTACCGCGTGTTGCGACATGACCGGCACGAGTTGCGCTGACGGGTCGAAACCGGCGAAGGGGTCCGGCGTGGGTTGGCTGATGAATTGCAGGATCGCCGCGGCAACGCTCAGAGTGCATGTCGCATAAACCGCTGTTTCCATGATGCCCCGCCCCTTCTCCTCTGAGTGGACCAGGAGCGCGTATGTCGATTGAGCTTCGTTCTTCATAATTTTAAGACGCCGCGGAGTTCCCGCTTTGTCTAAGGTTTGTTGTTCGTTCATGATTGGTTTTGAACGTTGGATGCAGCGCCGCCGTGAATTGGATTCAAATAATTGTCATGTTGAGCGGAGCGAAACATCTCTGGTTGCGTCCTAGCAGAGTGCTGGATCAAATGATCAGAGATTGAAAGCCTGGCCTCGCGGACTTCGTCCGCTACGTTGCAGCTTCGCTTCGCTCAGAATGACAGAATTTGCTCATGCAGCCATTAAACATCAGCTCCAGACTGAGGAATGATTTTCCGCCTGATCTGCGCTATCTCATCGGCGTGTCCGGCGGACGCGATTCGGTCGCGCTGCTGCACTGGCTGATCAGTCTCGGTTATAAGAAACTGATTGTTTGTCATTTAAACCACCAGTTGCGCGGACGATCGAGCGATGCCGACGCGCGTTTTGTGCAAGAACTTGTCGCCACGTCCAACGAGAAAATTGTAGGACAGGCGCTCCGCCTGCCGGATCAGAACAAGGGCAAGCGCAGTGCATGCCCTACAACGAAGATGTCCCCCATCGATTTTGAACTGGGCAGGGCGAACGTTCGTTCGCTCGCGAAGAAAAAAAAGACCTCGATTGAGACCACCGCGCGCGAGGCGCGCTACTCATTTTTCGCCGAGGCGGCAAAGCGCCACCGTTGTCACACGATTTTTCTGGCTCATCACGCCGATGATCTCGTTGAGACTTTCCTATTCAATTTGATCCGAGGCGCAGGTCTCACTGGTCTGGCCGGAATGCGCAATGTTTCCACCAGACGCATTGATGGCGTCGATCTGACCACTGTGCGCCCGTTGCTTTCAATCTGGCGCAGTGACATTGATAAGTACGTTCATGAACGTCATCTGAGATTTCGCGAAGATGCTACAAACAAAAACCTCGCGGGGACGCGCAATCGGATTCGCAACTGTATCATTCCGTATCTGGAGAAAATCCTTGGCCGAAACATCCGCCAGAATATTTGGCGCACAGCGATGATCGCCGCCGAAGAAGAGAAATGGATCGATAACGAAGCGCCGGATTTCACTAATCTGCACCTTTTAGTGCCAGGACTTCGCGCGCTGCCAGTTGCACTCCAGCGCCGTGCGATCATGAAATGGTTGCGCGCGCAAAACATTTCCGAAGTTGGCTTTGACGTTATCGAACGCGTCCGTTCACTCGCCGCTCGAGAAGCTCCGATCGCGAAAGTGAATCTCCCGGGAGATCGCCATGCACGCCGCCGAGCCGGGAAGATTTTTTTGGAGTAATGGAGTATTGAAGTGCTGGAGCAATCGCTAGCGGACTCGCTGGATAAATGCATTACTCCATCACTCCGATGTCTGAAATTCGCGTTCGTTTTGCCCCGTCGCCTACTGGCTATCTGCACATTGGCGGGGCGCGCACTGCGCTGTTCAACTGGCTGTTTGCGCGGCATCACGGCGGGAAATTCGTGTTACGCATCGAAGACACCGATATCAAGCGAAACACCGAGGAAGCGATGGCCGCGATCTACGAAGGCTTGGAATGGTTGGGCCTGAACTGGGACGAAGGCCCGCACGTCGGCGGCGATTTAGGACCGTACTTGCAGAGTGAACGCACTGAACTCTACGAGCGTTACCTGAAAAAACTACAGGACGCCGGTCACATCTTTGAAGACCAGGGCGCGATGCGGTTTCGTTCGCCTCGCGAGCACGTCATCGTCGATGATATCGTTTGCGGGAAGATCGATTTCGACCTCAGCAATCCGGCCACGCATCCGGACATGACTATCCGGCGCCCCGATGGCTCATGGATTTTCCATTTCGTGAACGTGATCGACGATCTCGAAATGAAGATCTCGCACGTGATCCGTGGCGAAGATCATCTCTCCAACACGCCGAAACATATCGAGATTTTCCGCGCGCTCGGCGCGACGCCGCCGCATTACGCGCACATCCCGCTCATCCTCAACCGTGACGGATCAAAGATGAGCAAACGCGACGAAGGCGCGCGCGTCGAGTATTACATCCGGCGCGGTTATCTCCCGGCGGCCGTCCGCAATTATCTCTGTCTGCTCGGCTGGTCGCCCAAGGACAACCGGGAGAAAATGGACATCGACGAGATCATCCGGATTTTCGATTTGGAAAACATTGGACGCAGCTCGGCAACGTTCGATCCTGACAAACTCCACTGGTTGAACGGCGAATACGCACGCGATCTCAGTGACGCCGAGTTTTACGATCTTGCCGTTGCAAGGTTGGAGTCGAGCGGTGTAAAGCTAGACGATTTTCCGGAAAAGTATGTGCGCGCGGCGCTGCAAACCTGCAAAGGCAAGATAAACACGTTCGACGAGCTGCCGGCCTACTGCGGGTTCTATTTCACGGACGATTTCGATTACAATCCGCAAGGCGTAGCAAAACATTTCACCGCTGAGAACAGGCCACGACTCAAGGCAGCTCGCGAAGCCTTCAGCGCCCTTGAGAAATTCGATGCTGACAACATCGAACTGACACTAAAAAGCACCGCGTCAAACCTCGGCGTCAAAGTCGGCGCGATCGTTCATCCAACTCGTCTCGCTGTAACCGGCAGCAACGTCGGACCGAGCCTCTATCATTTGCTGGAGGTGCTCGGGAAAGAGAAAGTGCTGGCACGCATCGATCGCGCGCTGGCGATGTAAAAAGATCCTGATCCGACAATTCCGCAGGCAGCATGGCGAAACGAGCGGCACGAAAGAGAAAAGCTGATCGTTCCACCGCAGCGAACAGGCGAAGCGCCTTGCCGCTCGGCAACGGTACAACATTTGAGCGAACGGACCGTTTCATCTTGCTCGGTCTGGCGGTAATGACGTTTGGGATTTATGCGCAAGTGATCGGGCATCAGTTCATCACCCTTGATGACCCCACATATATCCAGGAAAACCCAATGGTGAATCGCGGTGTTACGCTCGCGGGACTCGCCTGGGCATTCACCACGTTTCATGCGGCAAACTGGCATCCGCTCACTTGGATTTCGCACATGATCGATTGCCAGTTTTTTGGCACGAACGCGGGCCGCCATTTGCTGGTCAACGCCCTGATTCATGTGGCAAACACGTTACTTGTCTTCTTGTTTCTGTTGCGAACAACACGCGCCCGCTGGCCAAGCGCACTGGTCGCCGCGCTTTTCGCACTGCATCCGTTGCATGTGGAGTCGGTTGCTTGGGCGACCGAACGCAAAGATACCCTCTCCACATTTTTCGGATTGCTGTCGCTCATCGCTTATGCGCGCTATACAGAAGGACCCTCGATCAGCCGGTACGCGTGGACCGCCATCACGCTCGCGCTGGGGTTATTGGCCAAACCGATGCTAGTGACCTGGCCGTTCCTAATGCTGCTCCTCGACTACTGGCCGTTACGACGCTTGGAAGATCCGATGGCGAAGAAACATCGGCGAGGTTCCCATAGGGAAGTGGCTACAGGGATCGCGACCCTGGTGTGGGAGAAATTGCCATTGTTTGCTCTCGTGGCGGCGTCCGCGCTGATCACATTCGTCGCGCAATCGCATGGGGGCGCTGTGCGCACATTAGCCCATGCGCCTATTGGGGTCCGGCTGCCCAACGCGCTTGTGTCGTATGCGAAATACTTGCTGCTCACTTTTTGGCCGAATGATCTGGCGGTCTATTATCCGTTTGCGGGCATACCGCCCTGGCAGATTATCGGCGCAGCGTTTCTGCTGATTGGAATTACGGTATTTTGTGTTTCTCAACGGAGAATCCGGCCGTACCTCGTGGTTGGCTGGCTTTGGTTTCTGGGAACACTGGTTCCGGTTATAGGACTCGTTCAGGTTGGCGGGCAAATCATGGCGGACCGCTACTTCTATATTCCGTCGATCGGTTTGTTCATTGCACTCGTGTTCGGATTAGCGGACATCGCTAAGAGCTGGCGGGTTGCGCCAGCGCTCAGCGCCGGAATAGCTGGCGGGATTCTACTGATTCTTGCTAGTCTTACTAACGCGCAGATTCAGCGCTGGCGTGACAGCTTCACTTTGTTTGAGCACACGCTCGCGGTCACTCCACCGAATCTCCGCATAGAACACAATCTGGGCGTGGCCTTGGGCGCGAGCGACAGCCTTGGGCGCGAGCGACAGATACGATGAAGCCGCGGCGCATTTTGCGAAGGCGTTGCAGATCGACCGCAATTTCTACGACGGCTTGGTGGCCATGGGCGTTACCCGTGCGCACCAAGGCCGGCTGCCGGAAGCCATCGAGTATTTCCGAGATGCAATCCAATCACAGCCGGACGCGCCGAAGGCGCGCGTGCAGTTGGCCCACGCACTGTGGACGCAGAAGCGCGATCAAGATGCTCTCGAGGAAATGGACCGCGCGTCACAGCTTGCCCCCAAAAACGCAGACATTCGTGCTGACTTTGGACTCGCGCTGGCGCTGGTGGGCAGAATACCAGAGGCTATCGAGCAACTTCACGAAGCGCTCCGGCTGAATCCCAACAGCGCCGAATCTCATAACAATTTGGGATTGGCCCTGCTCGCCTCCGGCAAAGCCCGGGAAAGCATTGCCGAATTTGAAACGGCGCTGCGTCTCAAGCCGGAGTTGAAAGGCGCAGCCGACAATCTGCGCCGCGCTCAGGCACAATTGAAATGACATTGAAAAACGCAGCGGTAAAGCTGGACGCCAAAGTCGTCGCGATCGTCCATCCCACCCGTCTCGCTTTCACCGGGAGCAACGTGGGACCGAGTCTCTATCACTTGCTGGAAGTCCTCGGAACAGAAAAGGTGCTGGGGCGCATCGACCGCGCACTGGCGACGTTCGGAAGATAAGCTGCCAGCTTATCTCGGACGCAAAGCGGCTCGCTTTGCGAATATAAAATCCGGCAGGCTGGCAGCCTGCCAGCCGAGTCAGGCAGGCTGCCTGACTTCCTTGTGTACCTGCTTGGCCCACGTATCCCTTAACGTAACGGTGCGATTCCAGGTCTGTTTTTCGCGCGTGCTGTCGGGATCGAGGGCGAAATAGCCGAGCCGCTCGAACTGATAGCGTTCTTCGGGACGTGCGTTCGCAAGCGTGGATTCGCATTTCGCGTTCACCACTTCCAGTGAATTTGCGTTGATGAATGATTTGAAATCACCGCTCGAGTCGGGCTCTGGAACCGTAAAGAGCCGGTCATACAATCGAACTTCCGCGTCAATCGCGTTTCGCATTTCGCGTTCACCACTTCCAGTGAATTTGCGTTGATGAATGATTTGAAATCACCGCTCGAGTCGGGCTCTGGAACCGTAAAGAGCCGGTCATACAATCGAACTTCCGCGTCAATCGCGTGAGACGCGCTCACCCAGTGAATCGTACCTTTCACTTTGCGGCCAGCGGTAGGCCCGCCTGATTTGCTGTCGAGATCAACTGTGCACCGCAGCTCGATCACGTTGCCAGCTGCATCCTTCGTTACCTCGTCGCACTTGACGATGTACGCGTATTTCAACCGCACTTCTCCACCGGGCTTAAGGCGAAAATATTTCGGTGGCGGCGTTTCAATGAAATCATCGCGCTCGATATAAAGCTCGCGACTGAATGGAATTTTGCGGGTTCCTCCATTTGCATCTTCGGGATTGTTGATCGCATCGAGTTCTTCGATTTTTCCTTCGGGATAATTTGTCAGGACAACCTTGATCGGCCGCAGCACGACCAGCCGGCGCCCGGCGATCCGATTAAATTCGTCACGCATCGTGTGTTCGAGCAGGGCCATATCGGTCAGGCTCGGGTATTTCGTGATGCCGATGTTGTAGGTGAACGTGCGCAGAGCGCTCGCGGTCACGCCGCGCCGGCGTAGACCGGAAATGGTCAGCATGCGCGGGTCGTCCCAGCCAGTTACGAGCTTTTCGTTCACAAGCTGGATCAGTTTGCGTTTGCTCACCACCGCGTAGGTGAGATTAAGCCGCGCAAATTCGTACTGATGTGGGCGCGGACCACCGCGTAGGTGAGATTAAGCCGCGCAAATTCGTACTGATGTGGGCGCGGCTCCGGCAGTTCGAGCGCGTCGAGAATCCAATTGTAAAGAGGCCGGTGCACTTCGAATTCCAGCGTGCAAATCGAGTGCGTAATGCCTTCGATGTAATCGCTGAGCGTATGCGCCCAGTCGTACATCGGATAAATGCACCATTTGTCGCCGGTGCGATGATGCGATGCGTGCCGGATCCGGTAGAGCACGGGATCGCGCAGCCACACGTTCGCAGCGTTCACGTCGATCTTTGCACGCAACGTTCGTGCACCGTCGGGAAACTCACCCGATTTCATTTGGGCAAACAGATCGAGATTTTCCTCAATTGAGCGGTCGCGAAAGCCACTCGCTTTTCCGAGCCGCCGATACGCATCCGTCTCCTCCGGTGTCATGTCGCACACGTACGCTTTGCCTGTGCGCACCAGATCCACTGCGTATTTGTAAAACTGCTCGAAATAATCCGACGCGTAGAACGGCCCGCCACCGAGATGATTATCCGCCCAGCCATCGATCAACCAACGCACGTCAGCCATAATTGACCTGACATATTCCGTTTCCTCCTTCGCCGGGTTGGTATCGTCCATGCGAATGTTGCAGATGCCGCCAAACTCCCGTGCGATCCCGAAATTCAGACAGATAGATTTCGCGTGGCCGATGTGCAGATAACCATTCGGCTCGGGAGGAAAGCGCGTCCGGATTTGTTTGTATTTTCCCGTCCGAACATCCTCCGCGACAATGTCGCGAATAAAGTCGGACGGCCTGTCAGTTTCAGATGTCATTGGACCCGGGAAAGCTATCGGCGAACTCGCAGATGGACAACTTTCGTGCATACGACTCTCCTTCTGGGGAGCGCAGGCTGCTAGCCTGCAGTCGTCGGCAGCTTGCCGACGACATCTTTGTGACCCAATGGTAATCGCAACGAAGAGCTTTTGGGCAAGCTGCCGAAAAGAACAGGCTGGCAGCCTGTGCTCCCCAGCTTGATGCTGAAGCGATGGAACAAAAGGCAACTACCGAACGCTATACGCTGGCTGATCTTCAGAAGTGGGCCGAGGTCGCGCGCGACATCAATCCGCCCATTCGCCTCGGCGTTTTTGGCGATCCCGTCGCGCACTCGCTTTCGCCGCAAATGCAAAATGCCGCTCTGCAGGCGTGCGGCATTGATGCGCAGTATGCGCGATTTCACATTCGCACCGACGAATTGCGCTCGGCGTTGCTGCTTTTGCGCAAGCTCAGTTTCGTGGGAATCAATCTGACCGTCCCGCACAAGATCGCGGCGTTCATGCAAATCGATGAAGCAGATGAATCCGCAACTCGCGCGGGGGCAATAAACACGATTCGTGTTCGCGAGGAAAAACTGATTGGTTCAACTACGGATGGCGAAGGGTTCCTTCGGGCAATTCGCACTGAATTCTCGATCGATCTACGCGATCTGCGGGTCCTGGTCATTGGCGCCGGCGGCGGAACGGGACGCGCCATAGCCTGGCAATGCGCGCTGGAAAATTGTGAGCGCCTTGTTCTGGTCAATCGCACTCTGAAAAAAGCAAACGTACTCGCAGACCAATTGCGGCCATTTTTCTCAGGACCTCGGGTTTTAGGTCCATCGGCGCGGCTAGAGGCGGTAGCATTGGATGAGCCGGCGATGCGCACGCAGCTTGCCGACATCGATTTGATCGTTAATGCCACGCCGCTGGGAATGAATCCGAGCGATCCGACACCGGTCCTGGCGCGCTTGCTTGCGCCGCATCACATCATTTTTGATTGCGTCTACGGACCATCGAAAACGGCATTAATTCGTGCAGCAGAGGAAGCGGGCGCGCGCGGCGCGAACGGCTTGTCGATGTTGCTGTACCAGGGCGCCCTCTCTTTTTCCATCTGGTTCAATCGTGAAGCGCCGATAAACGCAATGCGCGCTGCGCTGTAGCCGCCTCGCTGCGCGAAGCGCGAGCGTCGCACATAGAACGACGGCTACAGGCGTTGTAATAGCGCCGAAAAGCTGGCATATTAGCCAATGGTAATTGCGGGCATCAATTTCGCTGGTCCGGAACGCGTCGGCATCGATCTTGCAGAAGAGCTGCTGGATCTCAAGCGCGAGCGAAACGCCGTTATTCTCGCGCACAACTATCAGGTGCCTGAGTTACAGGATGTGGCCGATTTCGTCGGCGACTCGTTAGGCCTGAGTTATCAGGCGGCCAAAACTGACGCCGACGTGATCTTATTCTGTGGCGTGCATTTCATGGCGGAAACAGCCAAGATTATTAATCCCACCAAGCGTGTGATTTTGCCAGATCTCGACGCCGGCTGCTCTCTGTCAGAATCGTGTCCGCCCGAAAAGCTGGCGGAGTTTCTGAGACAGCGCGACGATAAAAACTACTACGTTATCGCCTATATCAATTGCAGCGCCGGCGTGAAGGCGCTGGCTGATGTGATCTGCACCAGCGGCAATGCCGACAAAATCGTTCGCGCAGCGCCGGCCGATCGAAACATTCTCTTTGTCCCGGATCAAAATCTAGGGGCGTGGGTGATGGAACGCACCGGACGCAAAATGGATTTGTGGCAGGGCACCTGTTACGTACACGTTGAGTTCACTGCGCGCAGCATTAACCGCATTCGCGAAGAGTATCCCGATGCGCCCGTCGTTGCGCATCCGGAATGTACTTATGCTGTGCGCATGCTTGCTGATGAAGTTTGTTCCACGGAAAAGATGATAACGTTTTGCAGGGAATCGGCTGCACGTGAGATCATCGTGGTAACTGAAGCAGGTCTGTTGCACCGGTTGCGCAAAGAAATACCTGGTAAGAAGTTCATTCCCGGTCCGACGGAGAACTGCTTTTGCGGCGAATGCCGGTTCATGAAGATGAACACGCTTGAGAAAGCGTACGACGCGCTCTTGAACATGGAACCGGAGATTACTTTGCCCGAATCGGTGCGCAAGCGCGCTGAAGCACCGATTCTGCGCATGCTTGAGCTGAGCAGGTAGGGCGCGACCGCCGGGCGGGTCGCTAATGACACGAGCTGGGCAACTCAGGCTAGGCGCAACCGTCCGCCAAACGACGGGTTCGCTGGGGCGAAGCCGGTGCGCCGAAACAGAACACGAAGCTTTGCAAAGAGTGATAATTTTAATCTGGACGCTTGATCGGCATTTCCTACAAAAATGGATGTGTAGAAAATCTGGATCGGACCGGGGCGCTTGCGTCCGCTTCCTTTTCAGCTTTGCAATCTTAACGCTACTTCCGGCGTTAACTCAGGACTAATTTGGCTTGTCTGCTGAGCGGTTTTTAATCAGCCTCCAAAGTTGTGAGAGTGGTTGGCAAGGCGATCTTCTCGCGAAGACCGCGCTTCGTTATCGTCGACGATAGCACTGTCGCGCGAGAAGGATTGGCTGCGATCATCCGCCGGGAACTGGGTTTTGCGGTGTGCGAGATGGCAGCTCAGTCTGGGAGAAGCCCGATTGACGACCAGTGCGCCGACTCGCTAACCTCAGCACACGTATGAAAAGGCACTTTCTGATAAACATGTTAAGCTCTGGAGTCGCGCTTATCGTCCTGGTGGGTTGGTCGTCTGTCGCCAGCGCACAATGGACCCAGCTAGCAAATGAGTTTCCATCGGGATTCGCCGAAGTTTCCCTTCTTCTCACCGATGGCACGGTGATGTGTCACGCCTACGGCACGAACCAGTGGCATCGACTGAAGCCGGACATCAACGGCAGTTATCAAAATGGCTCGTGGGATGTGCCGGGTTTTACCGTCGCGGACATGCCAAACGCCAACGACCCCACCATTGG
>Ga0193731_1000367_pt1 | contig 15203 bp, 10 predicted proteins | sample U1a2metaG_FD_144920 | JGI IMG/M metagenome (GOLD analysis project Ga0193731, IMG submission 144920) | Soil microbial communities from a riparian zone of the East river system, Colorado, United States - U1a2 | ecosystem: Environmental > Terrestrial > Soil > Riparian zone | place: USA: East River...
GTTCGACGCGGACGGTTTTGCCGCGATCAATTTTTACGGCAACATCCCAGCGCACGCGCATGTCTCCGGCGTCGGCGTCCAGATTGAGCGAGCTTATCCAATAGTCGCCGGGAACAACACCAGATAGCGAGGCGCGCCCCTCGAGATCGGTGTCCGCCTTGGCGGCGAGAAATTTGAGCTGGGCCACGTCCGGGGCGACACGCTGGACGCGCTTGCGGCGATCGTTCTGGAGCGCGGCCCACTTGCGCTGCGGGTTGACGGCGTCCAGTTCGAGTTCGACACCGGACATCGTCTCGGGTCGCGAGCGGAGGAATTTCTTGAGGCTGGCCAGATAATCTTGTTTTAGTTTCTCGTATTTCTCGGGATGTTCCGTTTTGTCGGCATCCGTATACTTTGGCTTCGGCAGACCGTTGGTCACGCCGCCGCTGTTCGTGCGCTGGTAGGCCAGCAGGAATTCCGGAACGTTGAGGACGTCATCCGGCGTAAGCAGCTTGTCGAATCCCGGCTCCGTGAAGTCGAGAGTGTCATGGCCCTTGAGCCAAGAGCGCAGCTCAGGAGAAACCTTGAGGTCATCGATAAACCGATCGCGCGGCGGGATGGGGTCTTTCTCTTCTACTTCCTTGACGATCTCCGAGTAGCTCTTGGTGAGGATGTAAAACGTGAATTGGCGCACGGGCTCCGGGCGCGCTCCCGTTGGCGTGATGCGGGCGATGATTTCGAGGGCGCCGGCGTCCGTCTGCGCCCGTGCCCCGCTCCCAAAGGAAAGGGCCGACAGCGCAACGCCGCAGCTAAGAATGGCTGTTTTTCTCATGCCGGAATCGTAGCAGATTGCGGCGAGGTGTGGCCCGGGAAGCAGAAGCTCGTTTCGTATTTGGACTCGCGGCCGGAAGAATAAGCAGCCCGGAAGAGAAATGGCAGCCAGGATAGGGGTGAGACAAACAAGCGGCCGAACTCCGAGGGTGTGCTGGTTACCCGTCCTAGCCGTAAAGCCCCGGCGTTCAGGCCGGGGATAGGATATAAGGCTACTTTCTTTTTTCTTCGGTTCGTTCTTTCATCCTCGCGTCCAAAAGACCTATGGGCGGATAGCCCAAAAGTTAAGCCTCTTCGTTGTCCTCGCCTGAAGCAAGGGCGCTGTGGGAGGAACCCACCGAAGAGACCGGACCAACATCCGGCTCCGTAGGAATCCTCTCCCTTTAGGGAGAGGAGGATGTCAAATGATGCAACGGATTGCCAGCCCAGCCAGCCAACAACACGGTGAACGCCGCAAGACCCGGGACCTGCACTCTACTCGTCACTCCTGCACGCTGGTCCCTTTTGCCGAATCGCGACCCGGCACGGAGCAAAATCTCCGCGCGCCCCGCCGGGCAGGCCCTGTCGGGGAGCATCTCGGTGACCGGATGGGGGCCCGTGGGTTCTTGGCGTGAGGTAGTTTTCCAGCCGATCCGCCCGCCACAAGGCAGTCGTCAACGAGAAGATTCCGAGCGGTTTCCCGGCCCTGAGGACTGGCTCAGGGATGTTTCACTGAACTACTGCTGCTGCGCAGTTTGCAACTTTACCGAAGACAAGTCCGCCGGCGGATCCACGTTCGCTGGCAACGTGCCGGTCAGTGACTCGAGGAATGCTTTGAGGTCGGACCGCTCATTGAAGGTCAGAAAATCGAGGGCGTGGATCTCCTTATCGAGATGCGGATTGGATGTGCCGCCCCCCACGTAATGGTCCACGACGTCTTTGAGGGTCGCCTGGCTGCCGTCGTGCATGTACGGTGCCGTCTCTGCGATGTTGCGGAGTGTCGGCGTTTTGAACGCGCCCATATCTGCTGTATTTTTCGACTGCCCGTACAGGCCGACGTCCGCAAAAGTTCCCGAGGTATCGGCGCCGACACCGATGTTGTGGAATTTGCTATCGGTGAAAAGCGCGTACTTCTTACCGATCACGTGGCACACGCTGCAGTTGCCCTTCTTCGGATTGACGAATAATTTCAAGCCGCGTTGCGCCGCCAGCGAAAGTGCCTTCTTGTCGCCCCCGTAATAGAAGCGGTCAAACGGGGAATCCCCGATCACCACCGTCCGTTCGAAAGAAGCGATAGACTTGGTCACAAGATCGATCGTGATCTGCTCTGTGCCCCAGGCCTTCAGAAACAGTTCGCGGTACGTTGGATCGGATTGCGCAAACTTCACAACTCCCTCCAGCGTGTGCCCCATCTCTACGGGATTCGCCATCGGCCCTTCCGCCTGTTTTTCTAAGCTGGCCGAGCGCCCATCCCAGAATTGCAGCGTGTTGTACGCTGCATTGACCACCGTGGGGGCGCTGCGCGTACCGAGCTTTCCATCCACGCCATTTGACAGCGCCTTGCCATCCCCGAAGCCGAGATTCGGTGCGTGACACGTTGCACAGGAGACGGTTCCATCAACGGAGAGCCCAGGATCGTAGTACAGCCGCCGGCCAAGGGCGATCGTTTCTTCCGTGGGCGGATTGTCCGGCGGTATTGGAACTGGAGGCAAGCCCAGCGGCGCCTTGATTTTCACGGGCTTTCCGATCGGCATGAGCCCCGCGCGGCTTGCGTGATCGGGTCCTGGCGCTGCTTTGATGGTAGGGCTATGCACGACCGTCGCGAAAACGATCGCCGCAGCCACTACCGGGGACAAAAAAAGAAGTCTTGGGGACACTTTCAAGCTCACCCTCCGAGATGCCGACAGCAAGGCGCTGACAAGAGAGAGAATCGCTGATGGTACTGCCGCCAACAATGGTACCGAGAGGGCATCGAACTAGTAAGAAAGTACTCTTATTTGAGAAGGCCACGGGGCGTGTGCAGACTGGGGATGTGAGGCCGTCGATGAACAAAGGTCTTGGTCGTGCCGGGTGCCGCATCATTGTGGGTTTCAAGGGCGCGGGTTTTGACGTTGCTTTCCGCTTGTTCGTTTCGCGTTAAGCAAAGGGAAACAAATGAACCTTGCCGCAGTCTCGGCGGGTGCGCCGGCGGAGGAGTTGGCGGATATTGGGCGAACGGCCATGCATCCTCTGCCGCTAGAAAGCCGGCCGCTGCGGCCATCGCCATGACAAAGTCGCGCCTCGTTTCACGCCTTTAGCGGCCTCCTGATGGAGAGTCGTAGGGCACGGTAGAAAATGCTACTCCGTAGCTGAAAAACTGCCTAGAAGAGGCGGAAGACAGCTTCGACGGTGACCCAGGCCGGAACGGCGCGGCGCGCGGCATCACGCGCCGGCACAAATTTCCAGCCGCGAATGGATTGCCAGGCGCGTTCATCAAGTCCCAGGCCGATTCCTTTGACGATGCGGATCTGCGAAGCGCGTCCGTCGACGCCAACCAATACTTGCAGCGTCACGGTTCCCTGTAACTTGGCCTCGCGCGCTTCTTCCGTGTATTGGGGATCGGGGCAATAGGCGCACCTCGGCGGAGAGACGACATTCGCGTAAGGACCATCGTAAGCCTCGCCTTGCCCGGCACCAGGTCCTTTGTCATCACCCATGCCGCCGTCGGTGCCTGAGCCGAACCCATGTTTCTTGCCCGGCCCTGCTGAGTCCGAATCGTTCTTCATCCAAGGAAGCCCAAGGTTCCTGACAGGCGCGGGGAACTGAGGCGCGTTGGAATCAAAGACCGATACTGGAACGGGAAGCACGGGCTCGGCGTTTATGAGCCGACGCGCTGGAGCCAGTGGAACGGAAGAACCCGGCGCGAGGAATCCGTGTCGCGTTGGTCTTGGATCATCTTCACCGCCGCCACTCTTTTTACCGAGTGATGGACGGTCAAAGCGGGCATCTTCAGCGACGGGGAAAAAAGTGAGACCACGGTGCGGCGCAAGCTCGGGCCCCGCACTTGCGACTCCTGGTGCATGCGAAGGTAAATTCAAGAGGAGAATTCCAAAGAGCAATGCTGCGTGAGTGAGCAAAGAGAGTGTTCGCGCGCCCCCCGCAGTAGCGGTGCGCTTAAATGTCAGGAGATGCAAGGGCGCGCCGTTGGCGGAGGACGGGAATATGTGTGCTGGCGCAAGAAGCTGGTGAAAGTTATCGCGCACACGGCGAAGCCAGGAATCCCGTGATGGCTGGTGGGAAGAGAAGTCACGCGAAAGCGGATCGCGCATGGGCAGGCCTCCGCGCCTGCCTCAGATTTGGCCAGACTCTTCGACGAGACAGGCGGCGAACGGGTGATGAGAAGCGGAGCGCTACAGATTGGTTGCCCGCGAAGGACGCGGTGGGGGATCGCTCGAAGAAGGAAGACTCAATACCGAGCGCCGAAGGCCCGGCACAACTTTTCCGAGTTACTCGTGGGACATGGCGCTAATAAAGGTGGAAGGTGACTTCGATCTGCACGCGGCAATTTACCGGCTTGCCGCTGGGGCCAACCGCGGGGCGCATCTTCCAATTCTTCACTTGCGCCATGGCTTTTTCTTCCAGGCCGAGGCCGGGCCCTTTGAGAACCTGCGGGTTGAGTACGCGCCCATCGGCGGTAACCGTCACGTCGAGCAGCACGGTTCCCTGATACTTGGCCTTGCGAGCTTCGTCGGAGTACTCCGGTTGCGGGCAGTAGATACAGACTGGGGAGCCCACGCCGTTTATGCCGGCCCGGAACATGCCGCCGCCCGTGCCGCCGCCCTCGCCGGGGCCAAGTCCTCCGCCGGAGCCACTGCCGATACCGGTGCCATTGCCATTTCCGAGAGAATCAGTGACGCTCTTGGCCAGGGGATCGCCGAAGTTCGCCATATTGGGACTGACGATTTTCAAATCCGGCGGACCCAGCAGGGACGGGTCCATCGCCAGCTTGGGATTCAAATTCTGGATCTTTGCCTGAGGCGGCGTGAATTGCGTCATCGTGAACTTGGGGAGCTTGCCCTTGGACGTGGGGGTCAGGGTATGGTTGTTTGCCCCGCCACCACCTCCGGCTTTGTCTGCGCCCGAAGGGAGCTTCGCCAAGTAAGGCGAAATGTCGAGCGGCACAACGCCGACCAGCTTGTTCTTTGCTTCCGTGGAAGCGGGCAGGACATTCGTGAAAATCGGAATGACCAGCAGAGCGATCACCGCCACGTGCAGGCCAATGGCGATCACCTGGCTCCAGCCGAAGTTTTCATCCTTGGACCAGATGTCCTTCACTTTCACCGGCTTTACGGCGAAGGGCAAGGGCGGTTGCTTCGGTGGCGAGAAAAATTCCCTGATGCGGGTGCCGAAACCGCCAAAACTAGATCCCCAGGCCACTGCCAGTTTGCTATTTATCGGTCCCTTGGGCGCGGGGCGGGAGCTGAAAAATTCCTTCAGGTTATCGCCGACGCCGGTACCGAACGACGTCTGGGTAAAGGGCGCATCCTTGCGCTCGCGCACCTTGATGGGGCGCTCTGTGAAGAACTGTTTCAGGTTGGACCAAAAATTATCGGGGATAAGAATGTCGGGGGCTTCGAACTTCGGCACTGCCGAGGCGGGTACCGGGACCGCGGGCTCACGGCCTGCTGCAGACACCTTGGGTTTTGTAATTTCAGGCGGCAGAAGATTGATAAATTTGCCCGGCACCGTTTCCCTCTTCAATTAGACGCAGATCCCCTACGTTCGGCGTACCCAGGAGATAAGATTCGCGCTGGCCGGGAAAGGTTGCGCGTCCCAAGCGGCTGACACCGGCTGCCATTCATTGTAACATACGTGCTTACACTGCTTTCCGATGTTTCCCGCCGTATACCTGTACACAAGGACGGCATAGAAGGGATTTAGAAGCGCTCCAATCATGGCCGAACCACTCGAATTGAAGAAAACGCTGAATTTGCCGAAAACGGATTTTCCCATGAAGGCCGGCCTGCCGCAGAACGAGCCAAAACAGCTCGAAGCATGGCATGCAGGAAACCTCTACGAGCGCATCCTGGAAGCGCGGAAAGGCAAGCCGCTCTTCGTGTTGCACGACGGGCCGCCCTATCCCACAGGTGAAATCCACCTCGGAACCGGGCTGAACAAAATCCTCAAGGATTTGGTCGTCAAGACCAAGAGCATGGCGGGACACTACGCGCCTTACGTGCCGGGGTGGGATTGCCATGGCCTGCCGATTGAAACCCAAGTGGAAAAAGAGCTGGGCGGAAAGGGAAAAGTTCCGCCCGCGGAGTTTCGAAAACTGTGCCGGCAATTCGCGCTGCGCTACGTCGAGCAGCACAAGAAAGATTTCAAACGGCTGGGCATTTTCGGCCGGTGGCACGATCCTTATTTGACGATGAGCCATGAGTACGAGGCCACCATCGCGGGCGCGTTTCTCGATTTCATGGAGAAAGGTTACGTTTACCGCGGGCGCAAGCCGGTGTACTGGTGCATCTTTGACAGCACCGCGCTGGCGGAAGCAGAAGTGGAATACGAAGATCACAAGAGCCCCTCGATCTGGGTGAAGTTTGGAGTTGTCGGCGGCGGCAAGAGGGATGCCGCGAAAATAGCAAACGATGTCAGCGCAGTGATTTGGACGACCACGCCGTGGACGATTCCTCACAATCGTGCGCTCGCCTTTCATCCGGATTTCGAATACGCCGTCGTGGAAACCGAAAAAGGCGCGCTGCTGCTGGCCGCCGACCGAGTCGCCGCTCTCGAAGCCGAGTGTGGCATCAAGGAAGCTCGCGTGCGCGCCACGTATAAGGGGCGCGATTTCGAGGGCATGAAGTTTCAGCACCCCTTCGTGCCGATTCAGGTGCCCGGCATTCTCGCCGATTACGTCACGCTCGATCAGGGCAGCGGCATCGTGCACACGGCTCCGGGCCACGGCGCCGACGACTTCAATTCCGGCCAAAAATACGGTTTGGAAATTTACGCGCCATTGGACGATAAGGGCTTGTACCTCGAAGGCTTGCCCGAATACAAAGGCAAGGATGTTTTCACTGCGAATCCGATCATCGTGAAATTGCTGGGCGACCGCGGCGCGCTCCTCGGCAACCACGAATACAAGCACAGTTATCCGCACTGCTGGCGCTGCCACAACCCGGTGATTTTTCGCGCAACGGAACAGTGGTTCATCAAAATGGACCAGGCCGCGCATGGAAAACAAAAAACGCTGCGCCAGGAAGCGCTCGAAGAAATTCACGGAGTAAAATGGATTCCCGCCTGGGGCGAAGACCGCATGTACGAGATGATCGAAAAGCGCCCGGACTGGTGCGTCTCGCGCCAGCGGTTCTGGGGCGTGCCGATCATCGTTTTTTATTGTGATGCGTGCGGGACGCGCCTTGAAGATTTTAAGGCGCTGCGCAATGTCGTGAAATGGTTCGAAAGGAAAGGCGCGGACGCGTGGTACCAGCACACGCCCGAAGAATTGCTGCCCGCCGGCACGACCTGCTCCTGCGGCGCCACAAAATGGCGCAAAGAAAACGACATTCTGGACGTGTGGTTCGATTCCGGCTCTTCGAATCTCTCCGTATTGAAAGGGGCCGAGTGGCCCGCCGACGTTTATCTCGAAGGCCCCGATCAATATCGCGGTTGGTTCCATAGCTCGTTGCTTGTTGCGACGGGCATCCGAGACGCTGCGCCCTATCGCGGTGTGGTGACCCACGGCTGGACGCTCGACGAGCAGGGCCGGCCGATGTCCAAGTCGCTGGGGAACGCGCTGTACCCCATCGAAATTTGCGAAAAATGGGGCGCGGATTTACTCCGCCTGTGGGTCGGCTCGGTGGAATATCAAGCCGACGTAAAAATGAGCGAGCGCGTGATGACGCAGCTCAGCGAAGCCTATCGCAAGATTCGCAACACCTTCCGCTTCGCCCTGGGCAACCTCGGCGATTTCGATCCCTCGCGCGATGCGCTTTCAAACGAGCAGCTCGAGGAAATCGACCGCTGGATGCTCGACGGCACCGCCGAGCTGGTGAAGAAGTGCCGCGAATGGTATGCGAATTACGAATTTCACCGCGTCTATCACGCCATCCACGATTACTGCGTCGTGGACCTCAGCGCCTTCTATTTCGACGTGCTGAAGGATCGCCTGTACACGAAGGCGCCCAGAAATAGGTCACGCCGTTCGGCGCAAACCGCGGTGTGGAAGATCAGCAGTGCGGTGGTCCGTCTGGCCGCGCCGATACTCGTCTTTACCGCTGAAGAAATTTGGAAGTATTTGCCGAAGGCGCCGGGAGCAACCGAAAGCGTGCATATGACGCTGTTCCCGGAGGCGGTCGCGCTTGCCGGCGGAAGCGCCAAGGACGCGGCGGAGAAGTGGGAGCGGCTCGCGCAGGCACGCTCTGCGGTGCTTGTCGCTCTGGAACAAGCCCGCGCTGCCAAGATCATCGGCGGCGGCCTCGAAGCGAAGGTCCATCTGCACGCCGGGCCGGAAGCGGCGGGTTTCGAGAAGCTGCTCGAAGAAAAACAGTCCGTCCTCCCTGCACTCTTCATCGTTTCGCAAGTCGTGATCCATCCATCCGCCATTGCGGCATCCGTTCCAGCCGAGACATTGCCGGGTCTGACGATCAAGATCGAGCGCGCTGACGGCGCGAAATGCGAGCGCTGCTGGAATTATTCGAAGCGCGTCGGCGAAAACTCCCGCTACCCGACCGTCTGCGAGCGCTGCACCGAAGCCCTCGCCGAAATCGAATCGACACAAGCCGGAGCTGCTTCATGATCGCCGCCCGCCCCGGCCTCTCCTCCTTTATTTCCTTTACCTCTTTTACTTCCTTAACTTCATGACCTTCCCCGCGCGCCTCCGCTGGCTCTGGCTCACGCTCGCCGTCGTTCTCCTCGACCGCGCCACCAAAGCCTGGTTCGAATCGCAAACGGCCGAAGGCTGGCGCCACGAATTAGTCCGCAACTTCGTTTATCTCGTGCACAGCCGGAATCCCGGCCTCGCGTTCGGCATCTTGTCGGATTCCGCCTCCACGGGGACGCGCGTCGTTTTGATCCTGGGCTCCATCGCGATCATCGCCATGCTCGCCTGGCTGCTGGTCACCAATCAGAGCAGCAATGCCATGGCTGCCGCGGGTCTCGCTCTCTTGCTCGGTGGCGCCACCGGCAACGTCACGGATCGCATCCTTCACGGCGCGGTGACGGATTTCGTAGAAGTGTTGTTTGGCACCTACCGCTACCCCGCCTTCAATGTTGCCGATTCCGCCATCGCCGTTGGCGCCGCCCTCATCCTTCTCGACATCCTATTTGGCCGCCGGTCCGAAACACCCCATTCGAATGCGCGAACGCCGTAGCCGAGGAGGAAGTCCGTGAACCGATGGAATCGCTTCAATCGCCGTGAATTTCTCTCCACCACTCTTGGTGCCGCTGCATCTTTTTCTGTCCTGCCTCCCGGCCATGGCCTCATCAACGGACTTCTCGAGCCCCAGACGCGTTTCGCGCCTTTCCAATTTCCCGACGAATTTATTTGGGGAGCAGCCACCGCCGCCTATCAGATCGAAGGAGCCTGGAGCGAAGACGGCAAGGGCGAATCCATCTGGGACCGCTTCTCGCACACCACCGGCAAGGTGAAGGGCGCAAACACCGGCGACGTCGCCTGCGATTCCTACCATCGCTACAAGGAAGACGTCGCGCTCCTCGAAGCGCTAAACCTGAACAGCTATCGTTTCTCCATCTCCTGGCCGCGCATTCAGGCCGATGGCACCGGCGCACCCAATTCGAAAGGCCTCGACTACTACAAGCACCTCGCCGACGCGCTCCTCGAAGCCAAAATCCGCCCGCTCTGCACGCTCTATCATTGGGATCTTCCGCAAAAATTGGAGGAAGCCGGCGGCTGGCCCCATCGCGATCTCGCCGCACGCTTCGCCGATTACGTTGGCATCACCGTCCGCGCCCTCGGCGACCGCATCTCTCATTGGTGCATTTTCAACGAACCCTGGGTCTTCACGTTTCTCGGCTATTCCTGGGGCATTCATGCTCCTGCGCGCAAGAATTTCGCCGATTGCATGCGCGCCACCCACGTCGTCAACATCGCGCAAGGCCAGGCCTTCCGTGCGATCAAAGCCATCAATTCCAAGCTTCAAGTCGGCACCGCCTTCAGCATGGCCAATTGCCAGCCCGCCAGCACAAGCGAGGCCGATCGCCAGGCCGCCGATCGCGCCCACGCGCTCGGCAACATCTGGTTCGTCCACCCCGCGCTCCACGGCGAATATCCCAAAGCCTTCCCCGGCGATAATCCTCTCGATCTCCTGGGCATCAAGTCCGGCGACATGGAGCTCTGCCGCGCCCCGCTCGATTTTCTCGGCATCAACTACTACCGCCGCCAGCTTGTCTCCGCCATTCCTCCCGGCGCGGGCGAAGACGCTACCGGCGTCCACAATTCCGATGCCCACGAAGGTCCGCTCACCGATTTCGCCTGGGAAGTCTGGCCCGACGGCTTCCACGATCTCGTTTTCCGCATCTCCCGCGAATACAAAACCACGCCCCTGGAAATCACTGAGAATGGCTGCTCCTATCTCGATTCCCCCGACGAACACGGCCGCATCCCCGATGAACGCCGCATCCAGTTCCTGCGCGGCTACTTGCACGCGCTTGGCCGCGCCATGCTGCACGGCGCTAACGTCCGCGCTTATCATCACTGGAGCCTCATGGACAATTTCGAATGGGCCGAAGGATATGCGCAGCGCTTTGGTCTGACCTATGTAGATTTCCGCACGCAAAAGCGCACCATCAAGGACTCCGGCCACTGGTACGCCAAGCTCGCTTCCACTGGCAGTCTCACTTAAGTAACTGGAACGGCGTCTCGGGAAACCGCTCCGCCCCCCATCACGTATTTCCTACAGGATGAAAATCATTCTCGTAGTCCTTCTTTTCTCAGCGCCGGTCATTATTGGTCCGCTCGGTAATGCCCCATTTCGTAGGTATTTCCCGAACTTGGTTTTACAGCATCCACCCGATTGCCTTGCTGTCGCTACTAAAGCATAGATAGTGTGGCGGCGAGCTGCCTCGAAGCTAGCCGAGGGCAGGAAGAAGTAGATGAGTTAATTCAGCGCGTGTGAACAAAAACTTGAGAATCTCACGCCAGAGCTCAATGCTTTCCGAAAAGCGCAGCTCTCCAGGTGTGAATCTTGAGTGTTCCTCGAGCCTACAGTTTGCGTGACCCTGGTTTAATGCCTGGCGCCCTCCCCCCGTGCGCCTCGGTCATAGACCGTACGTTCGCAACAAGAACGACAGATTCAATCGCCTAACCAGAATGTGAGGAAAGATGCGTAAGTTGAATTCTCTGCTAATCGTGTGTTTGGCGTTGGTTTTTGCCTCGACAGTTCAAGGTCAGACCAATGCCGGGGTGAACAACGCGGAGCTGAATGGCAATTACGCTTTTACATTCAACGGGCTCACTGGGAACGCGAACAGCTCGGTTGTTTTTGCCGCCGTAGGAAGATTCACGGCGGACGGGGCTGGAAATGTCACGAACGGCGAACTGGACACCAACGGCGTGGGACCCGGTTCGCAGCTAACCGCCATAGCGTTTACCGGGACGTACGCGATCGGTGCCGACAACCGGGGTGTGATGACTTTGAATATCCCCGGCGGCGCAAAGCTTGCCTTCGCGATGATGGCCAATGGCAATGCCCAGTTCATCGAGATGGACGCCGCAGGAGGGACAGGGACGATCGGCTCGGGGACCATGGAAAAGGTGGACACTACTGCGTACAGCACAGCAAGAATAACGGGTGACTACGCGTTTGGCGTCGCCGGTTTCGATAACGCAAATAATCGCGCTGCGATCACGGGCCGTTTCACTTCGAACGGGACAGGCACTCTCACCAACGCAGCTGGGGATGTCAACGCCTATGGCACCGGTTATTCGATGAACTTTACGGCGGCGAATTACACCGTGTCCAACACTGCCACGGGGCGGGGCACCATGAACCTCGCCTTCACGTTTGGCGGAACACCCGACAGCCTGAATTTCGTCTTTTACATCGTGAATCCAGGGAAGCTGTTTGTGATGGTGAGTGACCCGGTTACGACTGCGACTCCGTTGCTAAATGGCGTCGTGGTGCAGCAGCGAATCCCCGCGGGAGGTTTCACCAACGCCTCGCTGAACGGCAACATGGTGATTTACCTCACCGGACTCTCCGCGTGCGGTGGCGGAACAGGCACTGTGCCCAAAGCGGGCGCGGGTCTGCTCACTGCCAACGGCAACGGCGCCTTTTCTCTGACCTACGACGAGAACTACTGCAGGGCGCCCAATGCCTTCACCGATGCGCCGGGGACGTACAGTGTGGCCAGCAACGGGCGTACCTCGATTACGGTTGGAGGATTCAGCCTGGTTGCCTACCTGGAGGACTTGAATCAAATTTTCCTGTTCGTCTCGGATTCCAATGTCTTGTTCGGGTTCGGCGAACCCCAGGCCGCCGGTTCGTTCACCAACAGTGCGCTGAAGGGCACGTATGCTGGCTTTGCGACCAACCCGGCGGCGTTCGGAGTGGTCGTCTTCTCCGGCGAGTTCTCGGCGGACGGTGCCACCCCGACGGGCAATATCACCGGTGCCGAGGATATGGGTGTCCCAAGCGGACCGGTCTCCGGCGCAACGTTTAAAGCCACGTACTCTGTAACCTCATCGCCAACAAATGGCAAAGGAACCATGACGGTCACTTCCGGGACAGGAGGTAACGCCGTCATCTATATGATCTCCGCCTCGAAGTTTGTGGCGGTTTCTCTGAACGATCCCAATCCTGCAGTCTTGATCTTCGAGCAATCTTCAGCTGCTCCGGCCCTCTCCCTTTCCTCCCTGACGCTGAATCCCACCAGTGTTGCCGGCGGGAATTCCTCCACGGGTACGGTGACGCTGAGCGGGCCGGCTCCCGCGGGTGGTGCGCAAGTCGCGCTTTCCAGCAGCAACACCGCGGCGGCCACGGTGCCTTCCAGCGTAACGGTTCCCGCCGGAGCTACCAGCGCAACCTTCACGGTCAGCACCAGTGTCGTGACTGCATCGGCTGCAGTCACCATCTCCGCGGCCTACGGCGGCGCAACCAGGACGGCCTCACTCGCCGTGACGCCTGCGGCTCCTCCACCACCCACTCTCGCTTCGCTAGGGCTGAATCCCACCAGCGTTACTGGCGGTAATTCCTCCACGGGTACGGTGACGTTGAGCGGAGCAGCACCCGCAGGTGGCGCGCAAGTCGTGCTTTCCAGCAGCAACACCGCGGCGGCCACGGTGCCTTCCAGTGTCACGGTTCCCGCCGGAGCTACCAGCGCAACCTTCACGGTCAGCACCAGTGTCGTGACTGCATCGACTGCAGTCACCATTTCCGCGGCCTACGGCGCAACCAGAACGGCCTCACTCGCCGTGACGCCGGCGGCTCCTCCACCGGCCACTCTTTCGTCGCTGACGCTGAGTCCGACGAGCGTGATTGGCGGCACACAATCCTCCACCGGCACGGTGACGTTGAGCGGAGCAGCACCTGCAGGTGGTGCGACTGTCGCACTTTCCAGCAGCAACGGTGCGGCCCGCGTGCCTTCCAGCGTGGCGGTCGTGGCCGGAGCTACCAGCGCGACGTTCACGGTCAGCACCAGCGCCGTGGCCGCATCGACTACGGTCACCATCTCCGCGGCCTACGGTGGCGTGACCAGATCGGCCTCACTCACGGTGGCGCCTGCGCCTCCTCCACCGGCTACTCTTTCGTCGCTGACGCTGAACCCGGCGAACGTGATTGGCGGCCTACAAACTTCCAAGGGCACGGTAACGCTCAGCGCGCCAGCTCCCGCAGGTGGTGCAACTGTCATGCTTTCCAGCAGCAACGGCGCCGCCCGCGTGCCTTCCAGCGTGTTCGTTCCGGCCGGAGCCACCAGCGCGACCTTCACGGTGAACACGTCCATTGTTCTCCTCTCAACTTCCGCCACGATCTCGGCTTCCTACAACGGTACGACTCGGACGGCGGGTCTTTTAGTGCTCTTGTAGCGGGCCGCGCCTAGATAGATGAGCGGCGTTTATATCGGCAGGGTCGGGTTATGTGGGGCCTTTGGCCTTTATTCCAAAGACTCGCGACGCGCGGGTGAAAGGAAGCACAGACAAGAAGTCTGGCTGGGCCGAAGTAGAGAGCTACGACGAAGCCTGCTGCACTTCGCTTTTGGGAACAAATCTCGAAACCGCGAAAACGCCGCGTTGCCTTGCTATGCTACATTGGCGCTCAGAGGCGGATACGCGCGTGACTCGCTACGGCCGCCTCCGATTGGGGCAAGGCCTTGGCTTCTGCCGAAGAACTCGTTGCGCGGTTGACCGGCAACAAAACAAAAATCCTTCGCTACGCGTGGATCCCGCAAGTGCTCGCTGGACTGTTTCTCTTGAGCCTTGGCTATTTCATGGGCCACGCTCATTTTCATCTGATCCGCGAAGGCACGAGGGTGCCCGGAAGGATTGTCGGCTATAAGCAGGAGAATTTCCGCAGCTCCTCGGGATCATTTTCTTCGACAGGGTATATGCCCATCGTCGAATTCCACACCAACGATCGCTTCGTCCATTTCCAGGATTGGCTGGGAAACTCAATCGCAGGAAGCGAAAATGTTCCAGTGATTGTCTTGTACGACCCCGCCAATCCGGCGGTAGCCATGATTGATCGGCCCGTCTGGAATTGGATCCCCTGGGCGCCCATTTTCGCCGTCGGCCTCCTCTTGGTTCTTTCGGCCATGAACGGTTTCTTCAAGTCGCGACGCACCGTTGAGACCTCGTGACACTCCTTGTTGCGGCGGGTCTTCAGACCCGGTCTTTATTCTTTCACTTCCCCGCACTCGCCAGCGATTTCAGCCGTTCCTTGTTGATTTTCAGCACAATGCCGGCGTTGCGGTCAGCCACCTCGCTCACCTTATATTCTGCTGATGTGCCCAGCACCTGCGCCACCTCGGACGGCGTCAACTTGTATTCGTCCGTCAGCCACTGCGCCATGTTCGCGGTGGCTGTGCGGAACGCATCATCCAGCGACCCGTCCAGCCCCATCGCCATGATGTGCGTCGCGGACTCCACGCGCGGCCCCATGATCCGTTTCCCCGGAATCACATCCACCGTGAACTCCACGTCCATCGACGTTTCCAGCGCGTTGCCGTTGAGCTCCCCATCACCCTGCATGGCGTGCCCATCGCCCACATACAGCAGCGCCCCCGGCACACTCACCGGCAGATAGACTGTCGCACCCTCCACGATCTCGTTGAAGTCCATGTTCCCGCCGTAGCGCCCGGAGTCCCCCGCCCCCGGAGCCGCTTGTGCCACGTTTGGCGCCACTGCCACGCATCCCAGCATTGGCCGCAACGGCACCGCGTATCGCGTCAGATGCTCCGCCGGTTTTTCCGGCGTGGCC
>Ga0193731_1000368_pt1 | contig 15202 bp, 13 predicted proteins | sample U1a2metaG_FD_144920 | JGI IMG/M metagenome (GOLD analysis project Ga0193731, IMG submission 144920) | Soil microbial communities from a riparian zone of the East river system, Colorado, United States - U1a2 | ecosystem: Environmental > Terrestrial > Soil > Riparian zone | place: USA: East River...
AAGAATGGGCAGGGGATAGATGGGAGGGCCATTAATGTCGATGTCAGTACTCTAGAAAAGATTAAAGATAATATTATGAGAATAGAGCCAAGACATTCATTTATAAACAGCGGTAGAGGTATTGTAAAACATTTAGATGATTATTTATTTAAAAAGAGGTAGAGGTGTAAGCGTTCATGGAACGTCGACATTAATTGGTTGAAACAGGAATTTTAAGACTGCGAGGAAATCGTTCTTTCAACAAATGGGCAGGAGATAGATGGGAGGGCCATTAATGTCGATGTCAGTACTCTAGAAAATATTAAAGACAATATTAAGAGAATAGAGCCAAGACATTCATTTATAAACAGAGGTAGAGTTATTGTAAGACATTTAGATGATTATTTATTTAAAAAGAGGTAGAGGTATTGTACAATATTAAATCATTATTTGTTGTATTTAATTTGAGTAATGGGATGAAAATATCAATATATTTATTCTGTTGTATTTATAATTATACAGCAATGTTCACAAATAAGGCAGTTACAGCAGTTTCATAATACATTATCCGTTGAAAAGATATTGGGCGGCGAAGACTTTGAGGAAATCGTTTCCGCCACCGTCCAGACCGATCGCAATACTGGACAACTCAAAGGATTTAGACATGTCCATTTTACGTCTGCAGATGCAGTCCAGAACGCTCTTTCAAAGGATGGGCAGCTGATAGATGGGAGGCCCATTAATGTCGATGTAAGTACTCTATATACTCAAATGTAATTATGAAAGAATGGAGCCAAGACATTCCGTGATAAAAAGAGGTAGAGTTATTGCACAATATTTAAATCATAATACATTATAATACAATGTATTACACATATATTATTATTATTATTATTGACCTCATTGACTGATCATTCATTCAATCATTACATGTGTATATAGGTAGAATATTGTATGCATATCTGTTGAATATCATATGTTTATATCCCGATTCCTGAATGTATATCGACCCAATCTTGAATGTATATCTACCGAATCTTAAATGTATATTGACCGAATCTTATAGGTATAACAACTGAATATCATATGCTTAACGAATCTTGAATATATGCAGATCGAATCTCATATGTATGACATTTATATATACATTGCTCGGTATACATATAATATCATTGATTAAGATGTAAATGAAAAATCACGTATTCAATTTTTCATATGGAATTCGTACATTGTACATACATGATGTGATGACTGCCTAATCCTATAATATACATTCGTTCTCTGTACATGATCAAATGACTGCTTAATCATACAATATACTATCGAATGTCCAAAATCACTGAATGCTCCTTTCAACACCATGCATCCTAATCCTCGCCCAACAAGATCGCCCACTGAATGTTAAATGACACCCTTTTCTTAGGGTCACCCCCTTTCCTCCACTCGTTCGCGCTATAACCGACTACAGCACAAGAACCATTAGAAACATCTTTATTCAATCGAGGGAGGGACGCCAAATTATCGAGTACTTCTGTGAAGCTCGTATTTACCGCAGTGGCATCATAAATCGGAACTAAGACCATGTCAATTAAAGGATGAAATAATGTAACTTGTAACTCACCAACGTCATGGTACGATAAAGTCGATTTATGGAAAGTGGATCTAGCAGGACGAGCAAAAGGACTCGACTTTCCACTGTATTTATTAGACTTTTTTTGTGGAGAAGATGATTCGGCTGCGATAATATAAAAATAAACCATAATCGTTTTTATGAACAAATGAAACACATACCTTGACCGCGTTCAGAAAAGAGTGCCGTTTGGAAAGACAGAATATCCATGGCGAACTGTGCAGCAAACAAATCAGAGCCAATGATCATCCCGACTGCTCCTGTGAAGCGTTCATATTCTCCTTCGAATATTCCACCACTGATGCTCTTTACAGGTCTAGCATTACCTATGGGCGCAGGCTCAATAAGTCGACATTCGTCCACAACGATAACAGTCGTAAAAACGATCTGTCCGCCACCACGAAGATAATGGAAATAGGGCTGGATACGAGTGCAAGATATCTTTGCTGGATCCACACGGGATAGGTTGGCAAATCCACGATGCTCACTGAAAGTGATAGCTGACAACAAAAGACTTGAAGATATAATATCCGTTAATATTTTGTAAATTGTAAAGACGAGCCACTTACGACTTATTGACTTTTCCCATGTACTTGAGCACACTGCTATATACGGGATTACCATCGCCAGCTTTGTCCGACCAAGATTCCATGTGAACCTCTCTAAAAATGGAATACAATGAATAATACGCCATTATGTCAATGGAAATCATAATGCTCACCGAAGATTGACCAAACCCTTATACGTAGCCATCAATTTAGGATCCCTGTTTTTGACATTGCATTCGTCCTTCTTTGGCGAAGGTAGACTACGATTTTATCAAATATATAATCACACTTATAACAGAAATACGACTTTACCTAGTGACATAATCTTCCATATACGCAGGTTCCCGCCTCTCATTACGACCAGACTCGGTTTTAACACCATCGCCGTCACTATAACATTCATACAAATTAGTAACATTTTATCAATATAAAACAATAATAATTTACAGAAAAACGTCACTATTATTGTCATTATCATGACGTCCTTCACCATCATCAGAATCACTATATTATACCCCAACGTCAACAGAAATGTATTGACATTCAAAAAATGACATACCGTATATCGTCTTCGGCTTTGACCTTGCCCTTCGGTGATTTATCCTTAGTATTATCGTAACTGATATGATGCAACGTCAAATAAACGAAAAAACTATAATTGTATGACATAAAATACTGACGGATCTTCTGAAGTACGACGTTGTTTAGAAGAAGAGATATTGCGTTTACGAGGTGATCTATCATCGCTAATGTAGTCAATCGATTAGAATATGTAATTGCTTATATTGCATTAGATTACTTACGCATCATCCTCATCGTCTGACAAATTACGTTTAATCGTCCTGCGTTTTCTTGGATCCATTGGGACACTAATATAATCATATAGAATTACAAAATGCAATATAAAATATACTCACATATCGGAATCTTCCTTCTTGACGATCCGACCGGATACTCTACAAAATATCAGATATGTCAGAATTGTATTTATATTTAGATATAAAAAAACGACATACCTCCTGTATTGTAGTACAATAGCGAAAGACAGTTAGAAACGATATATATAAATATCAATTATATCAACACGTACTTGGATGGAGTAGGAGTATCGTTGCCATTGTCACTTGGATGGTCTACAGTCATAGATCGATCTTCGTCAGAAGATATTTCTATACTAGAAAGACGATTAACTGAAGGATAAAACGAATTTTGAAACAAGGCATACGCTTCGTCATCCACAAACTTGGATGCAAGCGACTTTCTGCTCTTGCGCGCAGAAGCTTGACTACGTGATGGACTAATAGATATATTAACGTATTAGACAATGTCACAAATGTAAACAAAAAATAACGCACGTAGCCTTGGCTTTAGGCTTGTTATTGACGGGAGTTTTTTTAGACGCAGCAGGCATATGGACGAAAATGAGTAATGAAGAAGTATGTCATGCATAACTGGCTACCTTATTTATATGATTTGTCGAATATACGTCATTTCAAACTAACGCATCGCTTGAATTGGTAAATGCAAAGGAATCACCCCTCAAAACTGTATGATACGTCATGTACCTCTCACATGATTGTCAACGTGATACTATCATAGCACATGTGAAACGACCTGGTGATCATTGGAAACAAAAGAGAAAAAGATCTCAATCAATTTTATTAGCGTGAAAATGGATTAGGCGTCATCATCCGTGACCGATGATCAACATTATTGTCTGCAGATTTCGCATTACATCACAGGTGATTAAAAATAAACACCACAAATATACGAACCAGTGGTATTTTGATGCACATGTCGACATCTTGTGATATAAAGAATGAAGATCCAAGTCAGTGGTTGCGACTTATGATCAACAGGGGGTAAATCGCCGTCGTTAGAAAATGATCATGCGTCATCTCAGCGACACATAATCGATTAACTTTATAATTAATATAGTAAGCAATTAGATTAATAAGGTAAAGTTCGCATCGACGGAACATATCCGATATACCGAATGAGCTTGTATATTACTTTATCAGGTAATATAAATAATTGAGCATTTTAGGAATAGTGCCAAACCAATTGTTCCGTTGGAAGCGAACACTAAGCGAAACGTAATTGTTATTTGTGGAGAACGGAAAGAAAGCGAGAAGACATATTTCTTACGATACCAAGAACACATTGCAACATACGATGGACAACCATTACGACTTCAAGAAAGCAGGTGAATATTTTAGATATAAGTACTTAGGAATTATAGCTTACATCTATACTTATAGCAATGAGGCTCGAGGAATTAGCGCTTCAACGAAGCAACGTCATAAATAATACATTATCCAATTTTTCACAAGTTCGTACTTTACAAACTATCTACATCCATAAATATAATAACATTTACAGACACAATCCACGAAACTCACCGAGATCAAATCCCCTCATTGTTGGAAATTCACGTCCATTAACAAAGACGAAACTTTGGAGGAACTGGTATTCACCATTCATGGTATTATCACGGAGAAAGATTTACCGCCTGTAGCTTCTGGGTAAGTTATTAATTATTGATAAATATCAATAATCATTTATATGTGAATAGTAATCGGTGAGTTATTACATCCTCACCCATTAAAATGGTTGTTTATTTATGCATAGTACTCGGTGAGTTATTAATTTGATGCGATACATAAATTAATTCATGGGAGCATAGAGCAGAACCTCGTTATATGCGTCAACATGTACAGGTTACAGGACTCGATACGACTTCATTTCAAAAATCTATCGACAATATTCACGTTATACATCGAATGTTCGAACGACAGTTTCCTGATGGAGCGTTGGAGAAACCTTCAAGAGATACGTACTCGAGTTATGAATGTATCAACTTGAATACTCGTTACTTCACGTCTCGCAAAGAGGATGCAACCACATCTGCCCTTCCCATACTTCGCGACATTGATCCACAAGGCCACCTTTTTGCGCTACAAGGCGACAAATACTTCTATGGTCCAGAGAACGAAGTCCAATATTTTTCCGGTCAATGTACTACCGGATCCAAGGATATAAAAGAGTAAGCTTGCGAATTATATTATACTAATAGTTGCCATCGACATGACATATGTATTTGTAGATTGATTCGAACGAAACCGGATACGTTTCGAATCGGAGACATTGTCGAAATACAAATGACAATGATAATTGTCCGTGTGTCTACCAATATCAAGAAATATTATTCACCTCGATATCGAATGATACTCCAACTACGATCAATTGCTTTGATTGATTCATCGTTTACACAAGTATGTCGCTCTATTAATACAACATATCCCTTAACATGCGAATTTCAATAGGATGCAATGGAACGCCGTACCAAAGACAATGCAGTAACATACCACGATCGAGTAATCATTAAACGTAAGATAGGCTACTCCACCATCGATGAGGACATCGAAATGCCGGTAGCCAAAGGGATCCAAATGATGGTAGTAAACGATGCGTAACCATAGGTTAATGTACAACGTCAACATGTAATATAATGTATACTATAGTACATAAACATTATGTAAAAGACGGAATCGGATGTCATTTGCCTGGTGATAAATACCCTATGCCCCACTTCTGATCTATCAACATCGACACCACATCTACCATGTCCGCACACTCTACCGCAAAATATAGTCTCACTGCTACATTCAAATATCGTTTTCTCGACTCGAGAAGCATCGCAAAATTCGAAATCAAACCATATTATCCTTCGTTGCAAGGATATAAATTCTGTACTCTAAAGATGAATCGACTCACACCTGGAACGTGCAACCTCAAGATCAGTCATAGAATATCCATGGATTCATTTCATCATCAACATCTCGGTCTATCCGTGATGTATCCCACAGAGTATATGATAGCAGCGTTATCGAACTACTCGGTGAGTGATATTTAATATACAACAGTTTCTATATTGACTCAAAGCTATAGAACAATGACGATAAACCTATCACCATACAATTATCGCGTGGCATTCAACGTGAACTGTCATTACCCACAACGGGGAATCTATGCATCGATGTAGAACTGTTCAACCTCAACGTTGATCACGAAATCGTTCAAAATGCATTCACAGTCGAATTCACTATTTCCATCGGGACGGATGACGAGGACGATAACTTTGATGATTATGCAGTTGGAGCGATAGTCGAGGATTACGAAACGCAAGATTAGGCATAAGGCAGGCAAAAGTGAATGTTGATTGAAATGTGAGTCATCATTTTTCTTATAATCATTAATATATATATGACGAATAACACAGTAAGCTAATAGGCGAATCGATTTGGATTGTGTAAAATAATTTCTTGATATATGTATGATGGATGTACACGAAATAAAATTTGATCATAAACGAATCGAACACAGTTTACACGAGCATGTTTTAAATATCGGATTCGGTATATATATTATTTGTTTTATCTTATAAGCTATGCACACTATATTATTCGAAACACCCAGGTTCTCTAACCTTTAAAAGAAGAAATCCTACCGTCGTCGTGAGGGCCGTCAATCACGAATACATAATAGAAACAAACTATCGCACTGTCATTGTTACCGTCTCTACATGAGGACCGTCATACATTGAACGAATTAGTTATCCTCTTTGAATCTTCGCTGTATTGACCAAAATGAGATATATTTAATATCGAGAAATATGATCAGATAAAGTGACCATTCAAAACAATCCAGTTGGTGTTATCATCAGATCGCCTCATGAAAAAGAAAAATGTAAATTGACTCACGAAAGAATTCTATCAATTTTCCTGTATTTATGACGTCGAATTTCGTTATGATTGCAATGCTATAAACAAACCGTTTCACTTGTGATAAGTCATTTTACAGCGAATACGTCGTGAAGGCATCCCAAAAGGTACCGAATATGATCTCAATAAGGAAGTATCAAACTTTCACATTCGCACACCGCAAATAACGCATATACCACATGATGATGAAAAGCATAGACAGAAACGGAAAGTTGAACAATTGTTCAGGGGAAGGTTGATTCAGCATGGCCGAACAATACATACACGTGGTCGGTTATAGCGGATAAACTATATTCTTACCCAAATAAGACATACACATGGTCAGATAAACTATGTCATACCTCGAATATGACGTCGACGACCCTACAAACTCTATTTAATCATCCATATATATTATTATTATTATTATATAATGAAACAAAGCTCCGGTGTGATTACATGTAACACGCGAATTATCCAAACCCAATCAGACGGAGATGCGTTCCGATTCACGTTGCTACAAGTCATCCCTTGTTTACATTGTACATTCACCTCCTCGATTCAACACCATGAATACCGTTGAAAATACCATCATGTCGCCTTCGTTCCGTTATGTCTTTACCAACGATAATCGCTTCACTTGCTTCGAAATGCGAACCAAAACACCTACAGATCAGGGACTCGACCGCTTCGTCATTAGACTACAGCGTATAACCTCTGGTGGAAATGGTGGAGTACTACTTAGGTTTTCGCATAAAGACACCCAAGCAGTATTACTCCATGATATGTGTCTAGCGGTGTCAAGCGCAAATCCAAATCATGTCAAAGAGATTGTCGGTTATGAAGTGAGTGTCGTTAATCTTTGTTATATCGCATACTAATCATCACACAGACTACTAGTGCGTCCGACACTACGAGATTTATATTTCTACCTGTCAATCAAGACTACGAATTGCATGTGCCGTACTGGTCGGGAGATGTATTCGTTGAAGTGATCCCATCCGTGACTGACCAAACCATCATTGAATTTCGCGTCGAGATTGGTTGCGAAAAGCTTGTGAATAGTTATTGCGATTGTTACTATACGTTTGGACAGGATGATGATGATGGAGAGGTGAAGCATTACGAACCTCTTTGTCCGTACTACAAATGAAGCAGTAAGTATATTCATATTATAAAATTAAAATTAACTGACAATGTAAATCAGATCCTGTTACGTCGAATCCCGAATGGTTGTTACGATACAACGGAACACTTTGATATCATGTAGATATATGTCCGATAGCATATTTGATATTTGTAATATACGTACGATGGATCGAATCAATATACCGACAGATGTTTATAACATGAATTTATATGAGTTATTGACGATAAATGTCACAAGCTAAATTAATACACCATTACATATTGATATACTTATTATACAGATTCACGAATATGATACCACAATATGTATTCGCAAACATTAAATCAATAATGTGATAAATGTACATAAAATCGCTGAAACATATTATAGAACAGTGTTATTCATTCTGTATATATTATATAATGATACAATATCATATCATTATATGTAACTACGAGAACATGTTTAATGAGGATTTGTGGTACTGATAACAAAAATATAAGAATCAGTAGCGGAAAAAAAATCAACTCCATGATATCGTCTTTCGCACGTGGAGGTGAATATGTCACACGTCGGTCATATACCTCTATAAATGAGAACATATCTATAAGTATGATAATTATGATACAGTGTTAAATTACAATATGAATATAGTACAGTGCGTGTGGAGGATATATTGGGCTACGAATAAACAACGATATATATATATATTTATGTAATACTGTTAAAGATTATCAGAACACATCGATTTGTAAAAAAACAGACACGACATACTTTTAAACAGGAACATGGATCGTCCGACGTCGTCTCGTTCGGGAGCAGAGGACGACGGAGACGTGGTTGCGGTCGTCGTTCCTCTCCAAAGTGGCCATACGGCCGCCAACATGACCACAGCTCCTGCACGACGATTAGAATATATATTAGGTCGATGAAAAGATACATACTTTATAATCGCCTCGTGGAAACCACCCCACTTGTCATAACGCTTACGCTGCAAACATTCCTTCACGGTGTTCAGAATGCTATACCCGACGACTGTCTGCGACGAATACATGGTGGGATTCGCAAATCGAATGAGGATGTGCTTAAGGCGAACGTTCATGATGGTAATGAACGAGTCAGCGCAGGAAGTAAGTTAGATGAACGAACCGAATCAACAGTACGTTGGCACGACAGGTCAGTATTATATCGCGAATGATGTCTACTATTAAATTCACCTTCTATTAATATTAAGCTTCTCCCGTATTGATGTTTTAATGATGTTGTGCTTATTTTATAGAATATAAGAAAACGAACTATGTATACATTGAAATGATTATTGAAAGGATTATATGTAATTATTGATTTCAATAATACACGAACAAAAATAAATTTAAGATTAAAACAAATATCAACGGAACAAATCAACCACACTCTACCACAAACCTTCCTTGGACATTTATCAGCCATGTCAGCAAATTATAATATACAGCTATCGAAGACCTCATTTAACAGAAATTGTAAAGTGTATAGTTATGAAAATAAATAAAAGCGTGAATATCGTATTGCTTGACTATTATGCTTCAAAATCTTATATAAAAATCGCATTCGTACTATTAACATTGCGGTATATAAATAACATATTGAACGCATACATAACGAATATTTATATGTACAATAGGCTTTTTAAACTCGTCATATATCTTTAAAAAATACCATATTGAATATAAATCGAACGTCACATACATTACACACCGTGTATACAATCAGCCGAGTACGTCGTCTAAACAAGTAATTGTCTGATGAGCATGTGCGTCATGTACTGGAATGCACGCATCAAAAATGTAAAATTGTTTAAATGTGCATATCATACGATATTAGTGTGAATGTATCCCTCACATATATGGAATAAGGAGTGAGATTCGACTATTTTGCGATTACCATATATAATCAGTTGAGATTCGACCATTTTGCGATTACCGTATATAATCAGTTGGATACGTCATCAGATATTGGATTGCGTCATAAAGACCGTATAAACCAATCTGGGCATAAAGCGATTTGGCATGTATGTCATGTGTTAACGATCTACATTTCCTATATCCTTAATTAGTGAATTCAACAGCCTGCTTTCGGAATATGTAAATAACAAAACAAAAAAAGCTCCGCATTTTTTGTTTTAATAAATACACATTCGCAAAGCGAACTGTTGAACTCACTAATTAAGGATATAGGAAATGTAGATTGTTAACACATGCCAGATCGCTTTATGCCCAGATTGGTTTATACAGTCTTTATGACATACCAAGCTGATTATATACAGTACTATTATATATTGCTGTTATGGCTCAATGCCATACATGCATAAGCTATACATAATAATCATAATTACGCTATATTATTGGAACCATTCTGATTCTCTAACCTTTAAAAGAAGACACTCTACCGTCGTCGTGAAAGCTATCGATCATAAATATATAATGGAAACATCCTATCGCACCTTCATTATTTCTGTCTCTACATGAGGTCCATCACGCATTGAATGAATTACATGTTAATTGTTATTTACAGTCAGGGGAAGGTTGATTCAGCATGGCCGAACAATACATACACGTGGTCGGTTATAGCGGAAAGAATGTTTTCCCACCGGAATAAGATATACACATGTTCAGTTCGATTACGTGTAAAACACATAATAAGAATCATCCAAACTCAATCAAAAGGAAATACGATCCGTTACACCTTGGTGCACGCCTTCCCTGTTCTTTACGCTCTACATTCAACTGTTCGATTCAACACCATGAACTCTACTGTTAATACCATCACATCACCTCCATTCCGCTATGTCTTTACCATCGATGATCCGTTCACATGCTTTGAAATGCGAACCAAATCTCCTACAGAACGGGGACTCGACCGCTTCGTTATTATACTACGGCGTATGACCTCTGGTGGAGATGGTGGGGTACTATTGAAGTTTTCACATCAAGACACCCGGACGACATCATACCAAGATATGTATCTAGAGGTGACACTTGCAAATCCAGGTTTCGTCAAAGAGAGCTTAGGATATGAAGTGAGTGTCGTCAACTTTTATTGTATTGTATAATAATCAGCATACAGACTACTAGTTTGTCGGACACTACGATATTTGCAAGGCTACCTGTCGATCGAAACTACGAATTGCATGTGCCGTACTGGTCGGGAGATGTCTTTGTTGAAGTTATCCCATTCGTGGCTGACCCAACCATAATTGATTTTCGCGTCGAGATTGGATGCGAGGCAGCCGTGCAGAGACATTGTAATTGTTACTACGTGTTTCTACCGGATGAACATTCAGAGATGCATTACGATCCTCGTTGTCCGTATAACAATTGATGCAGTAAGTATATTCATATTATAATGATAACATAACTGACTATGTAAATCAGATTTATATTACATCAAATCGCGAGTGATTATCACGATACAACAGAATGATTTGGTATCATGTACATATATGCTCAATATCGCTTTTGAAATTTGTAATACACATACGATGGATTAAATCAATATACACATACGAATTATCATACTATGAATAATTGACAACGAATATTAAAATTCAATTCAATATGAATATACAACAAAATACACACAACCAATGTGTGCTATTTATTTACCGAAAAGATATAGTGTGATCAATGTGTGTATCACATTCGCTGCCGAATGTCTTGCATTCGCTGCCGAATGTCTTATAATATCACATTCGCTGTCGAATGTCTTGCATTCGCTGCTGAATGTCTTGCATTCGCTGTCGAATGTCTTGCATTCGCTGTCGAATGTCTTGCATTCGCTGCTGAATGTCTTGCATTCGCTGTCGAATGTCTTATAATATCGCATTCGCTGTCGAATGTCTTGCATTCGCTGCCGAATGTCTTATAATATCGCATTCGCTGTCGAATGTCTTGCATTCGCTGCCGAATGTCTTGCAATATCGTATTATATTTAATTTCATAATGCACCAATATTCGTATATTAACAATATATTTACATACTAACCATTCATATATAAATATTATTATAGCATTACATCTGTTGAATAATGAAATGCTACTATTATATATATATATATATAACATTACATTAACATTAAAGTTAATCGTATTAATTGTGATACTACAAGTTGCCAACAACACGTACCTTTAATATCATACAGACCTTCTCACCGTCCTATCATCATATTGCCCATCCGCGACACAGAATTTAGTTACCGACAAACGCATCATGTGTGCAAATCGAATATCGTCAAGAATTAATCGAGGCGGTTTATGCAAATATCCGAAGACTCGTTGCCGTTTGAAAAGGTTGAAGAAATGGACGTGCTGTAGTTGTGGACACGGAAATAATAGATACCGTGCATGTGTAGGAGGACAATGCATGCACAATCTGTGCTATGAATGCAATTAAATCGAGGACATTCGTCATATGGATATGACGATTCGACATTCAATAGGAAATATAAGTTTATAGTCAAGCAAATTTAAATACATGTATTACATTATTGATACAATGTTTGCGTACATATATGGTGTGAGATTTTATATTTCCGCAGAGGCTTTATTCGCTCGGTTTATATTATATAAAGATACAATATATACAGTATACAATAAACGGATTGAGTCAACGCTCAATATCAGCAAATTCCAACTCTTGAGGAAGATAATATATACAACTACCGAAAATCTCGAACAATGGATAATGAAAAGCATATATATATGAGAATAAACAAAAAGGTGATGAGCATATTGATACATTATTATGCTTCACAGACTTTTATACAAAAAAAACCACTTTCGTGCCAGTAATATATGATATACAAATCAAATAGAATGTATAAAATTTGAAATCGCCATAATATATTTGAGAACTATCACATAATGAATATAAATCTTACATTGCATACATTATTCAATGTTTGTAAATGTCATATGGAATGCACACATCGAAATGTAAAAAGTATTCAGATGTGCACATCATACGATGTCAGTGTGATTGGATATGTTACATATATGGAATAGTATTAGATTAATTTTACCATATACGTAACATGATATTAAAGTATATTGGGATAATTCATAAATATAGTCTATGTGCACAAGGCATGTATGTCATGCGTTAAAAAACTGCATTTACAAAATGTATGCATAAATAATGAAATTTATATATATATATACCATATATTGAATATATACAAATCAAAACATACATTAATCAACCGTGATATTTGATCTCGTGTCTTTATTATGACGTTTCTATATGTATGGCATTACGATAAAGATGATAGAAATCATATTATGTTCACATACCGAATCACAACCATGAAAATATAAAGCACGATGCAGAGTATCACCTTCGAGTATTTGAGATGCAACCCCCGAGAGTGGCTTTCGTTTAGTTGTAAAATAATAACCATATTGATAGCAATAATGGTAGAATTTGTCGCCAACTTTTATGTGAACCAATCGGCCTTGAGAAGATGAACTATCACAATGCTGTTGAAAAAAAATATTGTTCAACAATGATTGAATATTATTAAATACAAACATTTACCTTGCACATAATGAAATATCACTATTTCGTATTGCACGAGAGATATGGTTGCGAAGTTTATGTGAACATAAATATAAAACACGCATGGGCTGAAATGAATCATAGAACTAAAATGGAATTAGGGTTACTGATCGGTGATTGCAGTGTACGTCACACAATAGTACTGTAAATATTTATATAATCAGCTGGTACATCATATGATATCGACATACGTCATAAAAACAGTCTAATCCAATCTGGATATAAAGCGATACAGTATGTATGTCATGTGTTAACAATCTGCATTTCCTATATACTTAATTAATGAGTTAATCATTGGCGCATGTATATTTAGCAAAACAAAAATGAAATAAATAAAAATACAGAAACGTGTACGTCACACAATAGTGCTGTGGCTGTTCATATAATCAGCTGGTACGTCATATGATATTGATATACGTCATAAACACAGTCTAATCCAATCTGGGTATAAAGCGATTCGGCATGTATGTCACGTGTAAAAATCTGCATTTCCTATATCCCCAATGAGTGAGTTTAATGCCTGCTTTGCGAATGTATATTTATCAAAAACACAATAAAATGCAGAAACGTGTATGTCACACAATAGAACCGTGGCTGTTCATATAATCAGCTGGTACGTCATATGATATTGAGATACGTCATAAAAATAGTCTAATCCAATCTGGGTATAAAGTGATTCGACATATATGTCACATGTAAAAATCTGCATTTCCTATATCCTAGTGAGTTTAATGCCTGCTTTGCGAATGTATATTTATCAAAAACACAATAAAACGTAGAAACGTGTATGTCACACAATAGTACTGTAGCTGTTCATATAATCAGCTGGTACGTCATATGATATTGAGATACGTCATAAACACAGTCTAATACAATCTGGGTATAAAGCGATTCGGCATGTATGTCATGTGTTAACAATCTGCATTTCTTATATCCTTAATTAGTAATTATAACAGCCTGCTTTCCGAATGCATACCTAACAAAACAAAAAAAGCTCTGCTTTTTTTTGTTTTGATAAATATACATTCGCACAACAGTCCATTAAATTCACTAATTAAGGTTATAGGAATGCAGAATGTTAACACATGACATACATGCCGAATTGCTTTATGCCCAGATTAGTTTAGACTATCTTTACGACGAATTTCATTATCATATGACATACCCAGCTGATTGGATACAGTACATACATGGTAATCGTAGAATAGTCTAATCCTATTCCAGTATTCAATATCTTTATTGTTTCCATCCACACTAACGTCAGATGATATGCACATCTGACTAATTTTACATCTCAATGCAGTATAGCGCTGATGGTAGCTATGCTGTCGATCAGGGGACTTTTGACATGCACCGCCTTGCCGTTCCCACCATTACAATGATTAATAACGTATAAAGAAGTTGATTCGCACGATTAACAAGTAGTTGTTCACACGATTTCAATCCAATAGTATTTGCGAAGTGTTTCAGATGGCCTACATGACATGTAGCGCGTAGTTAAGGGGATTTTCCACCACTAAACGAGTCTTATCCCTTATCAGGGGACTCGTAATTGAAATCG
>Ga0193731_1000369_pt1 | contig 15190 bp, 8 predicted proteins | sample U1a2metaG_FD_144920 | JGI IMG/M metagenome (GOLD analysis project Ga0193731, IMG submission 144920) | Soil microbial communities from a riparian zone of the East river system, Colorado, United States - U1a2 | ecosystem: Environmental > Terrestrial > Soil > Riparian zone | place: USA: East River...
AATGAAAGACCTGACAGGCACCAGGCTCGGCTCGTACGAGATCGTCGAGCGCCTGGGTGGCGGAGGGATGGCCGTCGTGTACCGCGCAGTGCAGCAGCCGCTTGGGCGTGAGGTGGCGCTGAAGGCACTTTCACCCGAGCTGTTCCAGGACGAAGGTTTCGTCAAGCGGTTCGAGACTGAGGCGAAGACGCTGGCCAAGCTCGACCACCCGAACATCCTTCCGATCTATGACTTCGAGGTCACCGAAGGTGTCGCTTTCCTGACCATGCCGCTGATCAGAGGCGGCACGCTGCGCGACATCCTCAACCGTGGCCCGCTCGACACCCTCACGGCTTGGCGCTACCTTCGCGAGATCGGGGACGGCCTCCAGCACGCCCACGATGCAGGAATCGTGCACCGCGACCTCAAGCCCACCAACGTGCTCATCCATTCCGACGGCCGCGCCATGCTCGCCGACTTTGGGCTCGCCCGCGGTGCAGGTCAGCCCACTCACCTGACGACGATTGGGCTCGCGATCGGAACGCCAGGCTACATGGCCCCGGAGCAGGTGATGGGTCACGAGGTCGACAGGCGGTGCGACATCTACGCCATGGGCGTGCTGACGTTCGAGATGCTCACCGGCCGCCTTCCATTCATCGGCTCCAACCGGATGGAGGTCGCTTACGCGACAGTCAACGCGCCAGTTCCGTCTGCGGCCAAGCTCAACAACGCGCTGCCGGACGAGCTCGACGCACTCCTGACCAAGGTGCTGGCGAAGGATCCAGGGCAGCGGCCGCAGACAGTGCGCGACCTCCTGGCTCAGATGGCGAAGCTGCCTCAACGGCGCCAGGTGGCTCCTGCCGCCGCGTCGGTGCCGTTCGCGCGCCCGCCCGTCTCTCAGCCTGCCGAGACGGCTGCAATGAGGATCATCTCGGCACCGGCGACGCCGGTGCATGGGTCCCCGCCGCCGACCCCGAGCACAGGTTCGTCGTCTGCATCTGCGTTGAAGACGCTCGAGATGATGGGCGTCAAGCCCTCCAGGGCGCGCGGCCGCTTCATCCTCAACTCACATGTCTCCAACCTCATCCACGTCGCGCGGGACGTGACGGCTGACAGGTGGCCGGAAATCGCGTACTCGGCAGGCCTCGTCCAGTACATAGAGGAAGATCCCCCGAACGACGAGCAGCTGGCCACTCCCGTCGATTACTTGAGCCGATTGAATGAGGCGTTCGAGAGCGTGTACGGCCACGAGGCCGAGGATGCGATAAGGTCGTGGGGGCGGCGTTCGACGGAGCGCTGGCTCGCCGACGGCCGCCACGGGATGGGCGGGCCGCGGCGACTGGTGCCCGGCCGGCAGCGGAAGCTGGCAGGTGTGGTCAAGTCCTACACCGAGGCGATGGACCAGGTGCGGGGCGAGCACACCCATTCCTGGCTGCAAGTCGACGCGCACCAGTTCTGGCTCGTGAACTTCTCCAACATGTTCGCCCTCGGGCGGATCAAGGCTGTCAAGTCGTGCCACATCTGGACCTCGAGCATCGAGACGATCCTGCGTTGGGCGGGGCTCGCCAACGATTGGTATGTGGAAGAGGTCGAGTGCGGATGCGTCACCGGCACTTTTGACTGCGTCTTCGCAATCCGGTCTGTGGAGTCGTAGGGGAACGCAGGAGCGCTGCAAGCAACCTGCAATCGCCCTCTTGTTAAGTTCTTAATTAACAGATCCGAGTCACGGTTTACGTCGCCCTCCCTCCTTTCTGAGGGTCCTCCGCCGAAGGGTGGAGGACCTTCTTCTTTTTTTGTCAGAACCTGGTCACTGCAAGCACCTCGCCGGCGTTCGGTCGGTACAGTCTCGCAGTGGCCCGATTCGCTATCGACGTGACCGCTTGCTGGCGTCCTCAACGGGTTGGGATGCTCACGGTGGCGGTCGAGCTGACGAGGGCGCTGGTCTCCAACCGCGGCGATGACAGATTCACCCTTCTGTGCAGCCGTGAGCGGCCGGCCGGCCTTGAAGGCCTCGAGTGCGAGGCGGTGCTGTCTCCGTACAGGCACGAGGTGGCGTTGAAGACACGCTGGCTCCCGACCGTCGAGGGCCAGCTCGGCTGCGACGCCATCCTTTATCCGTACTGGCCGAGCCCGCCGTTTCGCAGGCGCGACGCGCCGCCCGCCGCAGTCTTCGTTCACGACCTCGCCTTCAAGCTGCGGCCTCGCGAGGTCCCGTGGCAGCAGCGTGCTTACCTCGGTGCGGTTCTAGGTCGTTCGCTTCGCGCAGCAGCCGCAATATTGGTCCCGTCGGAAGCCACGCGACGCGACCTCATCGCCAGCTACGAGATCGCCGGGCTGGAATCGAAGATCGCGATCGTCCCAGAAGGGGTGAGGCACGACGCCCCTGCAGCGCGCCTGCCGCAAGGACTCGAGCCAGGGTTCATCCTCGCGGTGGGGACCATCGAGCCGCGCAAGAACTATCCCCGCCTCCTCGCCGCATATCGCCAACTCCGGCGTCACTCGGTGGCTTTCATTGTGGGCAGCCGGCCCGGGATGCCGGAGCTGGTGATCGCAGGCCGGCCAGGCTGGGCGTATGGCGACACTCTCGAGCGGATCAAGGCGGAGCCGGGAGTGAGGTATCTCGGACACGTTGACGATGCGACTTTGAGCGCTCTGTATCAGTCGGCCGCCGTTCTGGCCTTGCCAAGCCTGTATGAGGGATTCGGCCTCCCGCTGCTCGAGGCGATGGCCCACGGAGTACCGTCAGTCGTCGGCAACGCGGGCGCGCTGCCAGAGCTCGCGGACGCAGCCGCCGTTCTTGTCGACCCAGAGGACGTGGCCTCGATCGCAGCCGGCCTCGAGCGCTTGCTTTCTGACGCGTCACTACGGGAGAAGCTGGGCACCGAGGGCCGGCGGCGCGCCGCGGAGTTCACCTGGGACCGGGCCGCGGCGGCGACCCACAAGATCTTGCGACGCATCTCCTCCACATCCGGCGAGTCGTAGCATCTGGTCATGCTGCGCAATCGAGTCACGGTGCTGGCGCTGTTGGCCGGCGGAACCCACGACTACCTGCGCATGGCGCGCCCGCTCCTGCGTGCGCTCGAGGGCACTCAGCACTTCCACATCGATGTCACTACCGACCCCGAGCGGCTGACGCTTGACGGCGCGCGGGTGCTTGTGGCAGCCAGCGACCATCACCTTCAGCCTGGCCAGGCCGCGCAGCTGACTGACTTCGTCCGCGCAGGAGGGGGCGTCGTCCTTCTTCACAGCACTTTGGCGAGCTGGGCGGAGAGTGCCGAGCTGGCCGAGCTCGCTCGGTGGGCCCCGACAGGACCGGGCCCTTTGACGGAGCTCGTAATTCGCACTGACCCCTCCCACCCCTTGACCCAGCGCCTGGTCCCCGAGATGAAGATCACCGACGAGCTTTACCTGTCAGAGGGCCCGCCGTCTGATGCCGCGGTGATCCTGCGCACCAGCTGGCATTTCACCGAGCAGGTGGTGGCGTACGAGAGGACCGTTGGAGCCGGCCGGTTCGTGCACATTGGGCTCGGCGACCAACCTTCCACGTACGAGGACGTCTCCTTCCAGAAGCTCATGCATCGCGCACTCTTGTTCGCGGCCGGGCAGCAGGCCGCCGAGGCGGTTGGCGTCGGGCTGATGGGCTATGGCGCAATCGCGCGCGCGCATGCGACATCGATCTCGACCACCCCGGGCCTGCGCCTTCGAGGGATCTGCGACGTGTCAACGGAGCGTCGCGAGCTGGCGGCCCGCGAGTGGATGGTGCCCACCCACTCGAGCGCGGAGGCCCTCTTCGACGACCCGGATGTCGGGCTGGTGGTCGTGGGCACGCCCCCCAGCGCGCATGCGGACGCTGTGCTCGCCGCTCTCGCCGCGGGCAAGCATGTGGTTTGCGAGAAGCCTTTCGCGCTGCGGGTCCAAGAGGTCGATTGGATGATCGACTCCGCCGCGGCGCGCGACAGGGTGCTCACCGTTTATCAAAGCCGGCGCTGGGACCCTGACTACATTGCGATGCGCGATGTCGTCAGCTCGGGGCGGATCGGCGAGCTGTTCTACATGGAGTCCTTCGTGGGCGGCTACTCGCACCCTTGCGATTTCTGGCACAGCCACGAGCCAATCTCCGGCGGGACCATTTACGACTGGGGTTCGCACTACTTCGATTGGGTGCTTCAGCTATTTCCTTTCGCAGTGAAGTCTGTTTCGGCTGTCGCGCACAAGCGCGTGTGGCACGACGTTACAAACGCCGACCAGGTGCGCGTCGACCTGACTTTTGACGGAGGGGCGCAGGCCACGTTCCTTCAGTCCGACATCGCTGCGGCCCTGAAACCGAAGTGGTACCTGCTCGGAACGCAAGGCGCGATCGTCGGCGATTGGCGCGAGGAGACTGTGACGTCGCGAACGGAAGCGGGAGACCTCGTGGAGGAGCGCTTGGCGCCGGCGGACTCGCCGGCACACGTCAAGGTCATGCGTCCCGCTGATGATGGCGGCTCCCACGAGGAGGTGCTGGTGCTGGGCCGCCGCGAAGAGAACGCGTTTTACCGCAACCTCGCCGATCACCTTGCGTGGGAGGAGCCGCTGGCGGTGACGCCAGATGAGGCGCGACGAACGGTGGCGGTGATGGAAGCTGCAGCGCATTCGATCGCGCGCGGCGGCGGCCAGGTCGAGGTCCACATATAGCGCGGCGCCTCGGGTGGGGAGTGCTCGGCGCAGCCGGGATCGCGGACGGCTATGTGATGCCTGCGATCGCCGCTTCCGGCAACGGGCGACTCGTTGCGATCGCCAGTCGCGATGCGGCGCGCTCACGCGAGCTTGCGGCTCGTCACGCGGTTCCGCGCGTGAGCGCGACCTACGAGGCGCTTGTGAGCGACCCCGAGGTGGAGGCGGTTTACATCCCCCTTGTCAACAGCTTGCACAAGGAGTGGACGCTGCGCGCGGTGGCGGCGGGCAAGCACGTGCTGTGTGAGAAGCCGCTGGGGATGAATGCCGCTGAGGCCGAGGAGATGGGGGCGGCGGCCGAGAAGGCACGTGTGCTCCTCATGGAAGCCTTCATGTATCGGTTCCATCCGCGCCCCGTGGCTTTCGTGGATGGCTTGCGCGACCCGCTGCACTTGCACGCGACCTTCGGGTTCTCGTTCCAGGACGCGGAGAACTACAGGATGAAGAAGGAGCTTGGTGGCGGCGCACTGCTCGATGTGGGGTGCTACACGGTGAGCGTGGCCCGCTGGATTCTTGGGGAGCCTGACGGGGTGGCGGCCTGGGCGCGTGGCGGAGAGGTGGACATGACTGTCAGCTCCTTGCTGCACTTTCCCAGTGGGGCCACTGCGTCGTTGTGGGCGAGCTTTGAATCACCGGAGGAGCAGGGGCTCACCGTGGTGACGAAAGGTGGGAGGGTGCGCCTGGAGATGCCGTTCAGCTCGAAACAGCCCGACCCATACAGGTTGATGGTGGAATCTTTCGCGGAGAGCGTGCTGGAAGGCAGGCCGGTTGCGCTGCCGGTCAGCGACTCGGTCGCGAACATGCGAGTGCTTGACCGAATCGCGAAAGCTGCCGGCATCTGACGCGTATCCCGCGCGGTTGTCGCGTTGCAACTATTGGAGGCGCTTGCAAAAGCCCGCCCGAAATTCCCTCGGAGGTGACGAAACGCGATGCCGATGAAGAGCACTCGGGAGATGTTTGTCCACGAGCTGGCCGACCTGTACGACGCCGAGCACCAGTTCCTCGAAGCCCAGCACATGATGCATGCGAAAGCGACCGACCTGAAGTTGAAGACGATGATCAAGGAGCACATCGCGGAGAGCGAGCAGCAGGTCAAGAACCTGGAGCGTGTGTTTGGGACGGTTGGCGAGCAGCCCAAGCGCCAGCACTGCGACGGTGCGGAAGGAATCGTCAGCGAGGGCAAGAAGGCCATCGCGGAGGCCGGCTCGCCCGAGATGCGCGACAGCATCATCGCCGGCGGTGCGACGAAGGCCGAGCACTACGAGATGGTCAGTTACGCCGACCTGATTGAGGCCGCAACGCTCCTCAAGCTGAGGCAGGCGATCCCGCTGCTGGAGAAGAATCGCGAGCAAGAGGTTCGGACTGCCCGCCGCCTCGAGCGCACCAGCCCAAGGCTTCTCAAGCTGATCGCGGCTTAAGCAGCGGTCTTCGGAGCGTCCTCGCGGGTTTCTGCCGCTGCGGGTTCAGGCGCCGCCTGCGCCTGGGCCGCGGCGACGGGGACCAGTTGCCGGAACGTCTTCAGCGCGTGCTCCCAGTCCGCCAGCATCTTCACCGCCAGCGGGCTGCCGGTCCGGCGTTCGTGCTCTTCGACCAGATCTCGGAGCTCGGCAGCGTCCTCGGCGGGGACCTCACGTGCGACCACGCTGTCCGAGTTGAGCTGACGCCACTCGGTCAGATACGCGACGCCGCCGGTCATGCCGGCGCCGGCGTTCCAGCCCACGGGACCCAGGGCGACGGCGACGCCGCCGGTCATGTATTCGCAGAAATGGTCGCCGGCTCCCTCCACCACCGCGGTGGCGCCTGAGTTGCGCACGCAGAAGCGCTCGCCGACGCGGCCGGCGATGAACAGGCGCCCGCCCGTGGCCCCATAGCAGATGGTATTGCCAGCCAGCACAGCGTCTTCCGCGAGGTCATCGGCGAACGGCTTGATGGCGATCACGCCTCCGCCCATGCCCTTGCCGACGTAGTCCTGCGCCTCGCCCTGAAGAGTCAGCTCCACGCCTTCGTCAAGGAACGCGCCGAAGCTTTGGCCCGCGCTGCCCGTGTATTGGCGGTGCTCCCCTGGTTGCAACGCGGCGCCGAGAGTGCGGTACGAGTTGTCGATGATTCCACTTGGCGGCGCCGCCTCCGGCGAGTCACCGTTGCGCGCCCACACTCGCCTTTGCGGCAGACCCTCGCCTGTCGCACCAAGCACATACGAGAGGTCGACCGGTGCATCGTCGGAGGCTTCGAGCAGGTCGACGCGGCCGACGATCTCATCGATCGATCGCGCGTTCAAACGCGATAGGTATTCGCGCGTTTCCTCCGCGATCAAGAACAGGTAGTTGATCACGTGCTCCGGGCGGCCCTCGAACTTGGCGCGCAGGTCCTCGCGCTGGGTGGCGATTCCGGTCGGGCAGGTGTTGAGGTGGCACTGGCGCGCCATGTCGCAGCCAAGCGCCACCAGGACTCCAGTCCCGAATCCGTACTCCTCTGCGCCCAGCATCGCTGCGATCACGATGTCCCGGCCGCTGCGCAAGCCGCCATCTGTTCGCAGGCTCACCCGTTCGCGCAGGTGGTTCGAGACCAGCACCTGCTGGGTCTCGGCCAGTCCGAGCTCCCAGGGGACGCCGGCGTTCTTGATCGAAGACAGGGGCGATGCCCCGGTGCCGCCATCGTGTCCTGAGATGAGGATGTAGTCGGCGCGGGCCTTGGCGACGCCGGCGGCAATGGTGCCGACCCCTGCCTCCGACACCAGCTTCACACCGATTCGCGCGAGGGGATTGACCGTTTTGAGGTCGTGAATGAGCTGGGCCAGGTCTTCGATCGAGTAGATGTCGTGGTGCGGAGGCGGAGAGATCAATTGCATTCCTGGCTGCGCGTGCCGCAGGCGGGCGATGAGGCTGGTGACCTTGATGCCGGGCAGCTGGCCCCCTTCGCCGGGCTTCGAGCCCTGGGCGATCTTGATCTCCAGCTCGTCGGCGCGCTTCAGATAGCGCGGGGTCACGCCGAAGCGCGCGGAGGCGACCTGCTTCACGCGGTTGTCTCGGCGCCCACCGTCGCTGTCGTCGTAGGTCATCGGGTCCTCGCCGCCCTCGCCTGAGTTGGACCGGGCGCCGATCTGGTTCATCGCGATCGCCAGGGCCTCGTGCGCCTCGGGGGAGAGCGCGCCAAGTGACATGGCGGTGCTGACGAAGCGCTTGACGATCTCGGCCGCCGGCTCGACGTCTTCGAGCGGGAGTGAGGTGTGCGCCTCCTTGATCTTCATCAGCTCTCTAAGGGTCTGAGGTTTGTCCATCGTCGACAGGCGCCGCCATTCGCGATAGGCGTCGTGGTCTCCGGTTTGCGCCGCCTTCTTCGCAGCCCGAACGGCAAGTGGGTTGTAAGCGTGGTGCTCGCCCGCCTTGCGGAAGCGAACGCGGCCGTGATCGGCAACCGCCTCCAGGCCTGCCGCGAGCCGTGCATGGATCATCTGATCGATGTCGGCGAGGTCCGCGCCGCCGATATGCGAAGGGACGGCAGGGAAGCACCGCTCCATCACCTCCCCGCCGAGGCCAAGCGCTTCGAGGACCTGGGCGCCGCGATAGCTGGCGACGCACGAGATCCCCATCTTGGCCATCACCTTAAGCAGGCCTGCCTCCAATGCTTTGCGATATCGAGTCTCACCTTCGTACGCGGATGTGCCAGGCTCGCGTCCGGCGCCGGCTGTGGCCAGGGCGAGGTACGGATGCACTGCGGTGGCGCCGATCGAGATGAGGCACGCGACGTCGTGGACGTCGACGACGTCGCCCGCGATGGCCACCAGGTCCTTTGCCATCCGGTCGCCATTGACCAGGAGGTGCTCGTGAACGGCCCCGACCGCAAGCGCCATCGGGATTGGAAGACGTTCTGAGCCGGACCTCCGATCGCTCAGCGCGATCACGCCATCGACCTCGTCAGCCTCGCGGCATAGCCTGCTCAGCGCTTCAGCGAGCGTTTCGCCCGGGGCGTATGTCGCATCGAGAACTGTCGCTTCCTCCAGGACGCGGGCCAGCTCGCCTGCCCCAAGCACTGGCGACTCAAGCTCCAGCAGCCGGCGGCTTCCGGGCACTGCCGGGTGATGCCGCCGCCCAAGGTTCGCGCCGCCTTCAGGTTCCAGGGTGTCGCGACGCGCGCCAACGAGCATGCGAATCGACATCACCGCCTTCTCGCGCAACGGGTCGATTGCGGGGTTGGTCACCTGCGCGAATCGCTGGCGCAAATAGCCATACACGCGGCGCGGCGTGCGACCGAGGGGCGCGATCGGTATGTCGTCGCCCATCGAATACACGGGTTCCGCGCCGGTCTCGGCCATTGCCGAAACGACGAGCTTGACGTCCTCTGCGCCCCAGCCATGGTGCCGCTGGTGCGCTGGGATGTCGTCGGGAGCCTCCACATCGATGTGGTGTCGCTCCACTGGCACGAGCACCCGGTCGGCGAGCAGCCCGTAATCGTGGCGACCGGCGGCGCGCTCTTTAGCATCGGCATCGCGCAGGAGCGAACCATCGCGCGTGTCGACGAGAAGCATCTGGCCAGGACCGAGACGGCCCCGCTCGATGACGTCGCCAGGGGCCATTGTCACCACGCCGGCCTCTGACGCCGCGGCGACAAGGCCGTCCTGCGTGCGCTGCCATCGAAGAGGCCGCAACCCGTTGCGGTCCAGGGCCGCCCCAACGACGATGCCATCGCTGAAAGCGAGCGCCGCGGGCCCGTCCCACGGTTCGAAGCGGACCGACTGATAGCGATAGAAGTCGCGCACTGCAGCGGCAAGATCGCCGCGGCCCTCCCACGCGTCAGGGACAAGGCTCATGAGCGCTTCCGACACTTCCCAACCGCGCTGCACAAGCAGCTCGAGAGCGTTGTCGAGTGACGCGGAGTCGGAGCCCTCGGGCCAGATGACTCCACGCATCTCGGGCTCGAGCTCGGCTTCGCGCGCTCGCATCCAGGCGCGGTTCCCGGTGACGGTGTTGATCTCGCCGTTGTGCGCGAGCATCCGGAACGGTTGGGCCAGTCGCCAGTCAGGCATCGTGTTGGTCGAGTAGCGCTGGTGAAAGACGGCAAGGCGGCTTTCGCAATCAGTGTCGCGAAGGTCGAGGTAGAAGTCGGCGAGGCGCGTGCCCGCCATCAAACCCTTGTAGACAACGGTCCTGCTCGAACAGGAAGAGATATACATGCGCACGCCCTGCGCCTCGGCTCGTTTCTCGGCGCGCCGGCGCGCGAGATAGAGGCGGCGCTCCCACTCGTCCGGCTCGAGGTCTGGCTTGGCGATGAGCCCGTGCCAGATCGCCGGCATTGTCTCGAGCGCTCGCTCGCCAAGGCTGCCTGGATCGACAGGAACTGCTCTCCACGCGAGGAGCCGCAACCCGCTTTCGGTCACAGCGTCGGCGACTACCGCGCGCGCTCGCTCGTCCCATTCGAACAGGGAGGCCACGGCCAGCTCGCCTCCGATGAGCCGATGTGGGACCTGGATCAGAAGGCCTGCACCATCGCCGCTCTTGCCGTCGGCGTCAAGGCCGCCTCGATGGGCGAGCCGGGCCAGCGCAAGGGCGCCGAGGGCCACGGCTCGATGGCCGAGCTCGGGGGTGGCGACAAAGCCCATTCCGCAGGCGGCCCGGGACCCGGGGAGATCCCCCGGCCAGGCAAGACGTGATCGACGTAGCGCTGGGGGCACTGATCTGAAGGCTACTGCCCACACGGCAACCGAGCTAGTGAGCTACTGACAAAACCTTGGCGCTTTTGTTAGTGCAGACCTCACATTGGTTCGGACGTGGTCACGAACCGAGGAGGGCCTGAACCCGTAACGCGACCGCCATGTTCAGGCGCGTCTCAGGGTCCTCGAGGTCGACGTCGCTGATCTCCCGAATCCTGTCAAGGCGGTAGCGCAGCGTGTTCGGGTGCACGCGCAGGCGCTTGGCAGCCTCCTGCTGCTCGCCGGTCTCGAGGTAAGCCCGCAGCGTCGCCACAAGGCTTCCCTTTCGAGCTGCGTCATGTTCGACCAGAGGTCCAAGGTGGCGGCGCGCGTAATCGACGAGTCGTTCGTCGGTCACCGCGGCCAGCAGGCCGGTCAGCCCGAGCTCGGGCACCGCCACCACTTGGCCCCAGCGCTTGAAGCGCGCCAGCGAATCCATGACGGAGATCACCTCGCGTTGTGCTGCCGCCAGCCCGCCCGGCGCTTCGGCAGGCCCGCTGAAGCCGACCGAGACCGTGAAGCCCGGTTTCCAGTCGGCGATGTTCTCGCGGATCTGCAAACCGAGAGCGTGGCCTCGCGCTTGGTAGTCGCCGGGCTCTGTGCCCACCGGTAGGAGCGAAGCGACGCTGTCCGAACGGCCCTGGACGAGCGCCCGCCCGTAGCTCGACCTCACGACGGCGGTGACGCGGCGGAGGAACTCACGTTTGAGGGCCTGGATCGCGTCCTCCGAGACCTGGCGCGAGCCGATGAAGCCGCGGAAGTCGTCGATGTCGACGAGCATGACTATGTGATTGCCGTGCAGGGGATAGCCGAGGTGGCGTGCGCGGCGCTGGGCCGCCGCCTCCTCGCCGTAGGTCCCGTGCAGCAAATCCTCGAGGAACTCCCCTCGAACGCGGCCTTCTACCTCTGACAGCTCTCGCTCTTTGGCGACAGCAAGGGCCAGGACCAGAGCCGCCTGCTCGATGGCCATGAAAGCGAGCTCCTCGTTGTGGGGCGGGTGGTCGAGGACCGAGATGTAGCCAAGGACCTGGTTCGCTGCGAGGATCGGGGCGATCAGGCGCTCCCGCGACATCCCGACGTGCGGAAAGGCGGGCACTTTCACTGGCCCCCGCGTTGCCTCCACTTCGCGCAGCATGCGCTGGACCTGGGGATCGAAAAGGACACGTTGCGGCGTGCCCTGCCGCTGGATCGTCTCCTTGCGGTGCGGGTCGCCGGCGCCGCCCGCGTGGGCGAGCAGGTGAAAGCTCGCGTCTTCGATGACGACCGCACTCTCGAGCAGCTCGGCCAGGGTGGCGCAGATCTCCTTGACGCCCTTGCCGTCGAGGACCAGCTCGGTGAACCGGCGGTGGATGTCCATCGATCGCTTCAGGCGCCAGTGCTCTGCGTTGATGATTCGCTCCAGCAAGGGGGCCATGAGGTCCACCATCTGGACCTCCTGCGTCACCGTGAAGAGCGGGACCTTCAGGCGGTCGGCCTCGCTCAACATCTCGGCGGGCAGCTTGCGCATGTATGGGTACGGCCTCACGACCAGGCCCGCGCCATCCGAGTCGGCGATTTTCGCGATCAGCCGGATCTGACCCTCGGGGTCGTCCTTGATCGGGAAGCCAGTGGTGAAGATCAGGTCTCCGGCCCTCGGCTGGACCTCCGGCGTCTCCATCGCCCGCACCCACTCGATTGGCCGGTCAAGGCCGTCGGCTCCCGCGATCAGCTTGGCGCTGGCGAACGCGCCGATGCGCATCGCCTCGCGCACTGTCGGTTTGGGCTCGGCGAGGGCGTCAGGCAGTACTTTACGGGCAGCCATAGTTGGAGCTTAGTGTGTGGGCGGAGGACAAGCAACCTTCTTCAGTCGTTGTGGAGCGGGCACTAGGCCGGTTACGACGCAGTGCGTAATCTTGTGTCGTGACCTACGAAGAGGCCCCGGCCTGTGACCGCCACGAGTCGGTGGTGCCCATGAAGCTCAGGACCATGCATTCGGACTCGTCGCGTCCGGACACCGTGGTCGGGCTTTACGAATGTCCCGAGTGCGGGCACGAAAGGCGCTTCCCGATCCGAGTGGGCGAGGCGGCTTAACTCCCCATCGGTTCGGGATCTGGCTCCTGCCAGGCCACTATTGCGGTGGGAAGGCTTCCCGCGAGCGACGCAACTCCGACGACGAGCATTGTCACGATCAGCTTGCCCTGATCGTTGGGCTGCCACTCCAGAGCAAACAGGGACACCAACCAGCCGACAACAGCCACCGGAGCGAGTATCAAGTACGCCTTGCGGTAGGCCTGATTCTTGACCTGCACGAGACGCTCGTCCAGCTCCGCGTCCGCGAGTCTTGGCGCGTTGACGTATGTGCGCCCCAGCCAGACGAACCAGGCGAGCTGGAGGAGCAGGGACGCGAGCACAACGAGGTCCATGGCCAGGAACCTCCGACTAGAAGTCGACGACCACAACATCACAATCGCCGCGAACAAGAGCCAGCCTCCGTACATTGCCACCACGGCCCGGCGGCGCATGCGCCGGCTTCCGACCCGATAGAACAGAGGGCTACTGGCCTCTTTCTGCGCCGTCATGCCGATTCCTCCTTCCCATAGAGCTGGCTGCTCATCGGGGCAAACGGTTGCCGTGAGAAGACGGCCTCGAGCGGGAGGCCGAAGTACTCCGCGATCCGAAACGCCAACTCGAGGCTGGGGTTGTAGTCGCCGCGCTCGAGGTAGCCGATCGTCTGATAGTTGATCCCCAAGGCATCGGCGAGCTGCTGCCGGGACAAGCCGCGCTCCGCCCGAAGCACAGCAATCCTATTCTGGATCGGGGGAGCCATACGGCGAATTATTGCACATATACAACAGAATGGGTTAGTCTCGCGCTAGTTACTTGGGCGCAACCACCTCTATTCAGGCTTTGCCGATCAGATCTCGGAGCACAAGCGGGAGGACGCCGCCGTTGTGCATGTAGCCAACCTCGGTGCCGTTGTCCACACGCGAGTGAGTCTTGAAGACAATCTTCTTGCCATCATCCGACTCCGCTTCGACCTCGACGGTCTGCCCAGGCTTGAGGCTTTCGAGACCGCGGATCGTGTAGCGCTCCGTTCCAGTCAGGCCGAGCGAGTGGAGGTTTTCGCCGTGGGCGAACTCCAGGGGCAGGATGCCCATGCCCACGAGGTTCGATCGGTGGATTCTCTCCAGGCTCTCTGCGATGACTGCGCGCACGCCTTGAAGGAGCGGGCCTTTGGCCGCCCAGTCGCGCGACGAACCCGAGCCGTACTCCTTGCCCGCGATCACGATCAGTGGGACGCCTTCAGACCGGTATTGCTGCGAAGCATCGAAGATCGTGGCCTCTGCGCCGTCGGGCAGGTGTTTCGTCCAGTAGCCCTCGCGCTCGACCAGCTTGTTGCGCAGCCTGATGTTGCCGAACGTGCCGCGCACCATCACCTCGTGGTTGCCGCGTCGCGCGCCAAAGCTGTTGAAGTCCTTTCGCTCGACACCGTGCTCGATGAGGTACTTGCCCGCGGGACTGTCGGGCGGGATCGCCCCTGCCGGTGAGATGTGGTCGGTGGTCACCGAGTCGCCGAGGAGTGCCAGAACACGCGCTCCTTCGATATCGGTCAATGCTTTTGGCTCGGGCCCAAAATCTTCGAAGTACGGCGGCTCGTGCACGTATGTGGACTCTTCGTCCCACTTGAAGATGGGCCCTGTCGGCGCCTCCATCTTCTTCCAGTGCTCGTCGCCTTCGAAGATGCGCGAGTACTCGCGCTTGAACATGTCCTGCTGGACGCATCGCCGCACGACCTCGTTGACCTCTTCCTGCGACGGCCACAGCTCGGAGAGCATCACGGGCTTGCCGCCGCGCGTCGTACCAAGCGGATCCTTGGTGAGGTCGATGTTGACTGTGCCCGCGAGCGCATAAGCGACAACCAGAGGCGGTGAGCCGAGGTAGCTGGCTTTGACCAACGGATGGATGCGGGACTCGAAGTTGCGGTTGCCCGATAGGACGGCGACGACGCTCAGGTCTTCCGCGGTCACTGCCGCTTCGACCTCCGGGCTCGCGAGCGGACCTGAGTTGCCGATGCAGGTCGTGCACCCGTAGCCGACAAGGAAGAAGCCGAGCTTCTCGAGCGGTTTCATCAGCCCAGCGGTCTCGAGGTAATCGGTGACGACACGCGAGCCTGGCGCCAGGCTCGTCTTCACATAGGGGCGAACCTCCATCCCGAGCTCGACCGCTTTCTTCGCGAGCAGGCCGGCGGCCACCATCACCGAGGGGTTGGACGTATTCGTGCAGCTGGTGATGGCGGCGATGACGACGCATCCGTTCTCGAGCTTGGCGGCAGGCTTGGCTGCAACCGCGACCGCCGCTCGGCCGTTGACGGGTCCGCCTTCGTCGGCGAGGCGGCCAAGCGAATCAGGGCTGGCCTTGGGCCCGTTGCCGAACGCCGTCGTAAAGCTCTCCCACACTTTGGGGAGTGGCGCGCGGTCCTGGGGGCGCTTGGGTCCGGCGAGGCTTGGTTCCACCTTGTTCAGGTCGAGCTCGAGAAGCTCGCTGAACTTTGGTGTCTTGTCACCGTCGGTGCGGAAAAGGCCCTGCTCCTTCGTGTATCGCTCGACCAGCTCGATCTGCTCGCGGCTGCGACCGGTGACGTCGAGATAGCGGAGCGTCTGCTCATCGACTGGAAAAAGAGCTGACGTGGCGCCGTACTCGGGGCACATGTTGCTGAGCGTGGCGCGGTCGGGCACCGACAGGCTCGAGAGCCCATCCCCGCAGAACTCGACGAACTTCTCGACCACGCCATGCTTGCGGAGCATCTCGGTGAGGGTGAGCACGAGGTCGGTG
>Ga0193731_1000370_pt1 | contig 15172 bp, 8 predicted proteins | sample U1a2metaG_FD_144920 | JGI IMG/M metagenome (GOLD analysis project Ga0193731, IMG submission 144920) | Soil microbial communities from a riparian zone of the East river system, Colorado, United States - U1a2 | ecosystem: Environmental > Terrestrial > Soil > Riparian zone | place: USA: East River...
TTTATTAACATCGCTTTTGAAAATGCTTCCCAGCTGGACTGGGAAGTGGATTCCAGTGGTGTTGTTCAAATAGGTCTTATCTATGATCATGAACGCTTCTCACCCAACCGGGCCAACGGACATTGGCATTTTCAAATCGAAGCGGAGCCTGGTTCTGACGTAACCTTGATCTTAAAAAACTTCGATAATGTATGGAATGGCATGAAAGCCAGTCCGGTGTCCGAAAAGACAAACTGTTTCATTTCGAAGGACGGTATTCACTGGGAGGCGATCGCCACCGAATTCATCAAAGGAAACCGCCTTCAATTCCAGGTTCACATGGACGGCGATAAGGTATATGTCGCCAGTGTGGAACCGTATCGCATCAGTGATCTCGAAAAACTGATTGCAGAAATCAAACCCAATCCGCTTGTTGAGATCACGACGGTGGGTAAAACGGTAGAAGGACGCCCTCTTGAAATTATACGGGTAGGGGATCCGGATGCTCCCTTTAGAATTTTGCTGCGCGCCCGTGCCCATGGCTGGGAACCGGGAGGCAATTGGGTCGTCCAGGGCTTGATACGAAGTCTTCTGCAGAACGATGCAGCGCCCTATCTTAAAAAGTACTGTGTTTATATCATGCCGATGGCAAATAAAGACGCGGTAGCACGCGGAAGAACCCGTTTCAATGCGTTAGGAGTGGATCTGAACAGGCAATGGGATTTCCCTGCAGATCCATACCATGCGCCTGAAAAACAGGCCCTTGAAAATTGGTTAAAGAATATGATTCAAAAAGGAAGGAAGCCTCATTTGGCAATTGATCTTCATAACGACAGCGGAGGCAACCTTCATGTTAACCTGGCAAGGGCTGATAATGCACTCTATACGGCAAATATGAAACGATTTGAAAACTTACTCTACAAACATACCTGGTTTACAGAAGGAAAAGCAAGTGTGTACAATCCCAGTTCATTCGGAGAAGGGTTAGCAGCCCGGTTCAATATCGATGCATGCGTCTATGAATTCAACTATGAGTGGATAGCCGGTCTGAAGAAAGTTCCTTTTGGAAAGGATTGGGAGTTGTTGGGGAAGGAACTGAGGGAAGTATTCTTTCAGTATTTTGATGGGAAGTAACCGACAGGAATTTTCAAGGTCAGCAATCACAAATCAACAATAAACAATCAAAAATCCGTCACATGGATTGTTTATTGTTGATGTTTGATTTTTGATTCGAGGCCGTAAAATCAGCAATCACAAATCCGTCACGTGAATTGTTGATTTTTGACCCGAGCATGCAAACCTCTTTATCCCCCGGCACCATCGGACGACGACGTGCGCCAAGTCTCCCTGCTTAATTGTTACGGATCTTCATCATATATGAAACCAAATCCCGGATTTGCTCATCCGGCAATTCATCGAGTAGCCGCTCTGGCATGATAGAGATTTTCTGGGCCTCCATTTCCCTGACCTGGTTTGCCGGAAGGGTGATCTGTTGACCGTTTAACAGTTGGACTGTAACGGTCGTTCCGCTCCGCGCCTTGATGGTCCCAAGCAAACTGCGGTTATCGGTTGTCGTAATATGATAGGCTTCATATCCTTCCCGGATGTAAGCGTCCGGATCAATGATATTGGCCAGCAAATCGCTGATATTGCTTCTGTCATAGCCTGTGAGATCAGGCCCAATGGTCGCGCCTTCATCAAAAAGGCGATGACATCTTCCGCATAGGCTGTTAAAGATGAGCCTGCCGGTTACCGCATCTCCTGTCCTTGATTTCAGCAACCCCGAAACCTTGGCAATCCGGTTATTTTTTTCTGAAGAGGAAGCCGGCCTGATCGCGGGCCATAGTCTGTTAACTCTTTCTGTTATTGAAGGGTCCTGAAGCAGGATAAGCTGATGGGCGACATCTCCGGGCACATCTGCCTTGTCTATCGTATGCCCGATAAATTTCTCACCCGGTTGTTTTTCGCGGTCGATCGCATTCAAAAGCTGAACAGCCCAACTCGTCCTGCAAGCGAATAAAGCCAGGGCGGCAGCGCGAACAAATGGATCGGAGCGGAGCTTATCGGGATATGCTTTAACAACCCGAAGCCCTATTTCAGGATCGTCGTATCCTGGCAAGGCCTCCAGCGCGGCTTGCTTAAGGGCTGCTGACGATGAATTGGTCTCCATTAATTTCAATAGTACCGGAACCGATTCCGGCTGATCGATTTCTCCGAAAATCCTGATCGTCGACAACCGCTCGCCGATTTCTGCCTGGTCATCGGCTATCACATTCAATGCCTTCTCTATCGCTTTGCGCTGTCCCTGCCGTAAGGCAAGCACAACTGATTCTTTCCCAAACTCGGCCTGAAAAGGTTGCAGGGCCTTGACTAATCCTGCTGGTAGCGCTGTAACATCCCGACCCCTGAGCCCCTCCTGAAGACCATTGATCAATGGCCTGGCTTGTTTAACCGAAGGAGCCAGTTTTAACAATTGCGCACAGGCGGCATAATTCTGTTCCCCTCCCTCCATAACCCAGCGCTGCATCAGGCGTCCCAGGATCATTTTTAAAACGGTTTGTTTTTTCCAGATGGAGGCATCCTCGAATAGGGCCAGCATTTCCTTTCTATCGGATACAGCCTTGGATTCCATCGCCCACCAGATCTGCAAGGGAATGTCAGGATCATTGGCGTCATCATGATCCTTCAGCAGATTTTTAATAATAGGGATAGCCTGTGGACCGGGTAGTCGTTTTGCCGTTGCGGCAAGCTGGCTTCTCACTTCGGCGTGCGGTTCATGTGAGGCGATCGCTGCAAGCTCGCCGGAAATTACAGGCGAAACTTTATTGGCATCTCCCGATAGCCTCACTCCCCACATCCGTACAAACGGGTTGTTGTGATGAAGCGCTGTCAAGGCGACAGTATCATTGAAACCTCCGCTAAGATGTATTGCCCAAAGTGCTTCCAGAGAGGGTTGACCCGAATCCATCTTCAGCAGTCCCATGAGTTGCGGAAGGAGAGCGCTATTTTTTCTGTTTCCTAATTCCAGGAGCGCCTGCTGCCGGAACCATTTATTTCTGTTTGATAGAGCTTCAACCAGTTGATTGTTTGAATACCCGCTTACATCAAATTTTGGAACCGCTGGGTTCGTATTCTTATTCCGAAGGCGATAGATACGACCGGTATTTTTACTCCAGGTATCGCGGGGATCAACGTGCGTCAAACGGCTGTCGTACCAGTCGACCAGGTATACTGCTCCATCGGGGCCTGTTGTTATATCAACAGGCCGGAACCAATGATCGTTGGTTTGTAAAATACGACTGTCATCGATATTGCTGAAGGTGGATCCATTGGGTTCAAAACTGCTCAGGAGAACATAACTTTGCAGGGAATTAACAGCAATCATCCGGTCGTGATACCGTGCTGGCAAACTCTGTTCTTCATACCGGACGAAGGCATGCGTAAACCTGTCATTTTCGCCCGTATGGGTCATGTCGGATAAATAGCCAAAGGAATAGGGATTGGTAAACGCCCCGTGTTTCCCCAGGTTCCGGACATGATAGGCTCCTTGTTTATAATACCTTCCGCGGGTTGTTCCATTGTCTCCTGAATAAAGGCGGCCTTTACTATCAATCTCAACGTCGAACGTATTTCCCCCACCCTCTGCAAAAATTTCAAAAATGTGCGACTCCGGATGGTATCTCCAGATAGCCTGACCGTTGAACTTTACATTCCTGGAAACGGATGAGGTAACATTTGCCGTGCACGTACTGCCTTGTGCTCCATACAACCAGCCATCGGGGCCCCAACGAAGATTATTAGCAACGGCATGCGTGTCTTCAATTCCAAAACCCTCCAGATGAACAACAGGAGGCCCGTCGGGAAGTCCGTCATGATCAGCATCCGGATAGGCGAGGAGATAGGGAGGATTCAATACCCATATTTTTCCGCGGCCCAATGCCACGCTGGTGGCAATATTGAGGCCTGTTATTGCATCCGTTGCCTTATCGAATTTTCCGTCTCCGTCGGTATCTTCAAAAAAGCTGACTTTGTCGGCTCCCTTCGTTCCATCGGGCGGCGGCTGTGGCGTCTTGTCATACGTTGCGCGGATGTGTTGATCCATACTCATTACCTTGAGCCCTTTCGGATAGGGATATTGATCGTATTGCACTACCCAGAGACGGCCTCGGTAATCAAAATTCAGGTACACGGGTTGGGTGATGGCAGGCTCTGACAAAACCAGATCGAGGGCCAGGTCATCGGGATAACGGAAAGCAGACAGCGCATCCTGGGGTGGTTTGGGCCTGGAACTGTCCGAAAGCGCTCCCCGCCCGTCGAAGGTTTTCATATACTTGAGCACTTCTTCGTTGCCCGCTACATCTTCGAGTTTCGTATTCTGTTTTTCCTTACGCTGATTGCAGCCGGCCAGACCTATGGCGATGATGACGAACAAGGCTCCAGTTATAATATGATTCCTCAAAGAAGTTTCCACCGGATGATTTTACTTTTTTCAAAGATACCTCACCATTTCTATTTTAGTAACTTTAGACAGGGTTTTTAGAGATTCTCCGTGGTAACTCTGCCGTGAAAAATTCTAAACCGCGGGGGCGCAGACCTGCCTGCCGGTAGGCAGGGGCGCAAAGTAGGCGCGGAGGCAAGAGATAATTTGGGAACAAAAAATCAGCAAGTGATAATTTAATCTTAAAATAAATGGAGAATAAGACCTGGTTTATCTGCGTAGCCATGATCTGTTTCACGGTTCGTGTCGAAGCGCAAATTCCTGCCAATCTCGACGATATAAATTTTCCTTATAAAAACATGCCTGCCGTGCTTCCCGGCACAACACCACTCACATGGGACGGGGATCTGTCGGTGAAAATGCTCGACGGAGCACATCAATTTATCGAAGCTGAAATTGCGCGGTCGGTTTCCAGTCGTTTAAAATTATGGAATCGGGATTTGAGTTCGCCGGCAGCGTATGAGCGATCTGTTGAACCGAATCGCAAGCGGTTCATGCAATGTATTGGTGTAGAGGATAAGAGTAACCCGTCCAAAAACTACGACGTAGGCCTGGAGGATAAACATCCTGCTGTGTTCATGGAAAAAATTTCAGTCAATAACGATGCTGAGCTTGTCGCAGAGACCGCGAAATACAGGGTGTACCAGGTTCGTTGGCCTGTATTAAATAGAGTCTATGGTGAAGGACTCTTGCTGCAACCTAAAACAAAACCGGTGGCTGCTATTATAGCCATCCCCGATGCAGACCAGAATCCCGAACAACTGGTTGGACTGTTACCGGGTATCCCAGCCGGTTCGCAATTTGCCCGTCATCTTGCCGAAAACGGGTTTCAAGTATTAGTCCCGGTGCTCATCAGCAGAACATTACTGTTTCCGGGAAAGGACCAACAACAAACCTATCGGGAATGGCTCTATCGGCAGGCTTTTCACATGGGCAAACACCTTATTGGATATGAAGTGCAAAAAATACAGTCGGCAATTGATTGGTTCGAGCAATCAGACAAAGATGTAAAGATAGGCGTGATGGGTTACAACGAAGGGGGCCTGATCGCATTTTATGCGGCGGCGGTGGACAAAAGAATTGATGCTGCCCTGGTGAGCGGCTACTTCAATTCACGTCAACAGGTTTGGGATGAACCAATCTACCGCAATGTATGGGGATTGCTGTCCGAATTCGGGGATGCCGAAATAGCATCGCTCATAGCACCGCGTCCGTTGATCATCGAACACAGTTTCATACCGGAGGTAATTGAAAAAATTGAAAAGCCCGGTGAAAAACCCCGTCAGGTGGAAGGGTTGCCTTTTACAGGATACAAAGGCAGATTGCGGACCCCGCAATTTGTGTCGGTAAAAGCGGAGTATAACCGCATTGATGAATTGACAAAGCCAGGCTTTCAGTCACGCGATCTCATTACCGGCCCGGGCAATACACCTGTCCCGTTCGGATCGGCAGCGGCTTTAGGGATCTTTGCAAAGTCTCTTGGTCAACCTTCGTCATTACCCATTTCAAATGATATTCCTATGGATAAGCGCAGCGCAGTTGATCCGGAAGGGCGCCAGATCCGGCAGGTAAAGGAGATAGAGGACCATGTTCAGTGGCTGCTTCGGGATTCAGATTATGAACGAAACCGGTTCTTCCTTTACAAGGTCATGCCGGAGTTTGAGCAACGGACCTGGAGTTCAAAAGCGTATCATCCTTACTATTCGCCGGATCGCTTTATTGAAAAAGGAAAGGAGTATCGAACCTATTTCCAGGAAGAAATTATGGGAAAATTCGATGAGAAGATGCTGCCGCCCAATCCTCAAACCCGAAAACGGTACGATAAAGAGAGATGGACGGGATACGAAGTCGTATTGGATGTATATCCCAATGTTATTGCTTCGGGAGTTCTTCTCATACCGAAAGATTTGAAGCCCGGAGAAAAGCGGCCTGTGGTTGTTTGTCAGCACGGGCGAAGCAGCACGCCGCATGAACTCGTTGAAGGGAACGCAAATTACTATAACGATGCTGCGGCTAAGCTCGCCGACCAGGGATTCATTGTCTATGCCCCCCAAAATCCTTACCGGGGAGAGGACCGGTACCGGTGGCTGCACCGAAAAGCGAATACGATCAGAAAGACATTATTCTCATTTATTATTGCTCAACACGACCAAACCCTTCAATGGCTGGGGTCACTTCCTTATGTTGATAAGAAGAGAATTGCTTTTTATGGCCTTAGCTACGGAGGGGAGACTGCTATGCGTGTACCGTCGGTGCTGGAGAGTTATTGCCTCTCTATATGTTCAGGTGATTTCGGAGACTGGACGCGGAAGGTAGTCGATACGCACAACAAGGCCAGCTACATGAATACGTTGGAATGGGAGATGCCCTATTTCAACATGGGAAACACCTTCAGTTATGCTGAGATGGCCTACCTGATCTTTCCCAGGCCCTTTATGGTCGAACGCGGTCACGATGACCTGGTGCAACCGGATGAGTGGGTTGCTTATGAATATGGAAAGGTCAGGTATGTGTATGACAAGTTTAACCTTGAAGATAAGACAGCCATCGGATTTTTTAATGGTGGACATTCCATGCGAACCGATGGACCCTTTCAATTTCTTCACAAACATCTTCACTGGCCTTGATGGACAGGGAGGTGAAAAATTCTAAACCGCGGAGGCCTGCCTGCGCCGAGACGGCTTCGGCAGACGCAGCGCAGGGACGCAAAGTAGGCGCAGAGGCAACAGAATCATATAAAATCACAGGAATCACAGTCAGACAGGGAGGTAGACATAAAACGTAGCGCCTTTTCCCAATTCACTTTTGGCGGTAATAAAACCTTTATGGTTTTCTACGATCTTTTTACAAAGGGCTAATCCGATTCCGGTTCCGGGATAGTGTTTTTTACCGGGCAGACGTTGAAAAATTGAAAATATTTGTTGTTCATAATCCTTTTCAAAACCAATCCCATTATCAGCGAAAGAAAGTTCGACGTAGGAAATGTTCGGAAGAATTTCCGGTTTACTCACCATCTCATCGGGTTTAACCACTTTAGATGAAATCGTGATGGTTGGATGCTCGTCAGTAAATTTCAGCGAGTTCCCAATCAGGTTTGTAAAGAGTTGGCGTAGTTGAAGGGGAATTCCCGGAAGAGTAGGAAGAATTTCATTTTTGATGGTCGCTTTTTTTTCGGCTATCAGTAACTCCAGATCAGTTTTAGCGACTTCCAGGACTGAATTCAAATCCGTTTCCAGGATTTGATCTTTATTCGCCGAAAGGCCGCTGTAATTCAGAACGGATTTGATGAGTTGGCTCATCCTGTTTGCGGAGGCATTGATCTTGTCCAGATAGCGTTTTACTAAAGATTCATCCGCCATGTTTTTTTCGATCACACTGGCAAACGTTTGAATTTTCCGCAGCGGTTCCTGCAAATCATGTGACGCGACATAGGCAAACTGTTCCAATTCTTTATTTTGGAGTTCGAGCTCGGCGGCATAGTTCTGCAGGTTGTCGGCTGCAATTTTTCTTTCCGTCAGGTCGCGTGTCACTTTTGAAAAACCGATAACCTTATTCTTTTCGTCATGGAGCGCTGTGATGACGATGCTTCCCCAGAATTGGCTTCCATCCTTTCTCATCCGCCAACCCTCGTGCATGGCTCTTCCCTCCCGGAGAGCCTCCCGGATCAGTTTTTCCGGTAATTTATTTTTCCGATCGTCTGGTAAATAAAATGCACCAAAGTGCTTCCCTACAATTTCTGCTTCTTTGTATTGTTTGATCTTTTCTGCTCCTTTATTCCAGTTTTGGATAATACCTTTTCTGTCCAATAAAATAATCGCATAATCCTGTACTTCCGCAATCATTCTGTGATAACGTTCCTCGCTTCTTTTGATTGTTGAAGGCTCCTTGAGGGACTTCGGCTTCAGGCTCAACCGTTTTCGCATTTTTGTTCCGGATGATTATCGAAATGGTCTAATTTAAAAAAATAGTGGACAATTGTTCAGTCAATAAATCAAGCGTTACAGGCTTAACCAGGAAATCATTTGCGCCGAGTACGCTGATTAATTCAACTATTTTAGGCTGGGCCGGGGTGGAGTACATAATTATCTTAGCGTCTTTTAAATGGTCCGGTTTTTTTATTTCCGTAAGGCATTGAATGCCATTCATGCCCGGCATGTTGATATCAATAAAAATGAAATCAGAAGTGAAGGTGAGAGGGTTTAGTATAGTAAGCGCGTCGATGCCGTTGTTGGCAAGAACACATTTAATGCTTCCATCGATCTCTTGTAAAGCCATGCGAAAGATCTCCTGGTCAGCGGGATCATCATCAATCAGAAGGCATTCTTTCGTATTTTTCATTTTAACATGAAATTGGTTGCGCCTTGATTTGACCCTTCAAATTCTTCTTTCGTGAATTCCTCTGCAAAATTAAGCATAATGCCGGTTGGGGTGAAATCATTTTGGTTTGTAATTTCTCCATTTAAATAAATAATCGGATCCCTTTCTTCCAACGATACCTGCTTTCTCTTTTTCTGCGCAATTGTGGATTGCATTCAACGGAATTGCGACGGTTTGAGGAGTCAAAGTCATTGGAGAAGCCTTGATTTTGCGCCAGCTAAGGCCTGGCACGTTTTGTTTAGCAAGGAATCGAAACGTACCGGCTTGACGATGCGATCCGCGATTAATGAGAAAAACCGATGTTTTATAGCTTGGCGGCTGTTGGTGTTGATCGGGGCAACCGCTCTGCTTTTTGCTGATCCGGCCAATGGTCAAACAATTCATTACGACAGCGGGTATACCTGGCGAGCCTATACCGGTACTACCGCGCCAACGTGCCCGGACAGACTCTGCCATCATTATCCAATGTACACGTGGGATAGTTACTATAAAGAATTTACCGCATGGAAAAGTTCCGACGGACTTGCCAATTCGGCAAGCGCGTTCATTAATTTCAGAGTCATTTTTCCTCCCGGTTACAACATCCATGACAACTCCAGGAAATATCCTTTGATCATCATGCTCCATGGAGCCGGAGAATCAGGACGGGAATGGACAGGGTACTTTAATTATGATCCGTCCGATACGCACTATGACAATAATGGCGGCAATCTGGCTAATGGCGGCAATGAACACCGGATCGCCGTGGCAAAGCCTGCATCCGATCCGGGATCGTTTCCGGGTATTGTGGTTTTTCCGCAGTCAAGTTATAATGGAACCTGGGGTGACCCGGCAAGCAGTACCCTTAGCGAAAGTGAGGAATTGCTCGTTGGTTTTATCGAGAAGCAGCTCGTAGGGCGGTATCATGTTGATATCAACCGGATCGCAATCCATGGTCTATCCAACGGCGCGGATGCTTTGTGGGCACTGGCCCAAAAAAGACCTGATCTGTTTGCCGCTATCTTACCTATGGCAGGCATACCAAAGGATTTTGATAAAGCGAGTACCATCCTATTGACAACACCGATTCGACTTTATCAAGGGGGTATTGACACCAATCCCGCGCCGACCGCAGCGCAAGATGTGATTACGGCTTTCGTTTCAAAAGGCGGCAATCCTCAGTTTATACTGTATCCATTGCTTGGCCATGGCGTTTGGAATAGCGCGTACAAAGAACTTGACTTTTTTTCCTGGATGTTGGCAAAGGACAAGCGAAAAATTTATGTTTTTGGATCACCTGAACTTTGTCCCGGGCAGTCGCTTAGACTTGGGTTTTCAGCAAATATGCTGAGCTATCAATGGACTAAGGATGGGAAGGATATCGCCGTGCCCAGGGAGCGGTATCTTGAAAATATAAACTTTTTGGGTTCGTATACCGTGAAATTTCAACGCCCGAATGGTGAGTGGGATGAATCTTTTCCTGTGAATGTGGTGCAGAAGGCAGGATGCGCGATCACTACCGGCATTGGTTCCGACACGGTAGCGGTTACTATAGGGAATGACAACGACGCGGTTTATCCAAATCCTGCAAGAGACAAAGTAGTGATCATCCTAAGCGAGCCATTTGAGTTATCTTCCCTTCGGGTCGTCTCGGTTCAGGGCTTACCCATTCAAGCGCCTGCCGAAAAAACGAGCGATCGAAGCGCAGAAGTGGACCTGACGGAATTGTCAAAGGGACTTTATGTGTTGCATGTACGGGGCAACAGCAGGTTTTTCAAGGTGGTAAAGGAATAAATGCAGGTTTACTTAGAAATAGAGCAGACAATTCTTGAATCAATAAATCAAGCGATATTTGTTTAACCAGAAAATCATTTGCTCCGAGTTCTTTACTTAATTCAACTATTTTGGGCTGGTCCGCCGTGGAGTACATGATTATCTGGGCATTTTTTAAATGGTCCAGTTTTTTTATTTCCACAAGGCATTGAAAACCATTCATGCGCGGCATGTTGATATCGATAAAAATGAAATCCGGAGTGAAGGTGGGTGGTTTTAGTAGCGTAAGCGCATCGATGCCGTCGCTGGCAAGAACACATTTTATGCTTCTATCGATCTCTTGCAAAGCCATACTAAAAATCTCCTGATCATCGGGATCATCATCAATCAGAAGGCATTCTTTGGTATTTTTCATTTTGACCCGAAATTAGGTGGATTGCAACGTAAAGCCAGTACGTTGCGATTCCACTTGGTGGTACAAAACATGCCAGGCCCTTAACCGGGGCAAAATGAGGGTTTCTTCCCCGGATACGACTCCTCAACAATTGCAATTCCGTAGAAAGAAATCCACAATTGATGCGGGACGGGTCCGCAGGGGACGATACGCCTCGAAGTCGAATTTATTTTGCATCGCACTGTCCGGACTGTCAAGTATCGTCTCCCGAAGGTGACGATTCGCTTCGAGACCAGGATTTCGCATCGTCCTCTTGAAGAGACGATGCGTGGCGGGTTCGGAGGGGACGATACGCCTCGAAGGGGGGCTTCCTTTAATTCTTTCGGACTTTCATTACTTGTAATGCATTGACCGAAGCAGCCCTATTGCCGAACCTTGTCCTGATATACGTCAAAATTGACGCAATGGCATGATCATCCAAATGGCTGTTCTGGGGCATCAAACCATTGTACGATTTTCCATTTACTTTTATTTCCCCCTGCAAACCATTCAGTAGAATCCCAATCAATCGTTTTTCTTCTCCGATTACCCAATCGGATCCGGCCAGAGGAGGAAAGCGATTCCCATCTCCTTTGCCATCTCTTTGATGACAGCTTGCGCAATAGGTATGATATAATATACTTCCCTCTAACCGATCGCCCATATGCAAATTATCCTGAACCTCATCCGGTGTTTTTATGTAGGATCGGGATTTGCGCTTTTCCATTTGGGCCAATTCCGCCGGTCCGGATTTATCTTTGTCTCCTTTGTACATCACCCGCCAGATCTTTCCCTTATTGGATTCGCTTATGTATAATGAACCATCCGGGCCGGACGCAAGACCCATCGGCCGGTAAACAGCATCACTCGTATTCACGACAGTATCTACCCCGGTAAATCCGTCGGCAAAAACCTCCCACGTTCCATTCGGCGCTCCGTTTTCAAACGGAACAAAACATACGATGTATCCGGCCTGAGGGTACGGTGACCGATCAGTAGAACCATGGAAAGCAATAAAAGCTCCCTTTTTATAACGTTCCGGGAATTGATTTCCCCCGTAGAATAATACATCCATCGGCGCCCAGTGACCGGGGAACCCCATGTCAGGCTTGTCAAATTCAGCGGCTCTTCCAATTTTCTTACCATCACCTCCATACCCCGGTTGTAAAACATTTTTACCCTGCAGTTGATCAAAATAAGCATAGGGCCAGCCAAAGTTTGAGCCTTCCGGTATTTTTGTAAATAACTCTGCCGGAAGCATCGCAGCCTGCCAGGAAGAAAAGAAACCGGGATAGATCGTGTGCAAATTGTCTATGCCATTTACCACGGCATAGAGACTTTGATCCATTGGATTCCATTGCATTCCGACCACGCTTCTCAAGCCGGTTGCATATCGCCGTCCGTCCTTCTGTGTGAGTCCGGTTTTGTTCGCATCGAACTTCCAGATCCCGGCGTGCTTTTCAAGTTGAGCGCAAGGGTCCAATCCCTGGCCTCCTGGAATTCCTACCGGACCGGATTTTGTCATATCCTGACAGGCATCGGAGGGAGAGCCAAAGGGAACGTACATATTCCCAGCGTTATCAAAGGCGAGTGGCTTTGTCGTATGCCAGTTCTTCACCACATTTTCATCATCATCCGTGAGTACTACTTCTGTTTTGGTCTCGGGCACTAATTTTCCAGGCGTTAATTTATTTCTTAAGACGTTTCTTACGGTGCTCGTGTACAGAAAGCCATCATGGATCGTTACTCCCACGGCTAAACTTCCTTCATCTTTATATTCGCCGAAATAGGCGATGGTATCCGCTTTGCCATCCTGATTGGTGTCACGGAGGCCAACGGTTCCTCCTGCACCGTGAAGAGCATCGTTGAAAGTTAATTTCACATAAATATCGCCGTTATCATTTACTGCAATATGTCTTGCTCGTCCCGTACTGTCTGCAACGACCAGGGCTTCGAAGTTTTCCGGAAGAAAAAGTCCTCCGTTACTGGGGTCACCCGGAGGTAATTTGATAGGTCTGCTACATTGCGTAAGGCTTGCAAGCGTTAAACTGATCAGGATTACTTTTTGGAAAAGTGGTTTTGGCATAAGGATTAAGCATTTCATTTTAATTCTATTGCTGGTTCAAAAAAGGTCACAACGTGCACGAAGAAGACACAAAGGACACGAAGAATCACGGATGACTGGATTCGGTGCTACTTCAACTTCATCACCAGCGAGGGATCGAGTGGATATCGGCCGAAGGATTTTCCATATACGGCGATACCTCCGTCGCCCAGGGTCTTTAGCTGGATCACCAACTCACCTTTCTCTACTGCACGTTGCAGTTGCTTTTTCGACACGGGAACTTTAGTCAGGTATCCATACGACCCTGCTTCGCGCAATTTGCGATCGTGCAACTGGTGGTGCCACGACAATACCCCGCGATGGTCGGCTGGATCATCGGGGAGGGTTGTAGTCAATGCCGTTTCGCCATTCACCGTTACGATTATTTTTGAAGAGAATAGTTTCTCATCCGTCATGGGATAGGAATTTGGATTACCGCCCGGCGAGGCTTTTCCACCCAACATAAAGTCGACATCCGTTTTTTCTTTCGCATCGCGGTCTTTCACGAATAGTTCTTTCGAAGCGATTTCGATAAGGAAATACGCTTCTTTCACCGCGTTCAGATCGATAGGGCGGGTGAATTTAAACGTATATTCAAAGTAGCCATTCCCGGCGCCATTTACCTTGAGGCCATCTAAAATAGTCCATTGCCGTGTGCTCCATTGAGAGTGAGTAAAGGCAGCCGGTGCGACGGTAAGAATTTCTGTTTTTGGGAGCTTGTTTTCCGCGACTACTTCCAGGTGCATGAAGTTGTGATGCAAAACAGTTCCTTTCAAATCTTCGAGTTGAAGGGTGAGTGTGGCCAATCCGCCGACGTTGGGCATATCCAACGTCATGGGTTCCAACTCCTTCTGAAGATAAGGATGGTAGTCAATCTCTTTCCTTCCTTGTGCGACCAATGAAGTTTCTCCGATGGAATTGGTCAGGTTCAATTGATAAGAGAACCTGAGTTGCTTTCCGTAATCGGTACCGGTCATCGAAGAAAGGTAGAGTGGCACCTTTACTTTTTCACCGCCTTTTACCGTCCGGCAGATCTCATTGCCTGTAGAAAGGTAAACCAGGGCATGGAAGTCGTTGAGTTTCATTCCCGGCATCAGCGCCTCGACCCCGGTAAACTTATTCGAGCGATCAAAACGCCAATACCCGTTCCATTCGTTGATTACATCGTGGTGTTCCGTGTAGAGCCAACCGGCAACCGCCGGGTATTTCCGGAACGTGTTCATCATCCGGTGATAATCCCAGCTCCAATCCACATCTCCCGTGCTTCCATCGTACCCCCACACATTGCCGCACTCGGAATTTATTTTAGGTTGCCTTCCTTGTTTGAAGCCCGCTTCAAACTGAAACGTACTTCCTTCAAAGGAACGCTCCGTCAGTTCTTTCAGATTTTCTTCCCATTGCCACCCTGGCAGGTATTCATGGAAGGAGTTAATGTCGGTTTGCGTGTGGCCTGCCCCGCAACAGATGGAGTTGTCTTCCGCAAGCCGGGTGGGGTCTAACGATTTGGCGAGGTAATACATCGATGAAACCCAAAGTTGAGTTTCAGGAAGGTATTTCGCTGTGCGCTTTCCGGCTTCTTCCACGGTGGTGCGCAGACCCCAGGTCTCATTAAAGAGGATCCATGAAAAAATGGAAGGATGATTAAAGTCACGCTTCACCATATCGCGAAAAGTACCCTCGGCTTCCTGCTGCATTTTTGCGTCGGGTTCACCCCAGCTATTGGGTAAGTCGGCCATCACCAGCACCCCGAGCTTGTCGGCCCAATACAGTTTGCGGGGTACCTCTACTTTCACATGCGTGCGAATTCCCGTCAGCCCAATCGACTTCGCGCGCTCGATTTCTTTTCGCATGAACTCATCACTGGGAAACGTATAGAAACCTTCCGGGTGATAGGACTGGTCCAGGGTAAGCTGAAGATAAACGGGTTTATTATTCAATGCCACATAGGGGAACTCCGTCCCGGGAAGGTTCACTACCGAAATCGAGCGCATACCGAAGTACGTTTTTACGACATCGTCACCCAGTTTAA
>Ga0193731_1000371_pt1 | contig 15152 bp, 13 predicted proteins | sample U1a2metaG_FD_144920 | JGI IMG/M metagenome (GOLD analysis project Ga0193731, IMG submission 144920) | Soil microbial communities from a riparian zone of the East river system, Colorado, United States - U1a2 | ecosystem: Environmental > Terrestrial > Soil > Riparian zone | place: USA: East River...
AGCTCGAAGCGCTTGGCATGCCACGCGGAGCAAAGTTTGACCAGATTGTAGAACAGGTCTTCGCCATGCAGCTCACCGGCCGCGGCAAGACCAAAGAAGAGCGCGAAAAAATCCTGCGAAAGCTCAGCGGCATCAAGGAACCGCCGAAAAAGAAAGAGAAGGAAAAGAAGCTGTCAAAGGGCGTCGACAAGGCTCATGCCGCCGCGGCCATGGGCGACGCCGCTCATAAGAAGCACGCCGCCGCAAAAATGGAGGCAACGAAACACGCGGCCAAGGGGAAATCTACGCCTCCGAAGCTCCAGGCGAAGCACGCCGCCCCGGCATCTCATGGCAAGAGCGCCGCCTCCAGCAAGAAGAGTCACGCGCGCAAGTAGCGCGCCGGTTTGGCGCCCGCCTGCCGCCTGTGGGGAAAGTAACGATGCGTGATACAATCGGGTTGGGCATGAATAGAGATGGCGAGGAAAATGAGCTCTAAACGACTTCTCGAGCAGCGTGTCGACAACCTCTCATCCAATGAGGACTTGAAGAGCGGCATAAACACTTTTTCTACTTCCAGCCCGCAGAATCCTGCTCAAAATCCCTTCATGGTTGGCCGGAAACCGTCTCAGGGCGGCGCCAACGGAAGTCAGCCAAGCTCAAACAGTAAAGATTCCGCAAAGCGGCCTGGCTGAGAGTAATATAGCGGTCCATGACGTTTGACGTCACAGGACTGTTAATACTTCTTCTCGCGATTGTTTCATGGATTCCTCGCCCAACAAGCCCGCTCCTTTTTAGTCCCACGTTCCTTCGAACCAAGAGTGTTTTGGAAGAGACGGGCAATTACGTTCTCAACAGTATTTTAGTCCACCTACTCCTGCTCGGCAGTTTCAGGCTCGTCCTGGGCATCGTTCGCAGCCCTGCGCCCTCAACACTCGGCGCGGCGATGGCTCAAAAGCAGCTCGCTAGCTGGGCTCGGCAACATCGCTATCTGATCGTTTCTATTACATCGCGAGTCTGTTGTTAGGCTCGGTTCTTGGGGCCATCCGCGGCATTTCGGAACGGGACCGGCGAATCGGAACTTGGCTCGCAGGCAATCGTTGGCTGAGCCCGTTGTTAGTCCGTTTTGGCGTCCTCGCCTTTCTTGAAGAAGCCCCTGTGTGGTACGAGGCATTGCGCCAGAAAACCCGCAATGAGCGCACGTTCGTTGAAGTGAAGATGAAGGAGCGGGCTGGATTCTACACGGGCGAACTCAAGAGCTACGGGATCGTCTCCGATTCGGAGCGGAACAAAGACTTCCTGCTCGTTAACGCAGCCTATAAGAAAACCGAGGAAAGCGCTTATGTCCCCATGGATGTGGACGGCATTCTGCTCAATTTTGCCGACGCGGAATCTATGGCAGTCATCAAGAAAAAAAGCGTGTGAGTGCATCCGGGCAAGCCATCTTGGCGAATCGAAAGATTAGCGCTTTGAATTGGTGCGGAGCATATCGACTTTTTCCGTATCCTGTTAGAATCGGGTTCCATGGGCCAGCCGCAGTTCGTTCATCTTCACGTGCACACGGATTACAGCCTGCTCGATGGGGCTTGCGAAACCTCCGAGCTTTTGGATGAAGCATCCCGCCAGAAAATGCCCGCCGTGGCCATCACCGACCATGGCAATCTCTTTGCCGCTGCCAATTTCTTCTATGAAGCCAGCAAGCGCGACGTCAAGCCCATCATTGGCTGCGAAGTCTATGTGGCCAAGGGCAGCCGCCATGACCGCGGCGAAAAAACGAACGGCGGCAACGGCCAGGATCGCGGCGACGCCGAACCCGGAATGCGCGGCTCAAATCATCTCGTGCTCCTCTGCGAGTCTCTCGAGGGCTACCACAATTTAATCAAGTTGGTCTCCGCCGGTTTCCTCGAAGGCTTCTACTACCGTCCCCGCATTGATTACGATTTGCTTGCCAAACACAGCAAAGGCCTGATCGCGCTTTCAGCCTGCCTTCGCGGTCCGGTGACGGAAGCGGTCGTGGATCAGAAGTACGATCAAGCGCGCGAGAATGCTTACCGCTTGCGCGATGTTTTCGGAAAGGGAAATTTCTTCCTCGAAATTCAGGATCAGGGATTGCCGGTCGAAAAAGAGGTCAACCGCGAATTGGTCCGTCTTTCGAAAGAGACTGGCATTCCGCTCGTCGCCACCAACGATTGTCATTACCTCCATCACGAAGACGCTCACGCTCAGGAAGTGCTGCTCTGCATCCAGACCGGCAAGACCATGAGCGACACGAATCGCATGAAATTCCAGACCGACCAGTTTTACTTCAAGAGCGCTGTCGAAATGGCCCAGGTTTTCGGCGAGCTTCCCGAAACGTTGAGCCGCACCGTGGACATCGCTTCGCGCTGCAATGTCAAAATCGAGCGCATCCCCAATCCCTTCCCGGAGTTCAAAGTGCCGGAAGGGCATACCTCTGCGAGCTATTTTGAATCGGTTGCGCGAGAAGGATTCGCCGCCCGTGTTCCGCAGCTCGAGCGCCAGGCGCAGCAGGGATTCCTGCGAAATTCAATAGCCGAGTACGAGCGCCGGCTCACCTCCGAGATCGAAATGATCAAGAAGATGCGCTACGAGGGGTACTTCTTGATCGTCTGGGATTTTATTCACTACGCGCGCGCGCAAAATGTTCCTGTCGGACCGGGGCGCGGTTCGGCGGCGGGCAGCCTGGTAAGCTACGCCCTGCGCATCACCGACGTCGACCCATTGCAGTACAACCTGCTCTTCGAACGTTTCCTGAACCCCGAGCGCGTTTCCATGCCCGATATTGATATCGACTTCTGCATGCGGCGGCGCGGCGAGCTGATCGAATACGTGACCCAAAAGTACGGCCGCGAAAATGTCGCCCAGATCATTACGTTCGGGACCATGGCGGCGAAGGCCGCGGTGAAGGACGTGGGCCGTGCCATGGAAATTCCTTACGCTGAAGTGGATCGCCTGGCCAAGCTCATCCCCACCACGCTCGGCATCGAGTTGAAAAACGCCTTGGAAGAAGCCCCGCAACTCAAAGCGGCCATCAATAGCGATGAGCGGCTCAAGGATTTGATGGCGGTGGCGCTGCGTCTCGAAGGTTTGTCGCGGCACGCTTCCACTCACGCGGCGGGCGTCGTGATTTCGCCGACGCCGCTCACGGATATCCTTCCGCTATACAAGTCGAATCGCGATGAAATCACCACGCAGTACGACATGAATGCGCTCGAGCGCATCGGCCTGTTGAAGATGGATTTTCTTGGCCTGACGACGCTCACCGTGCTTCACGACACCGTTCGCATGATCCAGCAGAACCGCGGGGCGAAAATCGACATCGATAATCTTGCATTGGACGACGCCGAAACCTACAAACTCTTCGCCCGCGGCGAAACCACCGCCATCTTCCAGTTTGAGTCCCACGGCATGCGCGACATTCTCCGCCGCTATCACCCCACGCGCATCGAAGACCTCACCGCTCTCAACGCGCTGTACCGTCCCGGCCCCATCCAGGGCGGCATGATCGACGATTTCATCAACCGCAAACAAGGCAAGACCAAGGTCACCTTCGAACTTCCGCAGTTGAGAGACATTCTTGAGGAGACCTACGGCGTCATCCTGTACCAGGAACAGGTGATGCAGATCGCCAATCTCCTGGCGAGTTTTTCGCTTGGAGAAGCGGACATCCTTCGCCGCGCCATGGGAAAGAAGAAGAAGGAAGAGATGGCCGCGCAGCGCGCCAAGTTCATGACCGGATGCGCTACTAACAGGATCCCCGAGAAAAAAGCCGAGCACATTTTCAACCTGATGGAAGAGTTTGCCGGCTACGGCTTCAACAAGTCTCACTCCTGCGCCTATGCGTTGCTCGCTTATCAGACCGCTTATCTGAAAACGCATTATCCCGTCGAATTCATGGCCGCCCTCCTGACCTCGGAAGCCGGCAACACCGAGAAAGTCGTGAAGTACATCAATGAAGCGCGCGGGATGAGCATTTCCATTCTTCCGCCCGATGTGAATGAAAGCGATCTCTACTTCACGCCTGTCGGGGAATCCATTCGCTTCGGTCTTGCCGCGATCAAGAATGTTGGCGAGAACACCGCCAAAGCGATTCGTGAATCGCGTCTGAGTCAGGGGGAGTTCAAATCCCTTTATGATTTCTGCGAACGTATCGAATTGCGCTTTCTGAACAAGCGTGTGTTTGAAAGCCTCATTAAGTCGGGCGCCGTGGATTCGCTCGGTCCGCGTGAATCCATGCTGGCGTCGGTCGATGATGCCGTCGCCGCCCTGCAGCGCGCTTCCCGGACGCGCGAATCCGGCCAGCACGGATTGTTCGGAACCGCTGCTGCCCCGACGTCGATGCCGTTCGAATTGCTTGAGGCCGCGCCCTGGAGCGAAGAAGAACGCCTCGCGAGCGAATACGCCATGCTCGGTTTTTATGTTTCCGGCCATCCGCTGGCGAAATACGCTTCCCGCTTGATGGACCTGAAGACAGTTTCTCTCGATCAAGTCGAGGAACAGCGAAACGGAAAAGACATCACCGTTGCAGCGTTGATCGTTGGCACGCGTCCCATGCGTTCGAAAAAGGGCGCTCGCTGGGCCATCTTCACAATCCAGGATATGACCGGCGTTCAGGAACTCCTCGCCTTTCCGGAAAGTTTTGCGCGCCTCGAGCAGGTCTTGAAACCAGGCAATCCGCTTCTCCTAAAAGTTCGCGTTCAGGTGGAAGAAGCAGGCACGCGACTTTCACTGCAAGAAGCGCGCCGGCTGGAGGAAATAACGGAACGCGCCGCATCCAGCGAGCTTCGCGTTCGAATCGAAATGCAATCGCTGAGCGAGAATGCTCTCGACCGTCTGGAAGATTTGTTTGCCGCTGCGCCGGGGCCGTGCCAAGTCGTGTTCGAATTGTGCTCGCCGGACGGTTCCATAGCCGTGCTGCAGGCGCATCAGCGCGTGAAAACCACGCCCGAATTCGTGGAAGCGGTCCGGGAAATTTGCGGCAACCCCGCCGTTCGAATGGTGGCGGAATGAGCCCAAAGGAAAAAACCAAAACCGGCGCGCTGCCCTCCGGCCGTTCGAAAGAGAGCGATCGCCAAAAAGAAGTCGAGCGCCAAAAAGAAATCGAACGCTTGGAAAAAGATGTCGAGGAATTGCGCCACCTGGCCGGGAACGAGGATGCCGACGCGGAGTTGGGACGCATCCGCGAGCAGGTCGGGGAACTACGCCGCGAGTTTTACACGCACCTGGGGCCGTGGCAGCGCGCGCAGATCGCGCGTCACCAGCAGCGTCCATACACGCTGGATTTTATCGGTTTGCTGTTTACAGATTTTATCGAGCTGCACGGGGACCGCGGCTATGCCGACGACAAGGCGATCATCACGGGATTGGGAAAATTTCATGGGCGGCCCGTGGCCATCATCGGACATCAAAAAGGCCGTGACATGAAGCAGCGGCTGGTGCGAAATTTCGGGCAGCCCAAGCCCGAGGGCTACCGGAAGGCGTTACGCGTGATGCAACTCGCTGCGAAGTTTGGGCGTCCGATTCTTACGCTGATCGATACGCCCGGGGCCTACCCGGGGATCGATGCGGAAGAACGCGGACAGGGCGAAGCGATCGCGCGAAATCTTCGAGAGATGGCGCGGTTGCGGGTGCCGGTGATCGTCACGGTGACGGGCGAAGGCGGCTCGGGCGGGGCGCTGGCGATTGCGGTCGGCGATCGTGTTAACATTCTTGAAAACAGTTTCTATTCGGTGATTTCGCCGGAGGGTTGCGCTTCGATCATCTGGCGCGATTCGACGAAAGCGGAAACCGCCGCCGCGGCCATGAAGATTACGGCGAAAGATTTGAAAGAGCTGGGCATCGTGGACGAAATCGTGCCGGAGCCGGAAGGCGGCGCGCACACCGATCATGAAGGGGCGGCGCGGTTTCTGGATGAAGTGCTGGACCGGCAACTGGCGGCGCTGACGAATCAGCCGATCCGTGAACTGCTTGAGGCGCGCTACGAGAAGTTCCGCAAGATGGGGCAGTTCTTCGATTTGGGCAATTGAAAATTAAAAACTGAAGGAAGGAAGGAAGGAAGGGAAAAAAAGAGAGATTTCTCCCGTTGGTCGAAATGAGTGGCGGAGGAAAGAGGGGCGGGGAGGGGAACGCAGGGCAGGACGAGAAGGCGGAGGGATTAGATGTCGAGGGGGGGCTTGATGTAGGCGGCGCCGTGGCGGTGGAGGCCCGCTGAGGGGACGGCTTGGGAGAAGACGATGCGGATGGGAACGAAGATGGCGCCGGTGCCGGGAGTGAAGGGCACGGCGACTTCGACGCGGGTGCCTTCGGGATATTGATTGCGGCTGCGGAAGCTGAGGCCGCCCTTGGATAGATCTTCGCAGACGGCGATTTCTTCTTGGAAGCCGCGGTGGCGAATGCAGGCGAGGACGCGAGCTTTGATGCGTGTGCGGTTGCGGCGAGGAATAACGCGTTCTTCGACGGTGGTGCCGGGCGCGCCATCTTCAGGACTGCGAATTTCGGATTGGGATTCGATCCAGATGGACGGCGAGTCGCAAAGCTTGCAGACGCGTGCGATGCACTTGCGGACTTCGAAGGATTTCAACTGCAGCTCGTCGAGATAGACGACTTCGCGGCGCTGGCAGAAGCTGCATTCCATGAGAAGACGAGCGAGAGCTTCCTCGGCTTTGTGCGGAGCGGGGAAGTCGATGTCCCAGAAGTCGGAGCGCGGATCGAGAATATGAATGGCGTAAAGGAAGTTATTGGGCGGGTCCTGGTCGATTTCGGCGACGACGCGGGCGCGGGTCTTCTTCCAGTTGTCGCCTTCGAGGTCGCGGCGCAAGTGGAGTTCCTGGCCCATGGAAAGTTTTTCGGCCAGGCGGAGGACGCCGCCATTGCGGCTGACGAGCAGCGTCTCGGCGTTGTGCGTGACGGTGACGCCAGCAGACGTGAGCCACGATACCTCGACGGGCATGCGGAATCGCACGCGGTCGCTTTGCCGGAGTCCATCGGAGAGTGTGGTCATGGCGCGTTAAGAGAGCAACCCGCAATCAGGGTAGCACGCCGGGACAGGGCGGGCGGTTTGGAGAAACGCTGGTTTGTCGTTCCAAGTAATATCGTGCTCGAATAAGGTCTGGTAATGACGGGGCCTCGCTGGTGTTATCTTTTTGGCGTTCACGAAGGGTTTTGAATAGCCAGGCGCCGGGTTGTTTGGGGCAAACTAATAAGTACCGGACGCGCCCCCGGTAGCCACAAGCCGTTTGCAGCCCGGCGTAAACGACAGTGAGCAATATCATTTCCATGGACGACCGAACCTTGAAAGGCGACGCGCGGGGGATGTCTGTTCGCGACCGCCGCTATTGCATTCGCTTTCCGTTTGCCGCGGACGTTGAGATGCTGGACCTGGAGAGCGGCACAAAGGCAGTGGGCGTTACGTCCGACATTTCCATGGGTGGCGCGTTCATCTGCACGAGCCGGCCGTTCGCTTTGAATGCCCGAATGAGAATTACACTCAAGCGGAAGGACCAAAGGATGGAAGCGCTGGCCGTGGTGCGTATTATGAAACCGCGAATCGGCATGGGCGTTGAGTTCATGGACGTCGAGGCGCCTTCCAACGATGTGCTTTTCCGCTGGGTGGAACAACTCCGCAAGTCCCGCTGACAATCGCTAATTGGCCGATCATCCTGGTTTGAGCGATGCCGCATGGGCGGGTTAACTTCGCGCATCAGGGCCGCGTATCGAGGGGATGTTTGCTTTTTTCGTAGAATTCGTTCTGGAGCTTGAGGCTCTGATCGTCTGCCTTTGCGGCGCGAATGGCTTCGACGGTGGCGGCAATCCAATTGTTCATGTTCCACTCGCCGAGCTCCCGGTTGGCGACCGAACCGTCACCGGAGTAATGGTTCGGAAAGCGGCCGTACCACCAGATGCCGGTGTACACGTTGTCCGGCAAGTTCACGCGTTTCTGGTCGCTGCCGGATTCGCTGGCGGCGCGATCGAGGTGCACCAGGTCAGGCCGGGAGACCATAGTGTTCGAGGTTTCGTTCTACCCGGCGTGGTAATCGATGCCGGTTGATTTTTTGGCCGGCCCACCGGGGCGGCTCCTTTCGCCGTCAAGGACGTAGACGACATAGTCGCGCGGGCGATCGAGTTGCGCCTGGGCGAAAAAGGGAAGCAAATGTTCGTTTCCGCCGTGGCCGTTGACGATGAGGATTTTCTTGCAGCCATTGCGCGCCATTTCGCTGGTGGTTTCCTGGAGCAGCTTCAACTGAAGTTCAATGCTGTAGGCGACGGTTCCGGGTTCGTGTTTGGCTTCAAAAATTTGCCCGAAGTAGTACTGCGGAAAAACGACGGCGTACTCCTGCTGCGCCGCCTGCAAGGAAGCGTGCCGCACGTTGAGAAGATCCGTGCCCAGCGGCAGATGCGGCCCATGTTTTTCCAAGATGCCGAACGGCAACAGACACGTGCCTTTGGATAGCTGAATGGCGTCGCGAAACTCCGCGGCAGTCAGCTCTTCCCACTTCGCGGAGAGTTTGGATTGCGCATGGATGGAACTAACAGCGACGAGAAATACGAACAGAGAACAGATAGCCGCGCGCTTCATTGAATTTCCTCCTCGACCGCCCTGCATTTTAGCCTTATACCATGTCCTCGAGCCGCCGCTTTTGGGGCTCAATTCCGAAGCAGAGGACCACCACGATTTGCACGAGGAGAAAACCGATCATCAGACTGAGGACACCGCGAATCCCGTACGACCGGAACAGGGCGACGGCCAGGAAGGGCGTGAGAATCGTCGCGGCACGCCCAAAAGTGTTGCAGATACCAGAGGCCCGCAGGCGAATTTCCGTAGGGAACAATTCCGGAATGTAAATCGCAAAGAGCGTAGCGACGAGGATGTAGACGGGAACGGTCAATAAGAAACCGACAGTGATCAAAGCCATCGGCTGATGGACGAATGGATAAATGCCACCGAGCACGATGGTGAGGAGAGACGCGCCGACGATTATGGGTTTGCGCCCCCAGGAATCAGCGGTGAATGCACCGAGAGCCGAACCGAATGGCGCGCCGAGCGACATGATGAGCGAGTAACGGAACGATGTGACGATGCTCAGCCCCTCTTGAACGAAGAAGGAGGGCAGCCAAGTCACGAAACCGAAGATCAAGGTGTTCATCACGACGAGAGTAGTGGCGCCGACGATCATGCGAGGAAGCAGCGCGGGGCTGAGCAGGGAACCGAGACTAGTAGACGGATGAACGGACGGTCGCGACACGGCAGGCGGAAGGGGACCGTGCTCTTGCGAGACTTCGCTCTCGATGGATTGCAGCAGGGCTTCGGCTTCGGTGGTTCGGCCTACCGATTCCAGCCAGCGCGGCGACTCCGGCAACGCCTTGCGCAGATACCAGACGACCAGCGCACCCAATCCGCCGAGCGCGAACATGGCGCGCCAGCCGAAGTGCGGGATGATGAGCGTTCCGAGGAGTGCGGCGACGGGCAGGCCGCTCACCACGATGACATTCATGCCGCCAAGCCATTTGCCGCGGGCTTGCGGAGGGACGAACTCCGTCATTGTCGAGTAGCCCACGACGTTCTCGGCCCCGAGGCCCACGCCCATGATGAAGCGCAGCAGGGTCAGCACGGCCATAGAAGGAGCGAAGGCGGAAGCGATGGACGCGAGACCGAAGAGGGCGAGATTGGCCTGATAGGTGAAGCGGCGGCCGTAGCGGTCTCCGAGGAAACCGGTCAGAAAAGATCCCAGCATCATGCCAACAAACGTGAGGGACATGAACTGGGCGTTCTGACCCAAGGTGGAAAAACCGCTCTTCAGCGTGGCGCCGAGAACGGTTGCGGCAACGTAGATGTCAAAACCATCGAAAAACATGCCCGTGCCGATCAGCAGCATGATGCGACGATGGAATCTGGAGATGGGGAGCCGATCGAGGCGCGCGCCTGAGTTCGCGGTCACAGCGAGATCACTTCTTCCTCGCGAGCAAGGCCAGGCTGCCCTTCGTCAAGGCTTCGACGGCAAGACGGCAGTTTTGATCGAAGGAGTTTTGCTGGGCGCTGAAGAAAAAGCTTTTGCAGCGGCGCACGGCGGAAGGGTCGAGGCGCAGGATACGCTCGACGAGGGCGTCGGCTTCGGCGAAGAGGCGATCAGTGGGACAGACTTGCGAGATCAGACCGATTTGCTGCGCGCGATGCGGGTCGATGGGCTCACCGAGCAGAACGAGCGGAAATGCGAAGCGCGGAAGCGTGTATTCACCTAGATAGGACAGGATGGCGACGGGGGCGAGACCGGAACGCATCTCGGGAAAGCCGAGGGAGGCCTGCTCTGCGACGAGCGCGAAGTCGCATACGATCGCGAGGCCGAAGCCGAAGCCGAACGCGTTGCCTTGGACCTCCGCGATGCTGATCAATGGAGAGGACCGCAGGGCGGCTTTGAACTCGACGATACGAGCCGATTTACGACGGATTGCCGCGGGGGTGCGCCCAGCGCGCGCGTCCCGTGCAGAAAACGTTGCACCGCGGTCGAATGCGTAAGACGCGAGCGCGGGGCTTTGACACCTCCTTGCGGAGCTCGGCCAGCATGGCGTCAAACATCGCGCCGGTGACTTCGTTGCCGTGGCTGGAGTTGTCCAAGGTAAAGGTGAGGACGCCAGCGGTGCGATCGACTACGACTCCGTTGCCCGCCCTCGGACTGGCGGCGACACCTGGCTTCTTGCTGGTCATGGCGGGCACGGTATACAAGGAATGCAGGCCTGTCAAATGGCGTGGAAACTGCCTGTATGAGATCTCAAGGGCCACTTCCTTTGAATTCACGGAGAGGGAAAAAGAACCGTGGAGATTTGCCAGGTGATGGAAGACTGCAATCCTCTGTCGTCGGACAAATAATGGCGGGGGCAACGAGACTGGGACCCGCGAGTATGAATCTGGATGGCATGCTGTGGAGGCCATACCCGATCAGGATACAAGACGCATCGTCAGTCTAGTGATCCTGGCAGAGGGTAGGTACTAAAATGATGCAGAAAAGATGGAGAACTTTGCCATAGTTGTGCAAGGTGATTCACGCATCTGGCAAGGCCCCACCACGGCGAATGTCTTTTCGATGCAATGACTTCCAGCCAGAATGCCAAATGGCGGGGTACGTGCTCGGACATAAGAATACCATTAGGGTCGAACCAATTAAGTAGTTCAATGACGATTGTTTTAAGGTGAGTCATTGTGCTTCCAGACCTGCCTTGGCGGAGCAAATTGGTCAGGCGGATGATCCCACTACCCGCGGCGCTGCGGCTTTGTTTGCGCGTCCTTGTTGGATCCTTCTTTGGCAGCATACCGGCACAAGCAAGTAATGTAAGTTTGCCTATTTCTGGGACAAGATTACCTTTTGCAATTGACTATCTTGACGGAGACCAACGCCCAGATTTAGCTAGCGTTCAGCAGATATCTAATAGCTCCTCCGCTACAATTTACAGGATTGAATTCCAGCTTAGCGCAACTGGCCAGCAATCCATCCATTTGGTCGGGCCCTCGGGGGGGCTGCGAATCGCCACGCGCGATGTGAACGGCGACGACATTCCTGACCTTATCGTCAGCTTAGCCTGGCGAGAAGAACCCCTTGGGGTCCTTGTCAACGACGGACGCGGGGCTTTTTCATTGGCTGCTCTATCTTCATTTCCAAGGGCCTTTGCTGGGTCTGGGAAGACTCTGAATTGTAAGTTGCCACCGCAGACGGACACCGTTGCAACACCCACGAAATTGCCAGTCGGAGCTTTCTCTGGATCGAAGTATCTGTTACATCCAAGCCCGGCGACGGGCTCGATTCCACGAGCGAACTTTGCGACACTCTGCAGTCTCCTCTTAGAATCTCTTCTCGAACGCGGACCTCCAACACTCTCCTGCGCCTGAAATTCCTTTAATCTGCGCAAAGCGGCGGCTTCCGGCCTCGTCCCAAGCTATGTCAAGTCGTTCTTCCCTAACAACCTATTGACTTGAAATATCCGAGCTGTGGCGCGTGGGGCTAACCCAAATATTGCAGCTCGTGCTTGGAGACCTACCATGGCCGAGGCAGAGAAGTACAACGCATTGGCGACAAGATCTGAGCTACTTGCCGGTCTTTCCAGTTCTGTTTGCACCTATGTCCTATCCACCGCGCGCCTCATGGACGTCGGGAGCCGCCAGGTGATTTATTTCGCTGGCGATCAGATTCAGCAAATTTTCTTGCTGACCAACGGTCGTGTGAAGATAACGCAATTCAGTGAACGCGGCACGGAAGTCATCCTTCGGCTGTGCATCCCTGGCGAAGTAATTTCCGAGCTTGCTTTGGTGCCGGGGAGCAGGCACTCCACGACTGCGCAAGCAGCTCAGGATTGCGACTTGCTTGCCTGGGATGCAGCGACTTTCGAGGCTGCCATGGAACGTTTCCCAAGCCTCCGATGCAACGTAAAGCGGATCCTTGAACAGCGCCTCCATGAGCTTGAACGCCGTTTTTGTGAAGTATCCACTGAAACGGTCGCGCCACGGCTGGCTCATGGGTTAGCTCGTTTACTTGATCAAATAGGCCGTAACGTGAACGGCCATGTTGAAATCAACGTCTCGCAGGAGGCACTGGCGCAGATGACATCCATGGCCTCGTTCACCGTGTGCCGGATACTCACCAACTGGGAAAATCAGGGGCTCTTGAAACTTCGCAGGGAAGTGATCGAGATTCACAATGTCCCTCGGCTCTTGGGTCTATGTAAGACTAGATAATTTCCAGGTTCGGGGAGCTGCTGAATGGAAGGGAGGCTACAATTTCTGAACCGGCCATAGTGGGTGTTCGATCTGCGGGCGAACCGTCGAAACTGCAGTCGCAAGGATCGATTCTGCTTCTCACGCGGTTTTCAGCCACCAACCTGTATCTATCCCTTGAATACAAGTATGGCAATACGCCCGGTATCTCTGGAAGGCGGACATGAGGCCCAGAACGAGCATCGCAAAAGAAGGGTTCTATTCGGTGACTGATTTTAACCGCGAATTTGCGAATGATGATGCCTGCCTCGAATACATCAAAGAGCAGCGCTGCCCGAACGGGGTCACTAAATGCCAGAAGTGCGGCGTCGAACGTAAGCATCACCGTGTGACTGGCCGTACAGCGTATGCCTGCGACCACTGTGGGAATCACATCTACCCGCTCAATGGGACTGTTTTTGCGAAGAGCACTACTTCACTCAAGACTTGGTTCTACGTCATATACCTAATGGGTTCCACAAACAGCAGTATATCCGCGAAGAGAATTCAGCGCGAAACCGGCGTTACGTACAAAACGGCATGGCGCACGTTGTGTGAGATTCGGCGATTGTTCAACAATGAGCACCTGCAATCGGAGCGGCCAACGGCAAAGATAGACGATAGAAATGCAGCTGGTCTTGCGCTAGAAGGGCAGTCGGCGGTCTCTCTCGCAACGGAAGCGAGAAAGACAGGCGAGCTCGCTTGCATGAGAAAAGCAGCCGGCTGAATCGACGAAAGGGCGGCAAGCCGGCGCTCAAATCGATTTTGGAGCAGGCTTCCTGGAAGGCGTCTTAATCGCTTTATCGACGATAGCCGTGAAAGTATCCCGTGTTATCGGCCGCATTTTTTTCCGAGTCTCTTCGCGTGGCTCTAATACTTTTCGCGTTTGCTTCATAGCCATATTGTATCATGCTGGCTGCAATCAAGAACCTGCGGAGAGTGCCGTTGTTGCCTGAAGCCAGGTTTGTACGACTCGTGATCGCCAAGTGTAATCGGTAAGAGAAATCCCCCACAGGTTTGGAGGATGAGCGAATTTAAGGAGTCGCGCAGCGTGATCTCTTGATTCGAAGGCAAGACGTGGCAGACGGTGCTGAACTCCCTCTCTGCGTGTTGGAGTCCTCGAACTGGATCTTCCTTGCCGTGGGGCTTCCCAATTCGATGGATCTCTTCAGTATCATTGTCGTGACTTCGCTCCGTCTTTTCGATGACCACCGAAAAATCGGCGCTGGAGGAGTGGCGCTTTTCGCGTGCGCGAGAAGGTTCACCTTGGTGGCCTGCAGAAGATAACTGTGGCGCCCGTGCCAGTCTTTGATAGCAGAGAGACAAAAACCAGGCACTTTGCGGGCCGTAAATGCAGCAAGCCAGGCAGAATCGTTGTACGCAACCAGCACGGCGCTATAGATCCGGCGTGTCTACACACTATATACCATAATCATACGTAACTGTACGTTAATATATAATGCGTTGCCCCTTGTTTTCAAGGGATAATTCCTCCTCGCGATTATTTTCCTTTGGCGTTTGCGAATGGGCAAGGACTCCTGCATAGGAGTCGCTATCATGCAGCCGTTGTTACACCCGTTTCATTCATTGGTCAGGAAACAGAACGTGAATCTCGGGCGCCCGTAGGTCTGGAAGGAGATTGCCAAGTCATGAGAAAGCTGCACCATATTGGATTGCTTATCGCTTTTGTCTGTCTTGCGACGGGGGTGGCGAGGGCTCAGTCATTCCGGGTTCAATGTCCAACCAGCACCATCACCCACCCGACAGCGGCCAACAATAATTCGGAACCTCCCTACACAGCTCCGACTTTCACGAGCGGGCAGACGTATGTGACGTCAAACGCTGGCCACGTGAATGGCGCGATCAAATGCCAGCAGATCTCGGGCGGTGACGGCTACGCCACGATGGGCGACGGCACGCAGACCTACCTGTTCTCTTTCGGACCGTTGTCTGGGCTCGTGGACATCGCTTCCGGCCGGCCCGGTACAGAGTTCCCGAAAGATTTCAATATCGTGAATTCGGGCGCGCCACTGCGGCCCGGTGATCCTGCCACGACGGGCAGCACGTTTAACGGCGCCGTGGGGCTGGCTCCCGACCTAGATAATGGAGGCGTCATTGATGGACACGTGGATCCCCGTCCCATTGAGGATGTCGGGGTGATGAACGGCAACATACCGGCACCCCTGATGGCGATCGACGAAGATGACGAATTCTTCCTGACTCTCACTAACGTCGGCATGATCATGCGGCCTGACCTGTTCGAGCAGCACACCGTTCACTTCCACGGTTACCCAAACGCCTCGTCTTTCTATGATGGCGTCCCGGATGCCTCGGTCGCCATCAATATCGGCGGCAGCTTCACGTATTACTATCTCGCGCCGGATGCCGGCACTTACTTCTGGCACTGCCACATTACGCCGCC
>Ga0193731_1000379_pt1 | contig 15062 bp, 13 predicted proteins | sample U1a2metaG_FD_144920 | JGI IMG/M metagenome (GOLD analysis project Ga0193731, IMG submission 144920) | Soil microbial communities from a riparian zone of the East river system, Colorado, United States - U1a2 | ecosystem: Environmental > Terrestrial > Soil > Riparian zone | place: USA: East River...
ATTTGCAGTACTCATACGGAGTTGAGAATTTGGTGAACGTGTAACATCACGAGAGAAAGTGTGAGTCCCTGAGCTTCCTGGGGCGGCAGAATTGGCAAAGTGTGGAGAAACGAGGGGGGTGTGCCCAAGGTGACCAAGTGTTGAAGACGGAACAGTGCGAGCCTTATCGTGTGTGATGGTAGGATTAGTGAATAAGTGCGAAGAGCCAGTCACCATATCACTCTGTATCGATCGGCTGGGTGGGGGTGCAGAAGGCGGGACGGGGACATGCCCATCTTCAACTTCGGATGATTGAGTGGTACGCTGCTTCTTCGACTTGCGCTTTTTTGATCGTGCACGGAATGGCAATGGCGCCTTGGGGCGTTGCTCCTCAGCATCAGCCTGCCCGTTGATGCTGGGAGAAGCACTTCGTTGATCATCAGATGAGACGTCTTGTGAAGGTTTCCGCCTATGCTTCTTCCTCTTTGATGCCACCAAACGTGGGGCAGGTGAGCTCTCTTCATCCAAATCCTCAGCAACAGGCTTCTGCTGCATGCGATGCGATGCCTTTGGCTGCTTCTTGGCTTGCTCCTGCAAAAACAGTTTACTATCTCTGACAGTTCGTAGAGCCTTCTTCCGACCATCAGTGACAAGCGCAACATTCGAGATCTCGTCTATCATCTGAGCACCATCTGGACACCATGTCAAACTAAGCAAGAGATGTAGTTCATAAAATAACTCGCCTTCATCTTCATCACCTTCCCAGCGTATGATATCCAACTTAGGTAGACTGTGGTCACAGAAAGGATTCTGCTTCCAATCGATCCTTTTGACAAGACTCTGCCAGTGGCTCGTTGTCATGCTTTTCAAAGAAAAATCTGGGCCTGGAGCCTGAATCGCTGGATCCCACCCAAGAATGACAAGACGGTTCTTGTATGCGAAGTCACACCATCCTTCCCAAGGGAAATGACTGTTCTTGTGTTCTACCAGAGTTTCTGGTACATGGATATTAGAACAAATGAATGCGCAGACAGAACGTGTCACTCACTAATGCACTCAACTAAAAAATTCCCGACAATCTTCCTGTCACGGTCACGCGCACCATTTGTTGTGGAAAAGATAGGATCGATTAACGTTGGTAGTTTGAAAAGGCCACCCTGCTTATTGAGCCGCACTGTCCTATTGGCATCTCCTTGTCAATATAAGCGAAATATACATGAGTTGGATCATCTTACTTGCATGCTGTGGTCAGCTGATCCAAAAATTGAACCATATCTGTGCCACTGTCGTCCACAACATCTTTGATAAGATCTGAACCAGAGAAGAAAGATGCCGCATGGCTGGCGGCTACATCATTTCCGAGATAAAGGACTGCACCGAAGATGAGGATTTCATCCATGGACCAATACGCTCCGGCCTGTTTCCAAACAATCAAAAACGGTTCAATACAGGATATTTCAGCACGCACCAAGTTCGTAAATTTCTCCTTGATACTAGTCATGCGACCAACCAAATTCTTCTTTGACTCATCAAAGTCTACTTGATTCGCCAATGAATTGCAGTAGTCATGAATCGGTTTGCAGGCTTTTTCATAGCCTTCTGCATCTGACTCGGGATTGTTGGTTTGGAACTCTTTATACGCCTCATGAATTTCGTTGCCATAGGTTAAGAAAGACGCTGGATAAGCAATGATTCAGCAATGCAGCCAAGATAAAGGAGAAGATCAAATACTGACTTCCTTTTTGTTTTGGGCGCTGCGTTTGAGCGTACCACACTTTGAACTTGTTCGCGAAGTTTTGCCCATGACGACTGTGCTGCACTCCAAGGCCCGCTGCGATCATTATAGCACGGGTGCTCTTGCGATACTTGGCCGCCAAGGCATCAGCATCCTGTATTGTTCGCTCTCCTAACTTCCGAATCTCTTTGAGGGCTTCCTGAGACAAGGGGCCGGGGACGCAGCGCTTGCCCTGATCAGCGCACGTAGAATGGTTAGCATCACCCTCTTCATCGACGCTGTCCTCTTCTTCATCAACGTTGTCCTCTTCTTCATCGACGTTGTCCTCTTCTTCTGGACTTGCTACAGGTGCTTTCTGTTTGCCTTTCTGTTTGGCGGTGTAACGCTTCGTAGGTTTTCGAGCGGATTTACCAACCCGTGACTGAAATTCTGAAGTGATGTTAGCCATCATCTCTTCCTCCGCCTCGCCATCTTCCAACGATGTATCGGAGACATCTCTCCCTCGACTACGCCGACGTTCTCGCTGGACAAGTTTCTTCTTCCTTGTTTCTGCCCAATCACTGTCCGAAGGATCACTCTCAACTGGAAAGTCCCTAAGATGCTTCTTCGGGGGCTGCGAGCTATATGGAAGGGCTAGTATAACATTGAAACAATCAACTTGCGTGAAAGGGGGGATGGAAATGAACTTACGAGGGTTATCCTCGTCTCCTTGAGAGCCGTTGCCTTCCTCAGCAGAAAAATAAAATTTTTCATTTCTTGGATCATCCTCTTCGTCCTGCAATCCAACTTTCGGAATACCTCCCCAATTCTCACCATCATCCCCTCCATACAATTCCCCTTCATCTCTCTCGTTACTGCTCGACCCAGATTGCCGGTTGACCATTGGGCTGTCATCAGCTTGGTCCAGGCTCTTCAAAGTGGCCGACATCTCGTCAATATCCGGCAATTTATTCGCCCGCCGGTCTCCTTGCGCATTTATCATTTCACGCCATCGGGCAGCTGCGGATCGGCCATCATGAAGTCCGTCACTATCACCGGTGCTGTCGGGCGGGAGCAGTGCGCCTCTTGCGTTGCGGACACTATTATTGTTGCGGTTTTCGGTGGTAACATGGGAAGTGTTGGAGACGTGGTTAACACTCGGTGGTGCAGCGAGAGACGGAGCAGGTGGACTGGCAGGAAGCCTGTCATCGTTATTTTGGGCAGCACTTGGAGGCTTAGAGTGATGTAGAGTGAGCGAGCTGGAGGGGAGTTTTCTGTCGCGATGAGAATGGGAGGGTGGGCGATTCGACATATCATTGTTTGGTTGATGAGATATTGGAATCGCCGTCAAAGCAGACAGGGGATCACCATGATCGTTGCCCTTTGATTGAGGAACCTGGACAGAGATCAAATGGATTATTGACTTAGCAAGATCATCGGATGTGGAGATATGAAATTGTAACATACCTTCACCGGAGGGGGGGCCTCCTGAGCTTTTTGAGAAACGGCAGCAACAGCTCGTGGAGCATCAAGCTTGACAGGAGCCTGGACGTTCAATCTGCAAGAAAATGATATTGCCGTTAGCCATTGTTGATGAGATTGGAACGGGAAAAGGATCTATAAAACGAATCTCCATTGCGACGCTGAGTCGAGCATAAGGAAATCAAACCACCGACGCGAAGTCAATGTGGGAAGGCCGTACTTAGGATGACGCGGAGTCAAATCCCGGGTTTGGCTGGAAAATGAAATAAACCGAAATATGCTGGGAAAGAGTACTAACCGTTTCTTGGCTGAAATGGAATCACTGGTGGACTTAAGGGTCACCGAGGAGGAGGTTGCGTTGTTGCTTGCGCGAGAGGCAGTTGACATCCCTGGTTGCTTGTCTTTCGGCTGTCCGCGTGGAGGTCCAACCTTGGTGATTGCATCGTATGGTGTTGAAGTAGGTTTCTTGGTGGGTGATGTCTCCCTCCAAGGGTCTTGCACTTTAGAATTAGGATTCTTTTGGCGACTTCGAGTTCTCAGTCGTCCCACATCTTTGAGAGCAACAGAACGTGCCCGGGTGGTAGGACCCGTAGGAGATGACACTGGTGGAGGAGTGTGGTTGGGAGGCTTATCCTTCATGGAGGCAGAGGGTGCAGGAAGGCGTCGTGGAGCAAGAGGTGACGTTGGGACAAGAGCAGCAGAACGTGTCCGGGTAGCAGGACCCGTAGGAGATAACATTGGTGGAGGAGTGTGATTGGGAGGCTTGTCCTTCATGGAGGCAGAGGGCGCAGGAAGATGTTGTGGAGCAAGAAGAGGCGAAGTTGAGACAATGGTTTGCCAAGTGGGAAGAGAAGGCGAAGTCCATGTGGGATACGTGGCTGACTTATAAGGTGTTTGATGCTGACATATCCAGGCCAGAATCAAAACTAAATCACGGACGATATTCAGATAAACATACCGGAGAATTCACGAGATTCCCAAGGATATTGGGCGGCCAGTATAGACGGGGTTCTGGTGTCCGAATCAGTGGAACTTTCAGGGGATTGTGCCTGGCGGTGTCGCCAGTTGTGTGCGAAAACTGACACAAAAGGATTAGCAGGAGTCATATGGAGCGGAAATGTGCGGGCCGCGCACTTACATTTTGATCCATGGGAGTTGAACAAACGTGATTCTGCACTGGAAAATTAGTAGTGATCAGAAGGGAGAGGCTACTCTAGCCTATTAAAGAAACTGTGGCCTGGCATGCTGCTTACTGAACATCCGCCGATGAAAACAATCTATGCCAGGGGAGTTGGTGAAGTGTCAGCGGGAGGACACGCGTAGTTTGCGGAGATTATTTGTGAAATGCTCAGCCTATGGGGAGTTGGAGAAGCATCAACAGGAGAATCACTTGCAGTCGTCATTACTTCGTGAGCAAAACTGATCGACAGCAAGGCCAGTGACTCACAAGCTGAAAAACCCACGCGCAAAGTCCCGACCAGAAGTCGCGCAAGCTGTGATCGAGATACGACTATTATGTCCGCCCAGATTAGCGTTAATCTTATCTTAGCGAGTCAAGCGATTACCGATCGTTGCGATTTTGACCAACCAATCTAATCTGATGACTGTACCATAATTAAAGATACAACAACGAACCTCCATAACATGAAGATGCTGACCTGATGAAAGCCAACCCACTCAGCAGAATGTTGTATGAAAACCTAACAACTCAGTGACGTCTTATTGGTAATACTGGTGTAACGTGCACTATTTGCGAACAATGTGCATCAGTGAATGTTTAGAAGATTCAATAGGACCATACCTACATAGCGATACGAGCGTCTGGAATACAACCGTTATAGCAACGGATCGGAAATCGACGTAGAGGGGCGATAGATGTGTACGCGGATGCTGAGGGTCGTGTTGGAGGAGATCTGATGAACGTGCACTATCTGCGAACAAAAGTGAGTTAGTGAATGTTTAGAAGATTGTATGGGACTATACTTGCATAGCGATACTAGCTTCAGGAATACAACCGTTATAACAACGGATCGGAAATCAATGTAAAGGGGCGATAGGTGTATACGCCGAGGAACAAACGAGGCGAGTGTGATTGAGACAGTGCAATAAACTTAAAAAAAAAGTGAGTTAGCACGGACCATCAAAACCGATAACTCAAGCGTGTGTGTAAATCCTACCCGCAGACGGCCCGTGCGACACGAAGTCAAACATTGGGGAAGCGATATCACTGACGCGAAGTCAACATGGTACTGCTCCTGTTGAGACGACGCGCAGTCAAGTCTCTCCAGCCGATCGGGAATAGGGAGCGAAAATAGAAACAAGAAGAATATACTAATTACCTTGAATTCTATAGGACCAGTTGCCAAGTGATGTCGGTTGAGAGCTGCCGCGATACGAGAAGGGAGAAGAGCAAAGATGATCAACATTGCCCACAGGGCCATGTGATTGAACCCAAACAAGAATGTTGTGGCTGGCGCAGCCGCAATCGATACAACAAATCGTTAACGTTTGGGTAGGCTAAAATCTACTGCATGGGTCGTATATTTCATACCAGGCCTCCAATTTTTTCAAAAAAAACTGATGTAGTCCTGAACAAACCGCTAATGCTAAGTTGACAATTTGATAAGGTACTTACCTCAAAGGTCTAGACGAGAAAGCAAATCAAACAACTGAGCTGAGACGACGGATATGATCAATCCAACAACCTTAGAATGTCTCCTGTCGACAATGCATCAGGCTATATATTTAAGAGCTTTGACCCGACTTCAAACAACAGCTTATTGATAAACCAGGTTTGACTAGGCTAGGTAGTATGCTGGGCCACGAATTCCTCCAGATGTGATCTGGAATCCACTCAGAAACTAACCACTGAGGTCATGTATTTATAAGAGCACAATGTTATCGGTAAACGAGGCCAGTCTGAATGATCGGAACAGTGCAAGCATGCCACAAAAATGTTTGCGGGCTCAGGCTCAAGTATGGATGCCATGATAATATTTTGAACTTTACAGAATCTTGTGAGTGCTACAAAATACTCAGGACATAAATATTGTAACTAAAAGGTATCCCCCAAGTAAGAGCAGCATGGTTGAAACCTTTGAATTGTGGCAACGAGTGTTTAAGCGGAGTTTGAATCGCGACAATCGAAATTGCGCCAAGTTCATTTCGCTGCTGACCGAACTACTTCTTTTGACTTGTTATTGCTTCGCCCGACCCCCCTCGCCTGTTCCTCAACCTGTGATCATTCACCGACACATCTCTCCTAGCACTCATTGTTTGCCACCCCCGCTATTGTGCCGCTCTTTTCGTTTCGTCGGTCACTTTTGCTCCGCCCCCGCCATCGCACTACTTTTGCTACCTCGTCATCCTGGTCGTTTGGTTTGCAGTGGTTGTCGCCCATTTTTTAGGTAACTATCCTTCACATCACTTCCACCATTCACACACTCCATTCAAGCTAGTACAATGGTGCTGGGACTCGACTACGCGTCGTTTCAGCCGAAGTTTTACCTCTTCGACTTCGCGTCAGTGGTACTACTTTCCCCTACTTGACTACGCGTCGATGGGGCTTGTTTATCATCTCGCCCTCTTCTATGATATATGATGGTCTGATGCTCATATCGTTGCTTTATTATAGACGGTATCCGGATCTCGGTTGCTTTGCGCAATGCCCTCAGACAATCCGCAATTTAAGTCAAATGTCGCCGAGTGGGAAGGTGAGCTTCTTGCACGGATTCCAATTTTTATAATATTCAATGTCCATCAGACATCGGTCCTCTTGATGCCGCCATACTCGTGCATGATCCACCTTACGCAATCTCATCTCCCAATATGTCATCTGTCCCTCTTTATTATTTTGATCCCCAGCCGTTGCGTGCAAGAGCCGATGGACGTTTCGGTATTGAAGACTGCTGGCAGCATCCACAAGCATGGGCTGAAAAGTATTCCTTCGCGCCAGCTATCATGCGAAAACCATCGGCTAAGGAGCTTGAATCGCATGAATTTCGACTGCTTTGGTGGAATCCACAGCACGCTGACTATATTTTGCTGCAAGGGTCAGCTTTTGCTGACCTAGGAAAGTTGAGTTCGAAGGCAGCGGAGCCTCTTCTAGTGGTACAACAAAGAATCTCAGATCGTTTGCGCAGATTTGGCGAGCAGAACTCTATTCCACAGCCCGTTCATTACTACGAGGCGTCAATGAGGTCAACATGTACCCGGCTCCAGGATTGTCCTATGACATTTCGTGACATTGTCGGGCAAGTCGCAGAGTTCCAGCGCTTGTGTCTTGACCTTCTTGCCATGTTAGACTGGCTGGAAATTTTTCATCCCCGCAGTATTGATGAATCTCTTGATCACCCACGTCCTGCCGATCTCAAGCGTATTGGTTGCTTTACCAGCGATCCTGAAGTCACCAATAGACTTTTCCTCGCCGGCCTCCCTGTGTGGCTCATTCGCTATGACCATGCCCTCCCGCCAACTACAAAAATCAAACATGTGGCACCATATATGCCACCCTCCCCGCACATTATTATCGAGGATTGGCACGACGAGTCTGGGACACTTTGTCCATTCCCGACCCTTCATGATGGCCATACTGGGGCTGATCGCCACAAAGCATCGCGGAAGTTGGGTAGTGCATTTGCCGATACTCCCAACCTTGCCGATCCCTTAATTTCAATGACCTCAGCTGTTGGCAAGGCCCCCTCTCCTGCATCGACATCTTCTCGATCTGTTCCTTGTAAGTCTTAAGTTTTTCATTTGTTCTTATGTTGACTCTGTATTTCAAGATCCAGATCCGAGCCAGACTCACAAAAAGAGAAATAAGAAAACAGGCAGCACCCATAATAACAGCAGCAACACCCCTGCTAGCAGTGATCGCAATCGTGACAATCCAGGTGCCAACCGTAACAAATGGGAGGATGTGGCATGCGACCTTGTCCCACCTGATATCCCTGTATGGACGAGAGCGCTGAGACAGGTTGATAGGAATCCTAAACGAATACGCCCAAATTTACAAAAGGAGGAAAAAGGGTATGCGTTCCCTGATCCTAATAGTCTTGCAGGGCTACCTCCGCTCAAGCAAGCACAGAAACTATGTGCCTGGTTAAGTCTCCGTGCGGCAACGTGTGCCCGTGCTTTCACCCAAGCTGGCCGTAAAGCTCCCACAGGTTCTGGAGCGGTTTGGCGCCTTGCTACGGATATCAATCAAGTTAATATGATCCCCGATGATTCTTGCCATCCCTCTCTGCACGGTACAAAGGAGACTAAAGCCGCAAAGCTCCGCGACGCTGTAAAGCATTTGTTTGGAGATGAGCTCCTAGCAAAACTCCGAGGAGATGTGGAGCAAGTGGAGTGGCATGAAGTTGCCCTTCAAGTCCGTGATAATGCGATCGTTGACCTTGATCCTAACATCACCCGCGAAATTATCTGGGAGCTTTTCGAACATAATTTCCGATATGAGCTCCTGGCGCTCGATATGGTAGCGGCTCCATCTCAATGGGTCGACGACATCACTGCAGTTGCTCGAAAAGATTGTATCCGAACGGTCTATGGTCGCAACGCCAAATTTGTCATCTGGAGTGATCCATTCCCTAGAGTTAATGAAGGCTTATGTGGGAAGGGGATTAACGACAGGGTTCTCTGCCTTGAGTTCTTACGCAGGGTATTGAAAGATTGGCCTGAGGCGCCATGCGCCATCACCGATGGGAGTTTCTATCGCAACCTTCCCAGAACTCCTGAACAAAATGAGGCTCTCGAGGTCACCATCGTGAATTTCTATTGTCAAACATTTTTTGACTACTTTGGACGCCCTCCTATTGTACCTCACCACATTCCTCTTCATGCTGATGCAGTATACCAGCAGAGTCTCAGGGAAAATGTGGCTGCTTAGTTTCTATACAACTATCGCATTGTTAACCATTGGGTGGCGCTTTCGATATATTTGGATGTACACGTTGTTACCTCATGGAATACAAACTCATTTACAACCTGCTCGTCCGAGCCTTGCCTTGCCTTTGTATCAACTGTATGTCCCTGTTTATATTTCGTCTCTTGTTCTTAGTGACTTAGGGAGAACCTTTTTCAGAAACCACACCATGAGTTTCAGTTTCAAGAAACCCACACAGCGTCAACGGCGTCAACGTTCACCCTCAATTGTACCATCCCCCAATTCACCATCAGGTTCACCTTCGACTTCACTCACAGACGATCCCACCATTCATCACCACCTAGTCCCTCCGACCAAGATTCCACGGGGGCGCCGACCACGTCATAGCCAAGGTCAATTTATTCCAGGACCAAGACAGATACTGTCAGTGCCTGGTCAAAGCTATGTCCAGCGCTCTTCATTGAGCCGAGGCCGTCCACAACTTCTACAACAAAGCCAGGCATCTACCATACGCAATCCTGAACTACACGATCCAATTGATGATTCGCATGCACCAACCAGTGACTTTGATTTCATGACGGATGTTTTCATATCAGATCAGCCAGACACTGAGGAGATGCGACAGGAGAAGCTGCGGCGCAAAAAGGGAAAACAGTGGGCCAGGTGGACTCAAGAAGTCATCCCCTCCCTCCTTCGCCCTCACCTTCGTTTGCTACACAAGTCACGTTCATTGTGTGAAGTTCCACGCTCATTTACATATCGGTGCACTTGCAATGCTTCGTCTTCACGGAGTCTGGCTGTTGTATGTGTGTTTTTTGAACGTATGTGTGATGTATCTTGTTCGAAACTTCTGTTGACATCTTTTCCAGGGCTAGAAATTGTTCGAATTGATGCATGCCAGTGCTCTCCTGCTGCTCTTCAACTGATATCTCGTGGTCTTTTTCCTTGTGCCCCGATTGCTCCAACATTGGCAGTTGACATCAAAATGTTGGAGTTTGTGCGCGAACTGTTTCTTCGTATGCCGCCCAACACAACATCTTGGTGCGAGACTTTGGAGGCTTTTCTTGGAAAACGGTCATACAAATTGACCACTCGGGTAATTTCTATCACTTCCTGATGTTATCCAACCATCTTGATCATCTCTCTTAGGAAACACTACGACGCCGCTTTGGAAATGCCCTTCAATGGTATTATGCGCTGGTCAATACTACAGGACATCATGTTCAAGCTTTGTTGGAGCAGGCGCGCTCTGCTCTTTTATTGGCCGAAAGCCCTGATGAGGATTTTGACGATGGTATGTTAATATTACATGATGTATTAATACTTGTGCATACCATGAATTATAGATGTTCCTCCATCATCATCACAGCCTCCTTCGCCACTACCTCCTTCTTCACCAATGCTTCCTTCTTCACCACCGTCACCACGGCCTTCTTTGCCACTGCCTTCTTTGCCACTGCCACCGCTACCATCACAACCGCCTCATTCAACATCTTTCAATGCCTCTGCACAAAGTGCTGGAGGGCACTCTGAGCAACCACCGCCACCTTCTAGACCCAGTGAATATCTGCGACGACGATGCCCTCTATGCTTTGGCGGGAGCCAGCCGCATGATGAGAAGATGTTGTATGTTGACTTTATGTTTTGTCTTTCTTATTCTCACCTTTTATTAGAGCGGATGTTCTTGTTGCACTGGATGCATGCTACACACAGAAGCGTAGAAAGAATTCAAAGAATAATGATCACCGTGATTGTCCGAGGCGCCATCCTGACTCAGCATTTATGGCTGAAGAAGATGTCAACGCTATGGAGGAATACGTTGCTGCATGTCGAGCAAGACAGCCCACTCACAGATCTAGCCAACAGGATGACGCAGATATTGTGGAGGCCGGAATGAAGGTTCCTGCATCAGTCCTCGATGAGTGCGGTGACTCTTTCAAAGCTGCTGATGAGAAGCGCGAGAAAGCAAGTACGAAATTCTTTGGCTGCACTGGCCTTATGGCTTTACTATGCCGGCATGACCGAGTACTCTGGATCATCAGCATGACTCATGCAGGCGAGCGGCGACATTATGCTCTAGCTCTGATCAATCAACTATTTCAGCACATTCCCACTTCCATGACAGTGGGCATACTATACGATATTGGTTGCCAGCTTCATCGGAGTTGCCTCAAATGGGGCTTTCTTCGCGATCTTCTCCACCGTATTATCTTCGCCATCTCTGTTTTTCATGCGTTTGGTCATCAATGGGCTTGCCAAATTATCTATCATCCCCGAAAGTGCCGTGGATTTGGCCTTACTGATGGCGAAGGTTGTGAACGATTCTGGAGTGCTATCAGGAAGTTGATCCCATGCCTCAGAGTGTCGGGTGTAAGTTCAGTTATTTTCTGCTTTGTCCACGGGCACTAACTAACTTTGCTGAAGTATTTCCAGAGGCTGTTCTTGCTTGACATGCAGATTAAGCATCTTGACGACAAGTCTCTTGAAAATCTTGGGAACTGGCTCCGCCGCCGCTGGCATCACTGTCAAAGAAAGAAGGCAGACGCAAGGGCAGAGTTGTTGAGACTAGGTATCTCAGAAGCTGATTTGCGAGCTGAATGGGCAGCCCAAGTGCAGGAGCAAACAAAGCCTTCCCCTCGTATGTATTCGGTCCTCTTTGCTGAATAGTCATTTACATGTTCTGTCACAGGGAGGTCAAAGACTAAAGGCAAGCAGGCGGTACAGGCAGTATTAGAGCTGGTTCAGAGCGTCGACATGCAGAAGAAGGCTATCGCCAAGCTTGAAACAACCCTTATTGAGTCATCCCTGTTTGATACTGGGGATCTTTCGGAGCAGTTGCAAGATGCACGCGAGCATTTAACAAGGCTTGAAACTGGACTTCGCCGCAAGAAGAATGCATTGGGTGTTGGTGAACAAACCAACCTGCGTAAACTTCAGCAGGATGCCTTCTTACGCCTGCGGATGAATGCTTTGGCCTTGAAATGTAGACTTCGGGACCGCTTGCGTCAACGCAAATTTGAGATCGAGAAACTGGAACGATCATACCGTCGTAGTGTTAATGGTATGTACATTTTTATCCTACCAATCGACTCATCAAATAACAATCCTGTCAGATGCCAAGCTCCAAGGGCATGTTGAAACATCCCTCAAACGGCGAGAACCAACTATTGTCAAACTTGCCAAAAACTATAATGATCTCTGCCGCCAAATTCAAGATCTCATTCGTCGCAAGAAGGCACCTCTGGGTGCAATAGCTCCGAAAGAAATTGAACGCGACTGCCTGTTTAACCTTGATGTTGATGATGACATATGGCAAGACACGGGGCTCGATGATAACTATGATGGTGATGATGCTCCACCACGATGGTTGAGTGATGAGAGGGTACGCCAGGGTATCAAATCAATGCTAGAATTTGACCGTTGTAATGAAGAGGAGATGCGGTTGACAAGGGAACGGTGCGCGATGCAGGAGTGGATGCAAGAAGAGTGGAATATTAATCTCCGTGCTCATAATGTGGCTGGTAGGTTCCTTCCATTCATTGTGATTGATCCAGCATGATGATGCTCTGTACTCAGCAAACAGTCGAGACAAAGATGTTTGTTATCAACTGCTGCTACGGAAGCAAGAACTTTGTCGGTTATGTGCTATCTGGCAACGAAAGGTTCGTTCACTTCCCACGCAGAATGAGAATGATATGTGGGGCCCTTCAGATGCAGAACTTCGAGCATCTGCCATGTTAGAAGTGACAGGGAGTTGGGTAGACAACAGCAGCTCTGAAGGGGAGGTATCAGATGGGAATGTTGATGACAGTGATGAATCAGGCAATGCTGACTGGGCAGATGTAGATGAGGAGGACCAAAGTGATGGTGAGTTGATGGAGTCAGCAGAAGCAGTGGCATTTGCAGATGAATACCATGCAGATGGCACCGGGGATATTGCTTATAATATGGCTTATAATCTTACTACTTCCCACAGTTTACAGCATAGAACAAGTGTCTCACCTACTAAACGCTCCCGAAATATATAACTCAACTTGTTTTTTGCATTGTATCTTGCTTCAATTGGAATAGTTACCAAAATATGGCAGAGATACAACAAGAAGGTTTTTCTTTATGTGAAATATGAGATGACTTAGGTCATATAATATTGACCAGGGGAAATGCAATGAATCTGATTTAAGTCATTTGTTGGCATACTAGATACAACACACTGCCAACTGTCTGAGAATATTCTGACTTTGACAAGGATTGTCAACCTGATAGACCATTGGTGACATGGCACACTATCCACAGTCCTGGGATGTTCTACCATTGACCTGGTAACATCTCAATATGGAACTGGTACATCCTCCACAATCCTGGGATGTTCTATGATTGGTCTGGGATCATCTCAATATGGACCTGGTACATCCTCCACAATCCTGGGATGTTCTATGATTGGTCTGGAATCATCTCAATATAGACCTGGTACATGCTCCAGGGACCTGTGATGTTTTACCATTGACCTGGGATCATTCCAGTATGGACCTGGTACATGCTCCACAGACCTGGGATGTTCTACCACTGACCTGGCAATGTCACATTATAAACCTGGTACACTGTAAACAGTCAGTCCTGGAATATTCTATTACAAACCTGGGATCATCTTGGCATAGACCTGGTACATCCTCCATAGTCCTGGGATGTTTTACAACTGACCTGGGAACATCTCAGTACAGACCTGGTACATCTTCCACAGACCTGGAATGTTCTATGACTGACCTGGAAGCATCTCAGTAGACCTGGTACATCTTTCACAGACCTGGAATGTTCTATGACTGACCTGGAAGCATCTCAGCATAGACCTGGTGCATCCTCCACAAACCTGGAATGTTCTATGATTGACCTGGAAGCATCTCAGTATAGACCTGGTACGTCTTTCACAGACCTGGGATGTTCTACCATTGACCTGGGAACACCTCAGTATAGACCTGGTGCATCCTCCACAGACCTGGGATGTTCTATCATTGACCTGGGAACACCTCAGTAATAGACCTGGTACATCTTTCACAGACATGTTCTATGACTGACCTGGACGCATCTCAGTATAAACCTGGTACATGCTCCACCCACCTGGAATGTTCTAAGATGCACCTGGAAGCATCTCAGTATAGACCTGGTACACTATGCACAGTCCTGGAATATTGTACTACAGACCTGGGAACATCTCATTATAGACCTGGTACACTACACATAGTCTTGGGATGTTCCACCATTAACCTGGGAGCATGTAATTATAAACCTTGTACACTATATACAGTCCAGGAAAATTTTATCTTTGACCAGGGACAAGTTCACTTACAGACCTGGTACATCATTGACAGTCCTGGGATGTTTTTAAAATACAAAGCACATTAATGGTGATCTGGCCCTCCATTGTTTACATTGTTTACATGAGGATATCCGCCTTTGTTGCTGTGACCCTATCAGGTGTCCATCTCTCCTATATTTGCCTTACCACATCTTCGCTTTGACATTGTCTGGTCTCCTCGCCCATCTTCACTTTGACATCCTTCAGTCTCCTCGCCCATCTTCACCTTGACATTGTCCAGTCCCCTCCCCCATTCTTGCAGTGTCCTCCCCCATCTCCACTTTATGCATGGGCTATCACATTGAAGAGACTGATTAAACATCAGTAGACCACCGTCTTTCACTAATGTCAATGTCACCATCCTCTTCACTCATGACACACATACTACAACTGTAATTCTATTAAGTATCTGGGGACAATGCCATCTATTATATATTGCGCAAGAGAAGCTATCAGAAACATATACTGAGTGATTGTTTGACATTGTCCGGTCCCCTCCCCCATCTCCACTGTATGTGTGGGCTATCACACTGAAGAGACTGATTAAACATCAGCAGGCCACTGTTGTTCACTAATGTCAATGTCACCATCACCATCCTCTTCACTCACAACACACATACTACAACTGTAATTCTATTAAGTATCTGGGGACA
>Ga0193731_1000381_pt1 | contig 14968 bp, 9 predicted proteins | sample U1a2metaG_FD_144920 | JGI IMG/M metagenome (GOLD analysis project Ga0193731, IMG submission 144920) | Soil microbial communities from a riparian zone of the East river system, Colorado, United States - U1a2 | ecosystem: Environmental > Terrestrial > Soil > Riparian zone | place: USA: East River...
TAATTTCAAAGTAAATGGACGCAAGATGACCATTGTTGGAGTAATGAAAGACTTTCACTATGGGAAGGTTGAGAACCTCATCGAGCCAGTGGCATTCCTATTCTGGACACCCGGAGACAGGGCAGTCGTTAATGCCAAAATACAAAGTAATGACATGGTCGCGACCCTGGCCAAGATCGAGTCTACATGGAAGAAGATCGATCGGGTTCATCCATTTGAAGCCAAATTCTATGACGAAGAAATAGAAGATGCATACAGCGAATTTTCCGCCATGGTCAAGATCATTGGCTTCCTTTCATTCCTCGCCATTTCTATCGCGTCGATGGGATTGTTCGGAATGGTGGTATTCACAACCGAGACAAGACTAAAAGAGATCAGCATCCGAAAGGTGATGGGCGCCAATCTTATATACTTACTGAGTCGGGGTTTTCTATTGCTCCTGTCGATATCGGCGCTCATTGCGCTGCCGGTAACGTACTTCTTCTTCGAAAACGTTGTGCTCACGAATTTCCCCTATCATACACCCATTCAAATCGCCGAGCTGCTCGTTGGCTTGCTGGCGGTATTGCTGATCGCATTCATTATGATCGGCTCGCAGACGATGAAGGCGGCGAGGGGTAATCCGGCGGAGGTGCTGAAGAGCGAATAGGGTTTTATTATGCCTTGCATCACTTCTCCAACGACACTTCGTCAATGAAAAGTGATGGCTTACTCTTTTTGTCACGTGGAAGCCACGCTGGCAGGGTTCCTGCATTTTTTGCTTTAAGGCGTACAAAACGGACATACTGTTTCGGAAAACTAACCTTTATCATCCCCTTGACGGCGGGGTGTTTGTCCTCATGGCGGACGCCTGAACTTCTGCCCAATTTCATCAGGTTATTCTTATCCTCTCCGCCCCAGACCTCTACGTACGCCGGTGCCATGACACCCAGTTGCACATCCTCCAGATAACTAAGGGTTACCTGTGACAATTTCGTGGGCTTGTCCAGCTGAAAAAGAACCTGATGATCTGTGTTAACAAATCCAAGGTAGGATTTATCGTCCCTGCTAAGACCTCCGGATTTACCATCAATCAACGTACTGTCCAGTTTGCCCGAATACCTGGAGTCCGGCTTTGTTTCAAGTACGGTCTTGCCCGGCTTTACTCCGATCTTCAATAGCAAAAATGAAATGACGTTGCTGTCCATCCATCCTTCCATGGCGGCTTTGATTTTGAATTCACTCGTTCGCCCGACCGGAAAGGGATCCGTATATAAGGTGGAGCGGGAGGTGGGCTCTGTTCCATCCAGCGTATAGTAGTATTTCACTTTTCCCCGGGATAATTTAACTTCTACCAGCGCCTGTTGACGAAAAAAGGTACTGTCAATCTTAATGACGGGAGCTGTGAGCTGGGCATTATACTTGTTGTCGGTGAGGTCGAACTGAATGTTGTACACCTCAAGTTCCGGTCGCAATGCTTTTAAAGACGCGACGTTTGCCCCGGTGACGGCTGTATTATAGAGGTATAATTTTTTCAAATGTTTCCACCCGGACACTTCCTCCAGACTCCTGGCACTGATTTTCGTGCCCGATAGATTTAAAACAGTCAGATACGGGAGATCGGCCAGGTGCTTTACCCCATTGTCTCCGATAGCCATGTTTTGGAGATGTAATTTTTCAACATGAGGAAATTGGTTCAGGCTTTTAAGGTCTTCATCTTTAACCGCTGAGTTTCCCAGATCGATTGATACCACCTGCTTGCCGATGCCTTTGAGCGCCGTTAAATCGTCGATGGAAAAGTCTTTCTTACTTCCAAGGAACACGGCGACATAAGGCTTGTTGGCCGAGATTTGTTGCACGGTTCGGTACGGATTATTTAATGACTTTATTTCCTCCTGATCCGCAAAAGGAATGTCCAGCAAATCAAGGCCTTTTTTTGGCTGAAATTTGGAAAGCATGATCGGTTGAATGCTGTCTACTTTGGCCAGGGCAGCATATTTTTCGTGAGCACGGGCGCCGGTGTTGATCCACCATCCAATGAGTTTAACTTCCTCCCGATCCAGCTGCAGCTTTTCCATCGGTGGCATGTGCAATGTGTCATTCATCGGAAGCAGGATATAGTTATACAACAAACTTTCTTCCGCTTTGCCCGCCACGATGGCGTTGCGATTTTTTCCTCCTTTCATAATGCTTTGATAGTCAGTCAGGATCAGGTCATTCTTCGCTCTGTTCCGATTGTGGCAATTCAAACATTTTTCATTGAGGATGGGCTGGATCACATCGCGGAATACGATAGCGCTATCGGCGTTCTCCACTTGAGCAATGGCGGATTGCCGGGCCTGAATGGGCCCGGTCAAAAATCCCGTGCCATGCGTAATTTCCGACCCCAGGTGGCCGGCTAAAACAAGGACCACAGCAGTCACTCCCAATGCTGAGTAATAGTAAACGCGTGGCTTTTCTCTCAACCATACCAGCAACGCCGCAAATAGTGAAACGGCAGTGCCTGTCCATTTATGCCGGATTACCTCTTCTCCCAAATAGGTTCCTTCTTTATAGAGAAAGAAACCAAACAACGCAGTGATGGCGGCAGTTACGGCAAATAAATAGAAAACATACGACGTGATGTTCAAGGCAGAAGGATGCCGGAAGTCTTTTTTCTTTGTCAGCCACTCCAGAATAATTCCCACGAAGAGTAAAACAAGCGGAAAATGCAGTACCAGGGGATGCATCCTTCCGGTAACCTGCAGAATTACGGGTACGTGAACCTTATCCTCGACTAATAAAAGAAAAAGTAGAAGGACATTTAAAAAGTAAACAAGATTTAGAGTAAGCTGTCTGAATCGAATCATCGGCACGCTTCACATTCGTCAGGCAAGGATACCTTTTACGACATGGCCGCTTACATCCGTAAGCCGGTAGCGTCTGCCCTGGTGTTTGTAAATAAGCTTCTCATGGTCATAGCCAAACAGGTTCAGCACGGTGGCCTGAAAATCATGAACATGAACAGGATCTTTGACAATATTATATCCCAATTCATCTGTCTCCCCATAGACGATTCCAGGTTTGACCCCGCCGCCTGCCATCCATATGCTAAAGCAGCGTGGATGATGATCGCGGCCATAACTATCCGTCTTAAATTCACCCTGGCAATAATTCGTGCGTCCGAATTCGCCACCCCAGATCACCAGTGTTTCATCCAGCATCCCGCGGTTCTTCAAGTCTTGTATCAATGCGGCTGAAGCCTGATCGACATTTTTTGTAAAGTTGCGGGTCCTATCGGGCAAATCCTGATGCGCATCCCAGCCCATATGATAAAGTTGAATGAATCGAACGCCTCGCTCGGAAAGGCGCCGTGCCAGAAGGCAGTTCGCTGCAAACGTGCCGGGCTGGAGCGAATCGGGACCATATAGTTTAAAAGAGCTTTCCGGTTCATCAGAAAAGTTCATCACTTCCGGCACCGACGTTTGCATCCTGTACGCCATTTCATACTGCGCTATTCGCGTTGTAATTTCAGGATCACCGAACTCCTCCTCCTGAATACGATTGAGCGATGCTATATGTTCAAGCATTTTACCCCGGCTTTGCTTGTCGGTGCCTGGGGGGTTTTGAAGATACAGTACCGGGTCCTTTCCGGATTGCAAATGTACGCCCTGATGAATCGAGTCGAGAAAACCATTTCCCCAATTCCGGGAAGCAAGGGGCTGAATATCTCCCGGTCCGCGTGACAATAAGACACAGAAAGCGGGTAGATTCTTATTTTCACTTCCCAATCCATAACTGAGCCACGATCCCATGGCTGGTCTTCCCGGCTGTTGGTTGCCGGTTTGGAAAAAGGAGACCGCCGGATCATGATTGATGGCTTCCGTATGCATGCTTCGGATGATGCAGATATCATCCACAATGTTGGAGGTAAACGGAAGGAGTTCGCCCAGCCAGGCTCCGCTTTTGCCGTGCTGATGAAAATCGGTAAAGGAACCCATCAGCGGCAGCGATTTTTGTGAAGCGGTCATTCCCGTAAGCCGTTGACCATTGCGCACGGAGGGCGGCAGCTCTTTGCCCTGCATTTTGCGCAGCAAGGGTTTGTAATCAAAAAGTTCCAATTGGGATGGCGCTCCACTTTGAAATAAATAAATTACACGCTTGGCCTTTGGAGCGAAATGGGTTACACCGAAAGGTAACGCTTCCTCATCGTCTTTTTTGCCGCTGAATAAGTCCGGTACCAGGAGCGAGCCCAACGCCAGGCTGCCGATGCCGATACTTGCACTGGAAAGAAAAGTACGGCGATTAATGTTTAAAGAATGTCGTAAGAATTCCTTGTTCATACCGTTTCATTAAGATTTACTGATGGCCTCGTCCAGATTATAAATCATACTTACAACATGCATCATCGCTGCGCACGCTATCACGTCCAGGCTTTTGTTCTGTGGATAAGCACCCACCTGCAGGTATTTCTTTGCTTCCGCGGGAGTAGCGCTGTACCGTTCAAATTCTTCTCGATAACCCTGGAGGAGAATTTCGATTTCATGTTTTTCCGGTTGCCGGTCGATGATTTTCCGGAACGCCAACGTTACTTTCTTCTCGGTTGAAAGAGACCGATCCGCTACCAGCGTTGATCCCAGTACCCGGGCTGCCTCTAACACCTGGGGATCATTTAACATGTTGAGGGCCTGAAGCGGTGTGCTGGTACGGACTCTGCTCACTTCACAAAATTCCTTTATAGAAGCATCAAAGATCAGCATGGACGGCGGTGGAATCGTTTTTCTCCAATACGTGTACAGGCTCCGTCGGTATAATTTGTCACCCGTATCCGGGATATAAACTGATTCACCCCGACCGGGACCAGAGGCGATAGCTTCCCATAACCCTTCCGGCTGATAGGGCTTTACGCTAGGGCCTCCCAGCTCGTCGTTCAATAGCCCGCTGGAAAACAGAATATTGTCTCGTATCATTTCCGAGTTCATGCGATAGCGGGAGCTTCGGGCAAGGTAAATATTGTCAGGATCGATTTCGTGGAGATGCTTGTTGGAAGCGGATGACTGCTTGTAGGTAGAGGACATGACCATCATCTTCAGTAGTTGCTTGATGTCCCATCCACGTTCCCTGAAGTCTACGGCAAGATAATCCAGGAGTTCCGGGTGGGAGGGCAACCTTCCCTGATTGCCAAAATTATCGGAACTCGCTACGATACCTCTGCCAAAAATTTCCTGCCACAGCCGGTTTACGATGACTCTCGCGGTTAGCGGATTCTGGGGAGCAAATAGCCATTTTGTGAGGCCCAGGCGATTGGATCCATATTTAGCCGGATCATACTGAAGTATTGCCGCGGGAGCGCTGGAGGATACTTCAACAGTAGTCGGAGCATCATAAACCCCGCGTGACAGAACAAACGTTTTTCGCGGTTGGTCATCACGCATGACCATCACTTTGACCGTATCCTTTGCGCCGATGGTTTTCTTGTTTACAAAGGCCAGAATGTTTTTAACCTCGGTCTGCGTGATGCCGGTATTCGGCTTGGGAAATTCCCCATAGTTTATAAGTCCTTTTTCGTTCGCCTGGTTGAAAAAAGAGTACATTGAATAGAAGTCTTTTTGAGAAATCGGGTCATACTTGTGATCATGACAGCGGCTGCATTCTACGGTGATGCCGAGAAAGGCTTTCCCAAAGGTGTTGGTTCGATCCACGACATATTCTGTACGGTATTCTTCCGGGATGGCACCACCCTCCTGCGTTATTTTATGATTGCGATTAAATCCCGTTGCGAGAATTTGCTCGAGCGTTGCAGAAGGTAAAAGGTCACCGGCGAGTTGCCATGTTACAAACTGGTCGTACGGCAGGTTTTCGTTGAACGCATGAATCACCCAGTCCCTCCAGGGCCACATTACTCTGGGTAGATCATCCTGATAACCGTGCGAATCTCCGTAGCGACTTACGTCCAGCCAGTAATTTGCCCATCGTTCACCGTAGGCAGTCGATGCCAGGCATTCGTCTACCACCTTTTCGTAGGCTTGTGGTGAGTCGTCTGCCAGAAACGCATCAACTTGTTTGACCGTGGGCGGCAATCCCGTGAGATCAAAACGTACCCGCCGGATGAGCCGTTCCTTGTCGGCCTCCTGGCTGGGTTCCAGATTCATTTCCTGAAGCTTAGCCAGTATGAAATGATCAATCGCGTTCGCACCCCAACCTTTTACGTCAGGCACTTCCGGTTTTACCGGCGGGATAAACGCCCAATGCTTTTTATATTTTGCTCCCTGCTCGATCCATTTTTTGAGAATGTTTTTCTCCTTTTCCGTGAGCGCCAGGTTGGATTCCGCCGGGGGCATGTGGAATAATGGATCTTCAGAAAAAATCCTCTTCACCAGGAGGCTTTCCTCAGCATTCCCCTTAACGATAGCAAAATGATGGGGGTCGGATTTGAGCGCCTTAAAAGCACCCTCTTCTGTGTCCAGGCGGAAGTCGGCTTGCCTCTTTTTGACATCCGGTCCATGGCAGGCAAAGCATTTATCGGAAAGGATCGGCTTGACATGATAATTGAAATCAATTTGCCCGTTATTCGCTGCCTGGCTGGATTTGTTTCCCTGGTTTTCCGAACAGGCCTGCCAGATTGCAGAGCTTATCAATAGTAAAACGACCGCCCACCCTATTATTTTCATCCCGTCTGATTTTAGACACCCAGAATCGTCATCCTGCTAATTTAGCGAAAGCGTTAACAAAACTAAAATCAGTAGTCGAACACAGGCTCACCTTCAAATTTTTTCCTTGTCAGCGATACAAGCTCAGAATTATCGAACGCTGAAACCTGCGAATTGATTTACCAGCATTTGTTTACTAATTTAGCAATAACGACACGTATTTTTTACAATGGCATATATAAACGATTCTTCTGCACAAACTGAAAGAGTTAAAAAAACCAAAAGGAAATGACACTGGAACAAATCAAGCAAGCTATCCAGGGTGAATGGATAAGTATCGCACCGGAGATCAGACCGAGCCTGGCAAAAAATGCGGACGGCAGTATGAGACCGTTCTACCTGACACGTGCGTTTACCTATTTATCAGGCGATGGATTTGAACTTATTGTTATAAACGTAGCCGATCCGTATGGCAAAACTCCGTTGGTAAAAATTAGAATCAACGGCCATATGAAATGGCGTGGCGAGCATCCCATTAAAGAAGGTGCTCAAAAAGTAGATTTTATTGCAGACGGCGGGTACGAAGTAACACCTTTGATTCAAGTCTTCGCAGATGCTATGAACCAGGTAGCCGGTAAAGGATTCGAAAGATGGGAGGTGAATAAAATGCAAAGTGTTATGCGCAAGGCTTTTGTACCCTTTGGACTAGCGGAAGGACAAATTTTTGCAGAGTGCGACTTGATTTACCTGCATAAGGACATGCTATTTTGGGGTGCAAGAAATGTGGATGGGCGTGGCTTTGACAAAGAAGAGAACAGACCAACTAATTTGCAAATTCCGTTGGTGAGAAAGAATTAATAAGCATTATCATTTTTTAACGTCTCAACAGGATTGATACGCGCAGCGGAGAACGATTGATAGCTGATGGTAAGCAAGGCGATCAGTAAAGCGCCCAGCGCGGCTGTAACAAATACCCAAAGATCAATCGATGTCCGATAAGCAAAGCTACCGAGCCAATAGTCTACCATAAAATAGGCAGCGGGAGATGCCAGTATGATGGCGAGGAATATCAGCCTCGTAAACTCCGATGAAAATAAGAACATGAGCTCATGTACTTTGGCGCCAAGCACTTTTCTGATGCCTAACTCCTTCATACGCTGCTCTGCGGAAAAGGCAGACAGACCATATAACCCCAGGCTGGCAATGATCACGGCCAGAATGGTGAACAGGCTTAGTACCTTGCCCATCCTTTGCTCCGCCCGGAAAGTATTTTCAAATTCCCGATCCATAAAGCTGTATTCAAAAGGAACCGATCCATCCATCTTACCCATTTCAGCCCTCACCTTCTCTATTATAAATTGGAGATCATTTGCATTTTGGACCGACGCGGGATTGAGCCTCATCGATAAATAGGAGGATCCGAGTCCGAAGTTCCAGAACAAATCGTTTTGGTAATGAATAATCATTAACGGATCGATTTTTTGCCGGACACTATTAAAATTGAAATTTTTAACTACTCCGATCACTTCCAATTTTTTCTCCTCACCGAAGGCCTGGATCACAAACTTTCCAGCCGGAGAATCGGTTGCATACGTTTCCCGCGTGCCCCAGCCCAGGACCCGCACTGCCTCTTCGTTGAGGATGACACCATATTTATCGTTGACACGATCCACATCAAAATTTCTGCCCGCCAGAAATTCGACGCCCAGCAATGTCACATAGTTGCCATCCGCCCGAAGATTAGTGATCTCGGTCACCGGGTTATCCCTTACGAGGGGTTCTGACACAAATGCCCTGTAACGCTCGCCTTCCCACACATAGGGTGGAATGCTGAACGATTTGCCGACGTGTGTGAACGCCGGATTCGCTTCCAAACGTGTTTTAAGTACTTCGGCATTGGCGCCCAGTTGCTCGATATTATGGATTTGCAGAACATGCTCCCTGGTAAAACCAACATCCATGGTAGACGTGTAGGTTAATTGCTTCTGTACGAAGAAGGTACAAATAATCAGTGCTATGGAAACTGTAAACTGAAACACCACCAGCATATTTCTGATTCCCTTTCGTTTGAACCCGCTACTTATTTTTCCTTTTAATGTCTCAATAGGTCTGAACGAAGACAGATAAAAAGCGGGGTAACTTCCGGCCGTTACGCCGAGGGTAAACATGAAGAGTAAGATTGTTGCCAGGAAATACGGATTGGCAAAATGTGAAATCAGCTCCAATTGCTTCTCCGCAATACTATTGAAGCCAGGTAGTGATAGTTGTACGAGAATAAATGCAGCGATCGTACTCACGGTAACATAGAGAAGGGATTCAACAATAAATTGTTTGATCAGCATATTCCTTTGCGAACCCAATACTTTTCTAACGCCTACCTCTTTTGTTCTGTTGGATGATCGTGCTGTGGAGAGGTTCATGAAATTAATGCTGGAAAGCGCAAGCACTACTATTCCAATGCCGCTGAATAGGGCAACAAACTGAGGATTACCCGAAGGACCGAAGCGGTGTCGGTTGGGGGTTTTTGCAAGATATATTTCTCTCAGCGGCTGGAGATACAGTTTCCATTGCTTTCCTGCGGTATACTCGCTGAACGTCTGATTGAAAATGCGTTCGGTTGTAGCCGCCGCCCATTTTGGTGGAATAGCCTGAATTTTTTCCACTAATGCCGGAATAGCTGTACCTTCTTTTACCAAACCGTACGTTGAAAATGCAGTCCAGATCCATTTCCAGTTATTTGCCTTTATTTCCGGAAAGCTTGCAAGTGAAACCAGGATATCAAACTGCAGGTGCGACCGCACGGGTATGTCTGCCAAAACACCTCGTATTGTATAGGCTGTCCAGGATCCATTTTTTTCTTTTACCTCTACCATTTTCCCCAGGGCATCTTCACCCCCGAAATAGCGCTTCGCGGTTTTTCGCGTAATGACCATGCTCATGGGATCTTTCAAGGCAGTAGTAGGATCGCCATAGAGAAATTCAAAAGAGAACACTTTAAAGAAATTCTCCTCCGCGCCAAAATGCCGTATTTCTGTAAATAGGGTGGTTTTCTCTTTGTCAGCATGAACACGAACTACTTGATCGCCAACACTCAACATACGGGTGACCTGTTCGAACTCTGGGGCATCTTCTCTAAGCGCCTCGGCTACATTCGGGCCGGTAGAAGCAAATTGTTCGTCCCAGTTAGTCCAGATCATCGGTTGGTTGATCCGGTAAATCCGGTCGCCTTTGTCATAGAAGGTGTCATACGAAGTTTCGTCATACACATACAGTCCGATCATCAGACTGGCGGCAATACCTATGGTTAGCCCGATCACGTTGAGAATGGAGAATTGCGTTTGCCTGACTGCACTTCGCCACGCAACTTTGAACATATTTATGATCATACCATTATTGTTTTTGTGTTTAATTCCCAAAGACGAAAACCCGATCAACAGATGAAAGGCATCGACCCAATACATCAGCCGTGCCAAAAACTTACCACTCGTTAAAATCCGTTCTTCGTGCATTTCCTCCAGATCACCAAGAAACTCTTCCTGGTACCGGTGACTCACAAACCGGGAGACCAGCCAATTGGCCATCTTCGGAGGAGCGTGCTTTCTCTGATTTCGCATTTTATATGCTGAAGCTGAGCTGTGGAATGAGTCCCCACATTTTCTGACGAACCGCCTGTGCTGCGCGGAGATAACTCATCCCTGTTTTTGTTACTCTGAAAAGACGTTTTCTCCTGTCTCCCCGTTTTTCCGTATTGCCGCCCATTTCCGATTTAAGCAGTCCTTTGTCCTGAAGGCGGTAGAGCGTAATGTGCACGGCTCCCAGTAAAATTGTTCTTCCGGAGTGTTTTTCCACTTCTTTTTTTACTGATATTCCGTAGGCTTCGCCTTCAAGAATGCACACCGCCAGAAGGACTAATTCCTCAAATTCTCCAATTCCTTTGTTTTTCATAACCGGATATACAATGTATAATATACAAAATTATAACTAATAGAAGATAAAACGAGCGAATCCGGATAATGTTTCACATCCGTGCTTTTTTTAAAAGTTGGAAAATAGTGGACAGATAAACGGCAGAGGCGTGGCGGACCAATCTTCGCCGATTCGTTACTCCGATCTCAGACTTCGCACCGGATTTGCAATCGCTGCCTTGATGGCCTGGTAACTAACGGTCAGCAGCGTGATGACCAGCGAACCGAGCGCAGCAGCGGAGAAAATATACCACGACAGATCTGTCCGGTAGCTGTAATTCTGCAACCAGCTATTCATGAAATACCACGCGACCGGAATAGCGATCGCGGAGGAGATCAGGACAAGCACAACAAAATCCTTCGAAAGCAGCGCCCATAGAGTAGCCACCGTTGCACCCAATACTTTCCGGATGCCGATCTCGCGGGTTCGCTGTTCAGCCATGTACGACGCAAGTCCCAGAATCCCGAGGCAACTGATACCAATTGCAATAGCAGCAAAAGCAAATGCCAATTTGGCGATCCTTTCTTCTTCGGTGAATTTCTTCGCATAATCGGCGTCCACAAACGTGTATTGGAACGGGCTGGAAGGATCATATTTCTTCCAGACGCGTTCAATCTGCGTCAGCGCCTCATGCGTGTTCGTAGAGGAATTGATCCGCAGATTAACCAATGTCCCGCCGTTCTTGCTCCACATTCCCTTGTCAAACATGTAAATGGTTTTGCCCACGGGCTCGAACGGCGACTCCTGAAGCATATCCTGGATCACGCCGATCACGGTGTACGACGTTGTTTTATCAAAGATGGTCGACTTTACCGTTTGGCCAACCGGGTTTTCGAGGTGCATAAACTTTACGGCCGATTCATTGAGGATCATTGCGTTGGAGTCGCTGGCAAGCTCATTTGAGAAATCACGTCCCTCGATGAAATTCCATCCCATCGTCTTTCCAAAATCAGGGGATACCCACGCCGTGCCGAAACCGCCCTCATCGCCGCCGGTTCCAGTCCAGTCATATCCGCCTATATGGAAGCCGACGTTTGTCGGGGCGTTGACGGATTCGGCCATGCTGGTGACAACTGCCGAGCCAAGCAGTTCGTGCCGGAGGACATCGTAATGGTTGTGGATCTCGCGAGTTGGTGTCCAGGCGTAAATGAGCCCGTCCTGGTTGTATCCTTTGGACCGGCTCTTTCCAAACTCGATTTGCCGGAACACTACTGTTACGCCGATGATCAGCGTAATGGAGACAGAAAACTGCACTACCACAAGCACCTTTCTGGGCAAGGACCCGGAACGGGATGATCCGGAAGTTCCCTTCAGGACCTTCGCCGGTTGAAACGAAGAAAGGTATAGAGCAGGATAACTGCCGGCACACAATCCGGTAAACGCGGCAAATGTCAACCCCGAAAGCCAGAACATGGCGCTGTCCCACGGGATTTGCATCTGTTTTTCTGCCACCGTGTTGAACAATGGAATGGCGAGCTGCGACAATACAAGTGAAAAACAATACGCCAAAAGGGTGACAAGCAATGACTCGCTGAAGAACTGACTGATTAGTTGTTTCCGGGCGGAGCCGATGGACTTGCGGATGCCCACCTCTTTGGCCCGCTTTTCAGATCGTGCCGTCGCAAGGTTCATGAAGTTTATACAAGCCAGCAACAGCACAAAGCATCCGATGATTCCGTACAGCCGGATGAACCGGATGCGGCCGCTGGCGTGTTCAGGACTCTCAAAATCCGAATAAAGCCGCCACCGGCTCATGGGATGAAGGTAGAGCTGCGGCTTGTTTTTGGCGAACCCGGCGTCGACGCGTTTAAGCATAACGTCCTTGATGCGGCTTGTCGCGGTGGCCATGTCGGTCTTGTCCGTTATCTGCGCCCAGGTGATGAAACCGTTGTGATCCCACTGGTTGCCGTTGTTGTTGTTAAAATTCCTTTGAACGGCCAGTTGCCAGGGGAGGACAAAGCGCATGTCATTGAAATCGGAATTAGCCGGGATATCCCCGTAAACGCCCGTGACGATCAGTTCCGTCTGACCATCGATCTTCACACTTTTGTTCAGCGCATCGTCACTTCCAAACAGGGACTTCGCTGCAGATTCTGACAGCATAATGGATTCCGGATTCCGGAGCCCGTCCCGCGATCCGCGAATCATCTCGAATGACAGCATGTCGGCTACGCCCGGTTCAAAGTAGTAACCGTCCTGCGTGACCTTTGTATCGCCTGAAGATAAGGTGGCCGTCATCCCCTGCGAGGAGAGCAGCACATGATCAAAGTCGCCGCCATACGCTGCCCGGATTTCGGCAGCGAGCGGCGTTGCGGTACCCCACTGCTGATACCACCCGGAGGAATTCTCGTTGTTAACAAGAACGCGGGCAATACGGTCGTAATTCTTGAAATTCCTGTCCCACGACAGCTCATCATAGATATACAATCCGATGAGGATAGCCACCGCCATACCCGTTGCAAGTCCGCCGATATTGATCAGGGCGTACCCTTTGTTTCTGACGAGATTTCTCCAGGCGATGGTGAGGTAACTTCTGATCATGGGTGGCAAGTAGGTTGGTTTCCGGTAGGGAAACCCGTGATCCGATCAATAGTTACAGCCACCGCGGATAGAACCCCTCAAATCCCCGAATCTGATTTCCTGTCCAATGGAATGATTAGCCTAAGTCATCCCGGGATTCTGATAACATTACAGCAAGCGAATCCATATAGTCGCGCCAATGCACAATTTTTCGATTTTTAATTGTAACAATGGAGCAAAAACGATTGTCGTATGGTTTGCCTGTGGGAGTTATGCCGTGCACTTCATACTCTAAAATTACAACGCCAGGTTCCCTTGATTTATGAATTCTAAGGTGATCTGCTGAATGTAGAATATTGCGATACCCTCCGAACCAATCCATATAAGCTGCCCGACCTTCGATTTTATTTGTGAACCCTGGAAAATTATATAAAAATTCAAAAACGGCATCTTTGGCAACAGCGTCCCAAAAATGTTCTCCCTCTACTTCACCTCTAAGGCCTTCCATTATGATATTGTAAAAGGGTTCAGCTTCTTTTTTAAATGCGGGGTGATTTCTTTTCATACATTTTAAGATTATCTCAAGACCTGGCATACAATTCAGTTCTTACAATCTCCACTTCTTTGTCAATTGTATCTTGGTCGAGGCCATCCGTTCTGAAAGATTTCAATAAGGATGTCAGTTTGGCATTGACAATGTCCCTTTCGAGTTCTTTAGAAAGGCGAATCCTATCTTTTTTTGGCAGTTGCCTCACCAGTTTCAAGAAAGCAGTCTTTTGTCGCTGGATTTCAATTCAATTGGTCCAATTTTTCAGCTGAGTTAAGTCCCTAATTTGCGAAGTTATTTTGTTGTCTTGCTCCCGATTTGTTTGCCTAATTTTTCGTATTCGATGTCATTCGGTTCCCAAAGTTCTATTTTGTTTCCCTCCACATCAATAATGTGAACAAACTTTCCGTATTCAACCGTTTCTATTTTGTCAGCAATTGTAACACCTTCCTTTTTAAGCTCTTCTACAAGTGCTTCCAGATTCTCCACCCGGTAGTTTATCATAAAGTCCTTTGTCGAAGGCGCAAAGTATTTTGTTGTTTCGGCAAACGGACTCCAATTGGTAAATCCCTTTTTAGTGCTGTCTGCACCTTGCCACCATTCAAATACGGCCCCGTATTCGTTCGTATTTAAACCAAGATGTTTTTGATACCATTCTTTCATTTTGTTGGTGTCTTTGCATTTAAAAAAGATACCGCCAATACCTGTTACTCTTTTCATTTGTTTCTGGTCGTTAGATTGTTTTGTCAGGATTGTCTTACATGCGAAACCAAAACAGAATGATGTCGCAGTGGATAAAATTATTAATGTCGTCTTTTTCATTTTTCCTGAATTTCTATCGTCCGATCATTCTGTCAATATGTGCACATCGTCCCTGGAAATACCGCTTTTGTGCACCGTCAGAGGTCAGGAATATCCAAATGACTCGTGACTGGCCTGAATATAACTCAAATCTGTAGTCCGTTCAAGTTACGGCAAACATTGAATTCCTTGGTAACAGCAAACCTTCTGCGGGCATCCGCGAGATCTGCGGGAGGAAGATCATATCAAGTGCATTAGCTTCTATGATTCCCTACATTTGATCTCAGTAAGGATTTATAACCATTTAGAATCGCATTTATGGAACATAAAGCGCTATCCATACGGCCTTTTATAGGCGCAAAGGATTTTGAACTGTCAAGAAGGTTTTACAGGGATCTGGGATTTGAAGAAGTAACGCTGACACCAACGATGTCCTTATTTAAAACGGGGCAACTGGGATTTTATCTGCAAGACGCTTACGTGCAGGATTGGGTAGACAATACCATGATCTTTCTTGAAGTAGAGA
>Ga0193731_1000383_pt1 | contig 14884 bp, 10 predicted proteins | sample U1a2metaG_FD_144920 | JGI IMG/M metagenome (GOLD analysis project Ga0193731, IMG submission 144920) | Soil microbial communities from a riparian zone of the East river system, Colorado, United States - U1a2 | ecosystem: Environmental > Terrestrial > Soil > Riparian zone | place: USA: East River...
CCGGCTTTTGCGTAGGTAAGGGGTAGTGCTCCTCCACACTCCCTCCATCCCCTACACCGATGTACAACAGGCCATACTCCTTATCTCCCGGACGGGCAAAAGGGTTAAAGTTAATATCCTGAACCCCGTGAATGCCGGTGACCATGTTTACCCGAAAAAGCTCGCGGCCTTCACCGGAAAATGGCGATGAAGCCGGTTGTTTTGTTTTCCATTCTGTCAGTACCCATTGCACCGTCACCGGAATGGAATCCGCATAACTAAAATCGGCCTTTCCTGAACCAGGCGCCTCGGTGTGGGTGGTGTACAAGAGTCCGTTTTTTGCAAACTCCGGATGAAAGGCAAAGCTGCCAAATCCTGTAGCGAGTCCGGGTTGATTGATAAAATGAGGCCGCAGCTTGGCCATGTCCATGTAAACCACAGGCTGATTTTTCTGGAGTTCATATAGTTTGCCGCGCAAGTCCACCACAAACAAGTTGCCCGTGTTGGGCTGAGGAGCCAGTTTGGTGATCCGGGTAAACATGGGTTTGTCAGAGGACGCAGGTATCTGTGCGACGAGTTCCAGGCCCACCACCAGACCGGAAAGAGGTATAGAATCGGGGATCGGATCCTTTAATTCTGTGCCATCTCCTTTTTCCGGTCTTCGCTCCTGTACCTTTTTAGTGTGAAGAAAAGCAATGATCGAATTGACCTGCTCGTCGGTGTAATAGTCGAAGGAAGGCATGATCGTCTTAAACCGCTCCACTAACTTCCTGGCGCGTTCATCACCGGCGTCAATGATCCCTTTCGGGCCCTTTATAAAATTCTTTATTTGTTCGGCGGAAATTTCAGCAGTTAATCCGGACAAGCGCGGGCCGATGCCGTCCTGCCTGAACGTGTGGCAAGCGCTGCAATTCTGGCCGAATAGGTCTTTCCCTTTGGCGATAGTCACCGAGTCGGTAGCGATGGAACTTGTATCCGGTGAGGATTTAGTAGTACAGGCGTTGAAATAAAAAGAAAGAGAAATGAAAATAAGGCCAGCGGAGATAAAGTGAAGTTCTTTTTTCATACTTACGTTTTTGAAGAAACTGGTTTGTGATCCTGACTCAGCAGGGAGGAAGACGCAGCGTCGAGAAAAAGGGTGCACCGCGCGTGGGATTGCAATATACTGGCCGGAAACAAATTACTGATGGGATGCTCCACACAGTCTTTTACGGCCTTTGCTTTTCTTTTATCGGGTACGGAACATATAATTTGTTTTGATTTCAGGATTTGTTTTACAGACATGCTGATGGCCCGACGGGGCACTTCTTCAAACGACGTGAACCATCCTTCTCCCAACTGCTGCTTCCTGCAGGCCTCGTCCAATGCGACAATGAGGTAGGGAACTTCCGTTTCAAAATCCGCCGGAGGGTCATTAAAGGCGAGATGGCCGTTTTCGCCAATCCCAACCAATGCCACATCGATAGGATGTTGTGTGATCAGCGCTCCCAGCCGATTGCATTCCGCCTGGGCGTCCTTTTCACCATTTATTAAGTAGGCGGCTTTCAGGGCAGGGACCTTTGACAAAATTCGCTCTGTCAAATATTTTCGAAAACTGGCGGGCGCCGTGATGGGCAAACCGATGTATTCATCAAGATGAAACATGACCACTTTTCTCCAATCGATCTCCTTTTCGGCGATCAATTGATTGAGGGTTTCAAACTGGCTGGTCCCGGTAGCCAGGATGATATTGGCACTCCCCTTTTTTGCAATTGCTTTACGAATCAATTCAGCGGCGGTGGATCCGGCAGCCTTTCCTAATTCGATTGGGTCTCGTGATATATTGATCTCCACTGGAAAATTTAAGATTTCAGATTTAAAATTTAAAATTAGTGAGGACCAATGTAGGAATTTATCGCCACGAGCCTCGCTGACTGTTGTTAGATTTTTACCTTGGTATTTCCTCCTTTTTGAAGAAAGACATCGACGGGTTGGTTGGTCTTCCAGAAACCGGATGTAAAGTCGGGGATGTCCACTGAATTGGAACGGCTCGCTACCGACTTTTCGCTCAGGGGTGCGATTGCGCTCCAGGCGGCAGCATCGTAGACATTAATGTCAAGTGGTAAACCATTTCTCAGACAATCGATCAATCTCCAATCCATCAAAAAGTCCATGCCTCCATGACCACCAATCTGTTTTGCCATTTCACCCAGTTTTTTCACAATCGGAGGCTGATACTTTTCTTCCAACGCCTTGAACTCCGGTTCCGTCAGCCAGCCTTCATGACTGGTGGAAATACGTCCGGGTTCAGGATATTTTTGGGCCGTGCCTTTTGTGCCGCTCACCAGGTGAATTCGTGAATAGGGCCGCGGAGAGGTGACATCATGTTGCAACATCATGGTCTTTCCTTTGTTGGTACGGATCGTGGTCGTGTTCATATTTCCACGGAAGCTTTTATTCTCAAACGGTTTATAGAAGGAATCTTTTTCCGCAAGTTCTTTGGCCATATTCCCCATCATAAAGTCATTGCTGGAAACCGAAACCAGAAAGTCCATTTTATCACCCCGGTTGATGTTCATTACCTGGGCAATCGGGCCCAGGCCGTGGGTGGGATATAAATTTCCGTTCCTGAAGTTCTCCTTCAACCGCCACAGATCATAATACTTATCCTTGGAGAAATTATCTTCCAGAAGATGATGAATGTAAGCGCCTTCCGCGTGCACAATCTCACCAAAGAATCCCTGCCTGGCCATGTTCAGTGTCATCAATTCAAAGAAGTCATAACAGCAATTCTCCAGGATCATGCAATGCTTCTTGGTTTTTTCGGATGTTTCAACCAACTGCCAGCACTCTTCAATAGTAACGGCAGCAGGAACCTCGGAGGCTGCGTGTTTCCCATGCTCCATCGCATAGACAGCCATGGGGGTGTGCAACTGCCACGGTGTGGCGATATAGATCAGATCAATGTCATTCCGTTCGCAGACTTTTTTCCATTCATTTTCATTTCCTGTATAAATCGTCGGATTGTGGGATGTGTTTTCAAGCAACTTTTTTGCAGCCGCTGCTTTGTCGGGCCGCAAATCGCACAGCGCTTTAATTTCCACTCCATCAATTTTACTCATGCGCTTAACTGCCCCCGGTCCACGGTTGCCCAGCCCGATAAAACCGATTCGCACCGTGTCTATTTTGGGCGCGGCGTATCCGCTCATGTTAAAATCAGAATTTCGATCAGAATTTACAGAATGATCAGAATGATCAGAATTAAGACCGGAATGCGCTGCATGGCTTTTCAGCATGGGGGCGCCGACGAGACCGAGTCCCGCGAGGCCGGAGAGTTTCAGAAAATTCCTGCGATTACTTTTCATAGGTTACTAATTTTGTTATAAGTCATTGTTGCTTGCAGACCTGTCGGACGAAGTTTTTCGCAAAGCTGGTTCGCGGATTATTTCCCGCAGATTACGCAGATTTACGCAGAGCTGACGCGAGCAATCGATTCTGCGTAAATCTGCGGGATCTGCGGGAGATAATACCGGGCTTCTGCTGGAAATTTTTTCACGCTTTCAACCAACGATCAAACCATCCGAATGCCTCTGCTTGCATTTTTTTATCAAACTTGTGTGGTCCGGGGTAATATGAACATTTGAAACGATCTGCCGCATTTGCTTTTTTGAAGACCTCGCCAAGAATACCTTCCGCCCTTTTCATTTCGGAAAGGGTGTACAATTCATCATCGCTATCATTCAGCACCAGTGTTGCCAGCGGCGCCCGCAATCCCAGGATCTCAGGAAAATCCAATTCATTGGGCAGAACAGGAACATACGTCATCCAGGTATGGGTAAACGATTTGTTGATAATGAAGTCCTTCCACGTAGTCATAAATCCAACACACACAGCGCACTTGATCCTGGGATCCAGTCCACCCATGAACGCCGTCCGCATTCCGCCGCCGGAGAGTCCGCCGCAGCCAATCCTGCTTGCGTCCACCTCTTTCCGGGCACACAAAATATCCAATGCAATCCTGTCTTCCGCAAAAAACACACCGGGCCAGGTTGTGCCGGCGCTGAACAACGACTTGGCCATGACATGTTCGTGTTCTCCGGCCCAGGTGTTATACGCTTTGATATTGACTGGATTTTCGGGATCCTGATCGGTGAGTCCATTCCGCATGTGTTCCGGAACATCCTGCATCATGACCCTGCGACTGGCAAAGGGGTGCGCATCGGAAACCAAAACAACATAGCCGCGTTTAGCAATTTCATTTGCCCAGGCAAAGCCTTCGTAATATTCCTTTTGATGGGCTTCCATCAGCGGGTGCTGAACGGCAGTGTGCGTAATTTTGCGCGTTCCAAAATATTTGTTTCCACCATGATCATGAAAAGCAAGAATTCCCGGCAGGGGTCCTTTCTGATTGATGGGTTTCAACAATATCGCTTCGGTGGGTCGCCCATAAGGCAACTGCCAGCTTAGTTCTTCGATCTGAAGACCATCAAACGTTGACTGATTTCTTATCGTCACGGCTGGCATTCCCCCGATATCCGGAATAGCCAGTCGTTCGATGACACGTTTTTTAGCAGACTCCCTCCAACGGTCGACACTTGACCATTCTTTATTTCTGAATGAAAGCGATGGCAGCTTGCCTTCCGTCAGGGAAGCAGCCCAGGGACCGTACAGGCCAATGATACTGGAATTTTTGTCATAGGCGGCGGGCATTGTTGACATGAGGCTTGATTTATTGTGATCCTCCAAACCGGAAGCAAATCCTTTCCATACACCGCCCCCCGCTATACCCAAACCCGTCAGGGCCGAGTGCTTCAGGAATTCTCTTCTTTTATTCTTCATTTGATATCAATTTCCGGATAGACAACGATGAAGGGCGTAAAGTATATCGAGCGCAAAAGGTAGTAAATCCCCCTCTACATTCTAATGGGTTTTACACGAAACTTTGACTCGGGGTGTCTCCCGCGGAATCTCGGCATTGTCTCCCGCAGATCACGCAGATTTACGCAGAATCGATTGCTCGCGTCAGCTCTGTGGAAATCCGCATCTGCCAGCAGAAGCATCTCGCGTCGGCTGGGAAATAATCCGCAAACCAGCTCTGCGAAAATCTGCGCGATCTGGGGGAAACAAACTGCTAAATTATTTATAGTTTTACTCCATCATGAACCGAATCCTCTTCCTTACCCTGTTTATCGTTACAGCGTGCTCCGTCTCTGAGAAGAAAGAAATGAAAAAGCCGATACGACTCATCACCCTGGACCCCGGGCATTTCCATGCTGCCTTGGTACAGAAGTCGATGTATCCCATGGTCGACTCTACGGTTTATGTTTATGCACCGGATAGTCCTGATGTGCAAGGGCACCTTGCCAGAATAAAAGCGTATAACAATAGACCGGAAATACCAACCCGCTGGAACGAACAAGTTTACATCGGCCCGGATTTTCTTGAAAAGATGATCAGCGACCACCGACAAGTCGGGGCAGGCAAAGCCGGCAATGTGGTGGTCATTTCTGGCAACAATCAAAAGAAGACGGAATACATCAAAAAAGCGATCGCATCGGGCTTCCACGTACTGGCCGATAAACCCATGGCAATCAATAAAGCTAAGTTTGACACCTTGCGTTCCGCCTTTGCAGAGGCTAAAAAAAATAAGGTGCTCCTCTATGATATCATGACCGAACGGTATGAAATCACCAACATGCTGCAACGGGCGCTTTCGATGCTGCCGGAACTATTTGGCACGCTTGAAAAAGGTACACCGGATAACCCGGCCGTTACCAAGGAAAGCGTTCACTATTTTTATAAATACGTATCCGGCCAGGTGCTCGTACGTCCGCCGTGGTTTTTGGATGTATCGCAACAAGGAGAAGGGCTCACCGACATTACCACTCACCTTGTGGATCTTGTTCAGTGGGAATGCTTTCCGGAACTGGCCCTTGACTATACTCACGACATTCAGATTCTCTCCGCATTACGGTGGCCAACGGAACTATCGCGAAGTCAATTCAATACAGTCACACGGCAAAACGGCTTTCCCGATTTTTTGAAAAAAGATATCGTTCGCGATTCGACCCTTCCGGTATTTTCTAACGGTGAAATCCATTACCAGATCCGGGGAGTCAACGCAAAGGTATCGGTAACGTGGGCCTACCAGGCTCCGGAAGGAACGGGAGATACGCATTATTCCATTATGAGGGGTACGCAGGCCAGGCTCCTCATCCGGCAGGGCGCTGAACAGCTATATAAACCGACACTATATATAGAGTCAGTCAATCCTCAGGACGCTTCCTACGAAAATAAAGTAATCACCCAATTTAAAACGATAGAGGCCAACTATCCGGGAGTCAGTCTCAAGAAAATCAAGGCGGGATGGGAAGTGATCATTCCGGATCGATACAAGGAAGGACACGAGGCCCATTTTGCCATGGTAACGGGGAAGTTTCTGGATTTTCTGGACAAGGGAAGCCTGCCCGCCTGGGAAGTACCGAACATGATCGCAAAATATTATACGACGACGACAGCATTGGAGGTAGCGAAAACCATATCCGAAAAAAAATAACCCTCCTTTAACGAGGGCCCACCTTGCCACAAAGACACTAAGACACTAAGATTTTTTGTTTTTTGCTGTTCTGATATCGTAAATTTCTTCGTGGCTTTGTGTCTTCGTGGCAAAATGGAGGCACTAAGACACAAAGGTTAATTAATCCAATTGTCCATGAAAAGAAGAGAATTTATTCAAAGGAGCGGCCTCGCTGCAGGAGCCTCCTTTCTATCGTATCCATTGATCGGTCAGAATGAAGATCAAATCTATGGTCAGCATGAAAAGCGGTACCGCCTCGACAAAAACTGGGTAAAAGCAGAAGCGGCGCAGTTACCGGTAAAGGATTGCCATGAAATGGTTCAGGATGCTCAAGGCAGGATCATCCTGTTGACCAACGAAACCCACAACAATGTTATCTTTTTTGATCGCAAGGGAAGGGTCCTGAAGACGTGGGGCCACGATTTTCCCGGCGCCCATGGGTTGACCCTGATCGGTTCCGGCAACGATCAGCGATTATTTATTACGGATACCGAACGCCATCAGTTCTACCAGGCCACGATCGACGGCAAGATCCTCAACACATGGGATTTCCCGGTCGCAACCGAAAAGTATACGGAGGCGAAGCAATTTGTACCCACGGAAACCGCCATAACAAAAACCGGCGAAGTCTATGTCGCCGACGGTTACGGAGCGCAATACATCACGCATTATGATCAGCAAGGGAAGATCAAAAATGTTTTCGGAGGCCGTGGCGATAAGGAATGGAACCTCGACAATGCACATGGTATTTGCATTGATTACCGCACCCAGCCCGAAACATTAATGATTACGGACCGGACCCGGTGTTGTTTCAAGCGGTTCACGCTGGCCGGAGAATTTATAGAAACGATTTCCCTTCCGGGCGCCTGTGTTTGCCGGCCGGTCATTAAGGGCAACTATCTTTACTCCGCCGTCCTTCGGTCACCCGACCTGAATCATGAGAACACCGGGTTTGTTATTATTTTGAACAAAGAGAATAAGGTTGTTTCTGTAATCGGCGGAAGCGAGGCTGCTTACGATGATGACAAGAAACTAAAGCCTTTTAGCCAGACCGTCCCCTTGTTTAAACATCCCCACGATGTATTGGTGGACGACGAAGAGAATCTTTACGTGTGTCAGTGGAATTCGGGGAAGGTGTATCCGTATAAGTTTCTGGCAGTGTGACCTTAATTCTGCACAGACGGACGTAACAAAAATTTTTAGGGTACATCGATCCCTTTTGAGTCAAAAAAAGAGTAGTCCGACTTCTGCGGACTATTCTTTTCTTTACCCGTGGAGACAATGGGAGTCGAACCCACGACCTCTACAATGCCATTGTAGCGCTCTAGCCAGCTGAGCTATATCCCCAATTCAGGGCCGTAAATTTATAGCAAAATTTCAGGTTCGCAAATTTTCCGGCGATAGGTACGCATTTCATAGCGTCTTCTCCACCTTGACCTCCACCCGAGGGGCTCGGGGCAGGCGGGGATACCGGGTCAAATTTCTCTCTTCACTTCGTAGCCAAATTCAGTGCGTGCCCCGCCTGCCCGCCGAGGTGCCTCGCGTAGGAGGGGTATGACATTCTATGGCAGGGTTTGTCCGGCTCAAGCTTGGCTAAGAAAAAAAACAAATTGATCTGCAAAAAATCTGCGCGATCGGACTTCGCCAAGGCTTCGAAAGATCTGTCTGCGTCTGCCTGCCGATGTGCCTCGCGTAGCCAGGGAAACTAACCTCTGCGAAAATCTGCGCGATCTGCGGGAAACACAAATCTGCGGGAAACAAAACTACTGCAGGTTATGCCTGTCAACAAACTCCTTGAACGACTTCCTATACGAATCACTGATCGGCAAAAAAACCGTTCCGATCTGCACTTTGTCCTTGTGAATCGTATCAATGGCCTGCAAGGCAATGATGTAGGAATTGTGAATACGGATAAATTGATCCTGCGGGAGCGTTTCTTCTAGCGCTTTCAGTCGCTGAAGGCTCACAATTTTTTGCTGTCGCGTGTGAATGGTAACATAATCTTTCAACCCCTCGACATAGAGAATATCGGTCCACCGAATCTTTACCAATTTGGTTCCGTCCTTAACAAAGACAAACGGCTGGACAGGCTCCAGCCCTTGCTTTTCACGCGGCACGGAACCCTGTACCGCCGCCGAACGCTCGCTTGCTTTGTCTACCGCGCGAAGAAAACGTTCCAACGTAATCGGCTTCAATAAGTAGTCTATCACGTCGAATTCATAACTCTCCAAAGCATACTCGGAATAGGCCGTTGTTAAAATGACCATCGGTTTTTTCTTCAAGGTCTTGAGGAACGTAATCCCCGTAATTTCCGGCATTTGAATATCCAGGAACAAAAGTTCAACGGGATGATTTCGCAACTCCTCCATGGCTTCCAGGGCACTGGAGCACGCCTTTACCAAATTCAGAAACGGTACTTTCCTGACGTATTCGGTCAATAGTTGGCGGGCCAGCGGCTCGTCATCTACGATAAGGCAGTTCAGGTTCACGATAAGAGCAGGTTCAACTGTATGGCGTACCGATCAGGCTGATCATCGACTTGCAATTGGTATTTTCCGGGATAACTTAATTCCAGGCGTCGCTTTACGTTCTGCAATCCGATACCCGATTTCTCCTCCATCGTCTTATGGGCCGCTGGAATTTTGCTATTTTCTACTTTATAAATGCATTGTCCGCCCTCCAGCCGAATTGAAACATTCACCCAGGCCTTTGGATTATTGTTGCTCACGCCGTGCTTGAAGGCATTCTCCAGAAAGGTAATAAAAATCAACGGCGCAATGCGCACCTCTTCCACATTTCCCTGGATCTCCAGTTGGATAGGAATACTGTCGTTGAGACGCAATCGCTCCAGGCTAATGTAGTTCTGCATGTATTCAATCTCTTTGGACAGCGGTACCTGGGGATAATTGGAATCGTAAATCATGTACCGCATCATCTGCGAAAGTTTGGCAATGACCTCGGTCGTGTTCGGCGACTGGGTAAAGGCCAGGTAATACAGGTTATTAAGGGTATTAAAAAGAAAATGAGGATTGATCTGTTCTTTCAGAAAATTAAGTTCCGCCGTCAGATTTTCATTTTCCAATTCCTTTTTCCTGGCTTCAAATTCAAACCAGTCCTTGGCAAAACGAAGCATGCCGACAAAAATGACGATGAAGAGACTGCCGGCCACCGTCTGAACAACAAACGCCGTACTGTAAAAGTATCGCTCCTGGTGGGTATAACCGTCGATCAGGTAGCGTTGCAGGTGGACCCGGAAAAACATGATAATAATAAAAGGAACAAAAAATTCAAGCAGGTAACGCCCCACTTTTTTCCGCTCCAGGAACCGCGGCAGAAAGAAAAAATAGTTCATATACGCCACCACCATATGGAAGGCCACCTGGATCCCTGCCTGAAAGAAAGCCGCTCCAAGATCGGTTTCCCGGTGGCGAAAGGACGTGATCTGATACACAAAAAAAGACAAGTAGACGCACCAAAAAGAAAAGTGCAGCAACAATACCCGATGACGTTGAAGAAACGCTTGCATCTCTCAATTTAAAATTTAAAATTCGTTATTCCCGATTACAGTCCTCTCAAGTTTATGTTTCATCTCTATCGACAAGGTCATTACTACCGATTACCGATCACCGATCACCGACCCATGGGAAAACCACAATCGTTTGAGGGCATTTAGTCCTTATAACTAATCATTACCCCCGCCCGACTCGACCTGTCAATGGTTGTCTTATAATGGGCGTGGCTCTTTACGTAGCTCAAATACTCCTCGCTGGCTTGTCCGTCAGTCACATTGTGTGTGGTGTAACATCCCCCTGGCTTTAGTTTGGGATCCAGGTCGATGAAGTACTGTTTGTACCAGTTCTTATCTGCATCCGAGAAGACAAAATCAAATGGCCCCGGCAATTGTTTGACCAGGTCATGGGCATTCCCCAGCCGTGCATCGACGTATTTCGACAGCCCCGCTTCTTCAATATTTTTCAACGCCTCCTTGTGCCGTTCTTCATTGAGTTCAAGGGTGATGACCTTGCCTCCTGTTTTGCTCATGGCCCATGCCAGCCAAATTGTGGAATGACCTGTCGATGTGCCGATTTCCAGCGCCGACGTATAATGGTGACCGACCACGATGTCATGCAATGTCTTCCCATCTTCGTAGGGAACATTGAGGTCATGCCAACCGCCTTTATGCTTTTTCAAAAATGCTTCTACTTTCGCGTCCAGGGCTTCGGAGGAGGTCTGCGCAACGGCAGGACCAATTGCTGCCAGTAGGAAGGCAGCAAACAAGAGCTTACGTATTGTCATAGTGTTCCGTTAACGATTGCAATTGATTTTATTAACTTAATTGTATACCAAGACGGACTTGTTTACGAAAAATGCCTTTTAAAGATAAGCCATCTCATCCATTGGAAGGGAGCTTCTCCACATTATTCGACCGCTTACAGAAATTGATCGATCGATGCTAGGCTTTAGCGTACCTTTGCCTAGGGTCGAAAACCAGACCGGGTTGTCGAAGGTTCGGGCCATGTGGTCTAATAATTCACATTAAGAGTCAACAAAACTTTTCATTTGCAGTTAAATTACCCGGACCGGTGTCAGGCTGCCCTCTTTTGTTAATGATTTTATAATAATGAAAAAAATAATACCCTTTCTCCTTATTAGTCTCACTAGTGCCGCGGCCATGTCCCAAAATCAGGCTCCGGCGGGGGGAACACCTCCTGTTGCCCACAAAGGGCACATCTTCGGAGTCGTGAAAGATTCCACCACCCAGCACATTGTGGAGTTCGCTAACATTGCACTTAACGACCCTGCTACCAACAAACCGGTTGATGGAGCGATGGCCGATGATCATGGTAAGTTCAGCCTTACCAAAGTTGCCGCCGGCACCTACAACGTGGTGGTTTCCTTTATCGGTCTCGAAACGAAAACCATTCCCAATATAAAAATCTCAGACAAGCGAACAGACATTGATCTGGGGACCATCAACATCGGGCCCGTAGCAAAACTGCTCAAGGAAGTAGTGGTGGAAGGCCAACGGACCCTGATTGAAGAAAAAGTGGACAGGACTGTTTACAATGCAGAAAATGACCAGACGGCGCGGGGGGGTGATGCCACCGATGTATTGAAACGTGTTCCCATGCTTTCAGTAGATATGGACGGTAACGTCAGTCTGCGGGGCAGTCAGAATATCAAAGTATTGATTAACAATAAACCGTCCACCATTTCGGCCAGCAGTGTTGCCGATGCCTTAAAGCAGATCCCTGCCGATCAGATCAAAACCGTGGAAGTGATCACCTCTCCTTCGGCCAAATACGATGCAGAGGGTTCCGCAGGCATTATTAACATTATTCTAAAGAAAAACACGATGCAAGGAGCCACCCTCAATATCGATGGTAGTGCAGGCTACCGGGGCAGCAACTTAGGACTCAACGGAAGCTATCGAAAAGGAAAGATGGGATTTAACCTGGGCGGTCATGGGCGCGGCAACTACAACACTCCTGGTAACTTTTACAACAATCAGGTTACGTCGGGTACCTTCGGGACAACCACGAATATCCAGAGCGCCAATACGCGAAATCAGGGACTTTTCGGTAATTACACGCTGGGGTGGGATTACGACGTAGATAAATTCAATTCGTTGACTGCCTCCGTAAGATATGGTCTCCGCAATGGGCAGACTTACCAGGATAATCTAACCACGCAGAGTTCAGGAGGGGGCTTACGGGATACAACTACGTATAAGTACGTGAACGTTCAGAATCTCTCCGGAACGGTGGATGCCAGTCTGAACTATACGCATACATTTGCGAAACCCAATCGTGAGTTTAACCTGTTGACGCTCTTCAGCAAGAATAACGGTACCAGCGATTTCGTGAACAGACTGTTAAACAGTGACGATCAGAGTACCAACAGTTATACCCGGAACAACAACAAAAGTGTGAATCAGGAGTCCACTGTACAAGCGGATTATCAGACACCCTTGTCTGATAATCAATTAATTGAAGTTGGCGGAAAAGCAATCATGCGAAAAGTAAGCAGCAGCTATCAATATTTGTTAGCCGGGGCAGATGGCGTTTATTCCCCGAATCCCAGGGCATCCCTTTCCAACACGTTGAATTACAGTCAAAATATAAGTGCAGGGTACCTTTCGTATACGCTTACGGCGGCAAAAGTATATAGTCTGAAAGCCGGCGCACGGTATGAATACACAACGATCAACGCCCATTTGGTGACAACGGATGAAGAAATTGCGATACCTTCTTATGGCGTATTGGTTCCCAGTCTTAATCTGTCCAGAAAATTCGCCAACGGGAATGTATTGAAGGCAGCGTACAATCGAAGAATACAGCGGCCGTCTATTCAATTCCTCAACCCCAACCTTCAGGCTTCCAATCCATTGAATGTATCCGTCGGAAATCCTCAATTGGGTCCCGAGTACACCAATAATTTTGAATTAGCCTATAGCACCTATATCAGCGGAAGTTCCATCAATTTCTCAACGTTCGCGCGTAATACCAACAATGCCATCCAGGCAATTCGCGATGTACGAGGTGATACCATTCGTACGACGTACAGGAATATCGGCCAACAGGATGCCTACGGTTTTAGTATCTTCACCAACATCGTCCTTTCCAATAAGTTCAGCCTGAACGGTGGCACGGACATGTATTATGCGGTCTTAAAGAATAGTGATCCCAACGCGAATTTTGCCGCCAGCAATCAGGGTTGGGTCGCCAACGCCCGGCTGTTCGGCAATTATACTATTGGTAACGGCTGGGGCCTCCAGTTCTTCGGTTTCTATCGCGGCCGCCAGGTACAGTTGCAAGGATATCAGGGAGGGTTCCATGTATATAGTTTAAGTGTGAGAAAGGACTTACTAAACAAAAAAGGAAGTATCGGATTTGGAGCTGAAAATTTCCTGACGCCAACCATCAAGATCAAAAACTCAACTGTATCGCCTATCCTTGATCAACAAAATTATAGTACCCTGCATTACTTGAATTTTAAGATCACCTTCAGTTATCGCATCGGTAAAATGACCTTTGATGGCGGGCGTAAACGCAATAAAATGTCCATTTCAAATGATGATATGAAAGAAGGTGCCGATACGAGTCCGGTCATTTCAACCCAATCGACTCCGACGCAAGGATCAGGCGGACAGGGAGGTCCACAAGGGGGGACCCCAGGTAAACCAGCCGGAGGAAAACCATACAAGCAAGGAATGGGTCAAAAACAGGATTCAACCAAATACAATCCGAATAAACAAAACGGGGTAAAACAAGACTCAATCAAACAGGATTCGCTCAAACAGGATTCGCTGCGGCACGATTTCATCAAATCCGATTCGTTAAAACAGGATTCCATCAGATACGTCAAGCCTAAGTAAGATTTAAATCTTAGATTTTAAATCGACCAACTGCCTTAGTCTCCGGATCCGGTCGGGATCAACCGTCCTGAGTTTAAATTCGGAGCCTTCGTTTGAGCCCATGCCGGCGATGGCGGGGTTTCGAAATTCCATCTGGCTGTCCCTAAAAGCGAGGGCCGAAAAATGAATTTCATCCACGCCCGTTTTTGATACAATTTCATGCACAGAATCTTCATCGATACCCGAACCCGGCATGATCTTGATCCTTCCGCGGGCTCGCTTCACCAGTTCGGCAATCAAACCGATACCCAGCGCGGCCCTGGGCTGTTGACCTGATGTGAGTATCCTTTCAAACCCGACCTCGATGCAATCTTCCAGCGCCTCGTACGGATCGCGGGTCATATCGAATGCGCGGTGACACGTTACCTTTAACGGCCTTGCTTTATCGATCAGTTCCTTGCATCTTTTTTTATCGATCGTTCCGTTCGGATTGAGTATACCCAATACAAAACCGTCCACGCTCAACTTTTGGCTCTGAAAGAGATCTCTCTTCATGGAATAAAATTCATCGTTGGAGTAGCAAAAATCTCCTCCCCTTGGCCGGAGCATCACGTAGACATCGAGGTTGGTATTATTCCGGACCACTTCAATCGTCCCATACGATGGTGTGGTACCGCCGTCTCCCGGGCTATCGCAAAGTTCGATGCGGTCGGCGCCGCCTTCCTGGGCTTTGAGGGCGGACTCGATGTTATAAACAACTATTTCGATGATCATTTAATAGTAACTCTTTGCCTCAAAGAGTTTGTTAGGAATTTCCTCCGAATACACCGCATACGTAAACCCCTTCTGCAAGGCAAAGGCCCCGTGTTCTCCATTTTTATTGATCGCCAAAAACCCAACTTGAATTTCTTTTGATTTCGCCGGTTGATTTTTGATAATTCGCTCCACGGCCTGCCGGCAGGCTTCCGTCGGGGTTCTTCCCTGCCGCATCA
>Ga0193731_1000384_pt1 | contig 14864 bp, 12 predicted proteins | sample U1a2metaG_FD_144920 | JGI IMG/M metagenome (GOLD analysis project Ga0193731, IMG submission 144920) | Soil microbial communities from a riparian zone of the East river system, Colorado, United States - U1a2 | ecosystem: Environmental > Terrestrial > Soil > Riparian zone | place: USA: East River...
TGGCAATCGGCGCCGCGCTCATGGTGATGGTTTTCGCCGGCGGCCACATCTCGGGAGCGCACTACAATCCGGCTGTTACAGTAGGCATGCTGATTCGCGGCAAATTAAACCCTGCCGATGTTGTGCCGTACTGGATTGCACAGTTTGTCGCAGCCGCACTTGCTGCTGTGATCGTGATCAAATGTCTCCGAGCCGGTGCTCCTGTCACTCCGATCAGCCCACACGTTGGCCCGGCATTGCTTGCGGAATTTCTTTTTACATTCGCGCTTGTCTATGTCGTGTTGAACACGGCGACGGCGGAAGGGACCTCAGGAAATTCATTCTATGGCCTGGCCATCGGCATGACTGTAATGACCGGAGCGTTCGCCGTGGGTGACATTTCAGGCGGCGCATTTAATCCCGCGGTTGCTTTCGGGATCTGCGTTCTTGGCATTTCGAGTTGGGGCAATATCTGGATTTATCTGCTCGCCGAATTCGCTGCCGCTATTGTCGCAGCTATTATTTTCCAAATGATCAATCAGCCTATGCAAACGACCCCGATCGCAACAGACGAGCCGCCGTACGAAACGCCGCGGTAACCCTTTCCTCTCCTTTCTTCTGTTAGAACCTGAAATATCAACCATTCAAACCAATATGATCCGAAAAAAATTGATTGCAGTTATCGCTATAACCTGCGCTTGCGTTGCGGCTTCGTCTTTGAACGCCGCTACGATTCCCGCGGGAACAACGCTCAACCTAAGCACCGCCAGTTCCATCTCTTCACAGGATCCAGTCGGTAGAACCTTTGCAGCAAAGCTCGACCAGGACGTCGCCGTTAAAGGAACGGCTCTGTTGAAAGCTGGGACGAAGGCGTTCGGAAAAATTAAGTCGTCTCGCGCTAACCCGCGCAAAACCCAGCCACTCACGCTGGAGCTCACGTCGATTTCTGTAAACGGACGCAATGTCGCGGTAAAGACGAACAGCTTCCAGCCGGGTAGCTCACCGAGGACAGGGCGACAGGCGCAGTTTGGACATACCGCCGGCACGTTAACTGTTACCCCGGGAACCAAGATGCAGTTCCAGCTTGTGCAACCACTGACGTTGTAATGGCTGGTTTGCCCGGCGAGATGTGTAGGACTTCGCGTCATATTCTCAGCTAAGCGTAGGTATCGCGAAAACCGCGCATCTGCTCAATGCGCTCCTGTGATTCGGAGAGGCAACCTGAGGTTGCAAACAGGAGACTTCAGCGCACTAGGAGGCCCTCAGCCCTCGAGAATCGCGGCCTTGCCGCGGCTCCGCACAACCGGTTGATCGGTAATGATGACAGTCGTGCCTGGTTCGATGGTGTCGTAGACCTTCTGTGCAAACTCCGGATTGACCCGGAGGCGCGCCGCGATCTTCTCGGCAGGAACGCTGGGGCCACTGCTCGTCACGCTCATCCACCGGCGCGCCGCGCGGCCCGGCGCAAGCGAGCTTTCCCGGTCGGTCGTGCCTTCGAGCAGCGAGAAGACGTGGTCCCCGAGCGATCCGCGTCCGTCGATTTCGACGGCGGCGCGCCCGATGGGATTGCCATTGCGATAGACGTAAAGCGCGCGATCGGCGGCGCTGACGACGATGGTGATCGGTCCGCTCGAACTGCGCTCCGGCTTCCAGTCATAATCATTATGCGCGAGAGGGCGCAGCATCTCCGGCGTACAATCTTTGGGCGCGAGCATCAGTCCGGGATTCGACGCGAGATGCGGCACGGGCGTTTTGCCATCACCCACCACGACGGTGCCGCCCTTTGACGTCTCACTGAAAAGCAGTTGCGAGAAATCGTACGGCAGGCGAATGCAGCCGTGGCTGGCTGGGTAACCGGGCAGATTGCCCGAGTGCATGGCAATGCCAGTCCACGTCAGGCGCTGCATGTTTGGCATTGGCGCGTTGTTGTATTTCTTCGAGTAGTGCTCCGGCTTTTTCTCGAGGATGGTGAAGACGCCGCCCGGCGTGGCGTGGCCCTTTGAGCCGGTGCTCACGGTTGAACGGCCAATGAGGATGCCGTTGCGATAAACGTGCATAGTCTGCTGTGGGATGCTCACAAGCACCATGAGCGGACCGCTTGGCGAGAGCTGCGGTTTCCACCAATACTCGCCCGGCTTGAGTTGACCGGTGGGTTTTCCGGTCGGTTTGCCTTTAGTATGAGCCGACGGCTTTTGCACCGCCTGCACGGTGGTGAGCAGAGCGACGGAGAGAGCGAGGATTTTCAGGAATTTCATGAGATGATCGAAGACGCGAATGGTGATGAAAGCAGAAAGCCTGCGCATCCTCAACAAGACTTTCGTCCCGCCCCGGCCTCGTAACCGGTGCGGACGCACGGTGCGTGTCGTCGCATTCGTTTTTGCTGTGGCGATGTCCGCGCCGCGATTATCCGGACGGCCATGCAAACAAACGCCGTCCGCCGCTAATCTCTAATGGGCCTGCGTAGTCGCCATCGCGGTCACCGTCAGTGTGGAGAGCGATTCGCGCATCCAAACTTGATCCGGAGATAGCCCTAAAGTCCTATAGAAAATTACATCCGGCGTCCCGAAGTTTCTCCCGCCCGGAGGCACGACATGACATCGAGAGCGAGATGAGCCATGGTCGGGCATTTTAAGAGAGTAAGTAAAACTGAAAGGGACAATCCAACCCACGATGAAATCAGAAATTGTAAGGAAGAATTCGCCAGCGATACATTTGCTGGTCGTTGCGTCGGGCTTGCTGCCGCTGTCGCTCACGGGGCAACAGATTAATCGGACCGTGTTGCCGGTTCCCGAGCCTCAGCCGCCAACCATCACGGAACTTGACGCTCGTAATGCCAAAGCGCCGCCGCGCTTTGAAGTTAGAGCCCCTAAGGGAGCGCCGAACGTCGTCGTCGTTTTGCTCGACGACATCGGCTTCGGACAATCGAGCGCGTTCGGCGGCCCGTGCAGGATGCCGACGCTGGATAAGCTGGCTGCCGACGGCCTGCGATATAACGACTTTCATACGACTGCGCTCTGTTCGCCGACGCGCACTGCATTGCTAACGGGACGCAATCATCATGTAAATAACGCGGGTGCGATCATGGAACTCGCCACCGCCTTTCCCGGCAATACCGGAATCCGTCCGCAAAGTGTCGCACCGGTGGCGGAGATGTTGCGATTCAATGGCTATAGCACCGCTGCCTTTGGCAAGTATCACGAAACGCCTCCGTGGGAGGTCTCGGTCTCAGGACCGCTCGATCGTTGGCCCACTCATTCTGGCTTCGATAAATTTTACGGTTTCATCGGCGGCGAAACGAATCAGTGGGCTCCTGCAATTTTTGATGGAACCATACGCGTGGAGCCGCCGCACGAGCCCGGTTATCATTTCACCGTTGATATGACGAACCAGGCGATCGCATGGATGCAGGCGCAACACGCGTTAACGCCGGACAAGCCTTTCTTTGTCTACTTCGCGACGGGCGCGCTGCACGCGCCGCATCACGTCCCCAAGGAATATATTGATCGCTACAAAGGCAAATTCGATCAGGGTTGGGATGCGCTCCGCGATGAAACATTCGCGCGACAGAAACAAATGGGCGTCATCCCGGCGAACACCGAGCTGACCAAGCGACCCAAAGAAATTCCTTCCTGGGATTCCCAGACTCCGGACCAGAAAAAACTTGAGGCTCGGCAGATGGAGACGTTCGCGGGTTTCGCCGAGCACACTGACGAACAAGTAGGACGCCTGGTCGATGCTCTGCAGGAAATGGGCGTACTGGATAACACCTTGTTCGTTTACATTGTTGGCGATAACGGTGCCAGTGCCGAGGGCGGACCGGAAGGCGCGTACAACGAAATGATGGCGTTGAATGGCATCATCAACACCGCCGCGATTAACATGCCGCATCTGGATAACTGGGGCGACCCAACGACGTTTCCACATTATGCCATTGGTTGGGCATGGGCGGGCGATACGCCGTTTCAATGGACCAAGCAGATCGCTTCGCATTACGGCGGCACTACTAACGGAGTCGTGATCCATTGGCCGGCGAGAGTTAAAGCCAAGGGAGAAATTCGCTCCCAGTTTACTCACGTAACCGATATTGCGCCTACTGTGTTGGAAGCCGCGGGTTTGCCATTCCCGAAGAGCGTCAACGGAACGATGCAAAAACCTTTTGATGGGACATCAATGATTTACACGTTCGACAATCCCAAAGCCAACGAGACACACACCACTCAGTATTTCGAGATGTTTGGCAATCGTGGCATCTATCATGATGGCTGGGTGGCGTGCACGCGCCATTCGATTCCCTGGTTGATGGTGCCGCTTCCGCCGCTCTCCAAGGACACGTGGGAACTTTATCATGTAGCCGAGGACTTCAGCCAAGCCCATGATCTCGCCACGCAAAATCCTGCAAAGCTGAAAGAGCTTCAGGACCTCTTCACGAAGGAAGCAATCAAGAATCATGTGCTGCCTATCGATGATCGCAGATCAGAACGCTTTGATGCGTCCATTGCCGGGCGACCCGACCTGATGGGCAATCGGACCTCGCTAACGGTTTATCCAGGGATGACCGGTATGGCGGAAAACGCGTTCATCAACGTAAAGAACCGCTCCTATACGATCACAGCACCGGTCGAATTGAAGGACGCAAATGCAAATGGCGTGATCATTGCCCAGGCCGGCGCGTTCGGTGGTTGGGTGCTCTACATGAAGGATGGAAAAGTCCATCACGAATACAATTACTTTGGAGTCGAACGGACCAATATCGGCGGGCAGACAGCTGTGTCGCCAGGCAAGCACGAGATCAAGTACGAATTCATAATCGATGCCCCAAAACCTGGCTCAGGCGGCAAGTGTGCGCTCTATGTGGACGGACAAAAAGTGGCGGAAGGGCGGATTCCGAAGACCCAGCCTTATGCCTTCTCGGCAGATGAAGGTGCCGATGTAGGAGTGGACAACGAAACGATGGTATCCAACGATTACAAGCCGGGAGAGAACAAGTTCACCGGCAAAATCGAAAAGGTGACCGTAGATACGAAGCCTTCAAACTTAAGCGCGGATGACAAGAAGACTGTGGAAACCGCAGAAGACATCGCAGCAACGATCGAAGACTGAAGTGAGGCGAATCATTTTTACTCTTATTGCAGTTGTCAGTTTCAGCGCGGCTCTGGCCCAATGGCTTCACGCACAGGAAGGTAGTTCCGCATTCGAGCCAACACTGCCCAATAAAACGAGAGCGCCAGGCAAAGCTTCGGAAGGCATGGTCTGGATTCCTGGCGGCGAGTTCTCGATGGGCGCCTCGACGAATGGTCATGGCATGGATGAGATGCCGATGGCGTCGAATGATGCCGGGCCGATTCATCGCGTTCGCGTAGATGGCTTCTGGATGGATGCGACTCCGGTTACGAATGGGCAGTTCGAGAAGTTTGTTAAGGCGACCGGCTACGTCACGATCGCTGAACGCACACCCACCCAGGAAGAATTTCCGACTGCACCGGCTGAAAATCTTGTAGCAGGCGGAGTTGTGTTCGCGCCGACCGATCGCGATGTCCCGCTAACCGATCACTATCAGTGGTGGAGTTACGTGAAAGGAGCCAACTGGCGGCACCCGATTGGGCCGCAAAGCGATATCAAAGGCAAGGAGAATTATCCTGTGCTGCAGATCGCTTATCCTGACGCGGAAGCTTACGCGAAATGGGCGGGAAAACGTTTGCCAACTGAAGCCGAGTTTGAATTTGCCGCGCGCGGCGGGTTGTCGGGAAAGACATACGTGTGGGGCGATGAATTTCGGCCCAACGGGAAATGGATGGCCAACACCTGGCAGGGAAAATTTCCAGTGAAGGATACTGGTGACGACGGTTATGCAGGCATTGCGCCGGTGAAATCGTTTTCGCCGAATGGTTACGGACTTTACGACATGGCGGGCAACGTTTGGGAATGGTGCGCCGACTGGTATCGTCTCGATTACTATAAGACGCTGACCGACAAGGGCGGTGTTGTGAGCAATCCGAAAGGTCCTGAGTCACCGTTTGATCCCGCTGAGCCTAACGAGAAAAAGCGTGTGCATCGCGGAGGTTCATTTCTTTGTAACGAACAATATTGCTCACGCTATATCGTCGGCACACGTGGTAAGGGTGAAGTCAATACCGGCACCAATCATCTTGGCTTCCGTTGCGTGAAATCACCCTGAAATAGCGACAAATAGACAGCCGGAACCAAACAATCTTGCGCCTTATCCGCCCGGTTCCGCGGCGACGATCGTAATGTCGCCCGATGTTACGCGCACTGTAACGTCAGAACGCCTGCCGGTACCTAGGGACAGGTCTATCTTGCCTGAAGACTGCTCATCGAGTGCGACCATCGTGTCGAGGCTGTTCGTGATTTTTCCGTTTAATGTTTCGGCGTGCACGCGCAATGCGGCGCCGCGCGCAATGGAAAGACGCGCGTTCCCGTTCAAAATCTGGGCGTCAGCCGAGAAATATGGCCCTTCACACCGGCCATAGACGATATCGAGCCCACCATTCGCAACCGCCACTTTAAGATTGCCGCAGCAATTTCGGATCTCGAGCTGGCCGTTCACCACATTGGCCCGCACATCTGCATTCTGGATTCCCTCAACCGACGCTTTGCCATCATCCAAATCAAGGCGGGCTATTCTAGCGCTTCGCGGAACGGATAAGGTGTAGTCGACCGCAGTCGTGCCGGCGTAGAACGGCATGTTCTTTTGCCTCAAGAACGCGGTCTTGATCAAGACGTCGCCAGGTTCCGCCGTCACATCCACGGTGATGTTCTTAAGTTGAGCGGCACTAGAGGCCGATTTGACCGCGTGCATCCGCACCTCCGATGGATCCGCGCCGCGGATCGCGACCGATCCTCGCGGGTTCGTAATACGCAGGCTGGCGTCGGCGCTCACCTTGTAGGTCTGCTCGATTACCTCATCGCCCGGACGCTCGCTTTCTTTTTTGGGACTACGACCAATCAAAAGCAAAGCTAACGCCAGAACTGTCGCGATCGCCGCAGCCGCGATTCGGATTCTCGTATACATTCGGGTTCCTATAATGTGACAACAGTATCTCTCAAAAGCCTTGCCGCCCACCGGCCTTTAGTCGTAGTACAAACCGATGCCAGGAATTGGAAAGCCTCGATTTCACCGTGCAGGATCGCCTTGTTCCGGGTCCGCTTAAGTAAAGCGCAGCTTCCAGTGCGGAAATCCCGAGAATATCGCAGCCTTTAGCAACCAGAAGTTCTCGCGCTTACAGCATCTGCCATTTCAGGTCGCGCGAATTTCTTTTGATCTCCCATAAACGGATTCCACCGAGGAATGCATTCTCATTTCGCCCACGCTCAGTTCCTTTTGGCAATTGACGGAGCCGATGCACGAGACCGCCGCCGAGGACAACATAATCTGCGATGAACGACTTTTTTAATTGTGTGACTGCGTAAGCAACTTCTCGTTTCCATTTTTTCTCGCCTAAGAGCTCCAGCCCTGGAATGCCGAGATAATTTTCAATGATGTGGCCATTTGGATATGGCAGATCGCCGAGCTCGAGCGGCATAAGAGTCTCGTCCCACACCAGTGCGGAGCCAAGGCCGGTCCCAAGTCCCAGAAAAAGCATTCGCCCGCCATGGTAACTGCCAAGCGCTTGCATCGCTGCGTCGTTGACCACGCGCACAGGTATTCCGAGCGCCCTCGCAAAATTGAAGCGGACCCAGCCTTTGCCCAAATGTTTTGGGTCCCTGGTGATCCGGCCGCTGCGCATCGGCGCAGGGAAACCAATCGACGCGACATCAAAGTTCCAGCCGCGCACGTTCTGCTTGAATCTGTCGACGAACTCGGCAGGCCCCATTCTCGCACCAGAAACGAATTCGCGCTCGACGCAGCGCGACATAAGCAGTTTCACGTACGTGCCGCCGATATCGACGACGAGAATCTTTCTCTTCATGAGCGACCGTCCCCGAAGGCGTTCGGGATGAATCTACCGGTCGCGTCGGCCCGAGCCGCGAAGACGCTGAAAGAAGCTTGGCTGCTCAGGCTTTGCCGCCGTGCTGGCAGGCCAGCATTCCACTATTTCGAGGGCAAGAAACCGGAACAGCAGTTGCCGGGCAGATTTCAAATCGAGCCTTATATTCTTGGAAATTTGTTGCACGGATCGGGCACCATTGAATTGCGACGCGAATTGGGCCTCGTCTGAAGTCAGCTTCAACTTCTGCACCCGTTCGAAACCCTCTTTCGTGTAAGCGGGAATCGATGTCGGGTCGAAACTTGCAGGTTGCTCCGGATTCTCAACAAGACGCAAAGTTTCCAGCGCCCAATCCCTCACATTTGGCTCCCCCTCGATGTCCGAGACGTCACTTAACAAATCGGCATTCTTTTCAAACATCACCCACACGCGTGGCGCGGTCCAAAGCTCGGAGAAAAGCTTTTGGCCATAATGATGCATCAACTCCAATGCTGGCTGGTGAGCGATCGATTCCTGACGGGCAAGAGTTAGAAGAAACGGAGTTCCTGTTTCCCTTTGTTGATTTCGCGCTCTGTCAACAGCCACCACGTCCGTATCGGCAAGGATGGGCGGAGTGCTAGGACAATAAAGATCTGGGTCTCGCGTCGCGACGAAAACAATCTCTCCGTCGCGCGCCAGAAGCTCGATCGGCTCCTGTTCCCAAAATGCTCGCAGTACGCCAGTGAGTCTCTGATTTGCTATTGCTCGCACCGCACGGCTCAACGGAAAGAGACTCGTGGGGCCGCAGAAATAAACATCAGCCGTGCTCGGCTCCTTCGTGGGAACAACCTCTGTTTCCGTAGCGTCGGTTGAAGGTTGACTCCAATCCGGCGCTGGTTCCGACGCCCTCCACCATTCCTCGGACTGGGCACTCTCCACATTCTCACCAACTTCCGGCATAGGTTCTTCCTCTTGCGGAACAGGTGGACTGTCGGTTTGGTCCCGCTCTTCGCTATCTGAAGGTTCCATTTGAGCTTCTATTGACTTGGGTTGGGGGTGTGATTTCGGCATGGTGTTCCTGTGTCGTATAACCAAATCCCATCTGAAGGCTCAATCAAGAACCCGATCTTCGCAACGGGGAACTCGCACCAGGTGTCGAAAACCGCCACGCCAGCTCGCGCCGGCTAATTTTTCCGCGCTCATTCATCGGAATGGCGTCCACGACAAAAATCCGCTTTGGCACTTGCCAGGCACTTAAGGCAGCCCGGCAAAATCGCAGCATATCGCTTTCGCTTACCTGTGGCGATACCACCACGCATGCGGCCACTTCTTCGTTGCGCAATCCCGACCCTGCGGGAAGACCGAACACGACTGCCTGTCGCACGCCATCAAGGCGGAGTAAATGCGCTTCTACTTCTGCCGGATTCACCTTTTTCCCCGCAACGTTAATCACATCCGAAATCCGGCCGACGATCTTGAATCCAGACTCGTCCCGCGCCAACAGATCATCGGGCACAAAAATTCCATCACCCAGCTTTTTCTCGTCCGGTTCCGGAAAATAGCCATCGGCGACGGCGGGGCTGCGCACCTGAATCTGGCTCGCCGGTGCATCTCGGTCGAGCAGTTCAACCTCGACATCTTTCATCCGTTGCCCGACAAGGCCTTCTTCCTCATTTGTTGCTTCGCGATCGTAGCAGATCCCGCCGCATTCCGACGCACCGTAGAACGAGTGGATGCTCAGGTTGAACTTTTCCCGGAATTTCTTCGCGACCGCACGCGAAAGCGGCGCGCCTGCAGAAATGCAGAGTCGCAACTTCGACAGCACGGGAACGTGTTCCATTTCGCAGAATGCCTGATAGAAAACCGGCATTCCGGGAAAAACTGTGGCGTTGCTGTGGGCAAGATCGGAGAGGATCGCACGCGGTGTTCTGTCGCGGCTCACGACCATCGGTACACCGCGTGCAATCAGAGGCGTGAGCAAATTGCTGAACCCATAGGAGTGCGAGATCGGGATCACGCCAAAATTCAGATCGGCAGCGCTAATACCCATCGTATCGCAAATTTGATTGCAATCGGCCAGTAGCTGATGACTGCGAAACCGAATTGCACGCGGCGCGGCCGTCGTGCCCGAGGTGAGCTTGAGAAGCGATGGCGAATGCTGGTCCCAATGTGTCGCAGCGTCGGTCGTCCTCAGCCGAAATACTCGTGGGGGGTCGCCGCTGGCGACAGCGGACACTACAGCCCTGGCTTTGCAAAGCTCTAAAGCAGCGTCGCGTTGCTGGTCGCTTATCGATTGTTCCAAAGGGAGAACAACCAGCTGCTTGCGCAAACACGCAATCAAGATCGACGGCCAGTCTTCGTGGTTTCCGATCTGAATAGCGATGACACTACCCGGCGAGAACATCTCAAGATTGGACTCGAAGTCGCGGGCGCGTTCCTCTACACCGGCAAATTTTCGGAGAACGTCGCCGCAGGTGTTGACGATGGCAGACCCATCTTTTGCGCGGCGCAGAGTTTGTCGCCAAGCGTTGAGCAATGGATCGGTCGATTTCATACCTTGCGCGGGCGGCTTCGCGCGATTATGTTCCGCACTCCATTTCGAAGATGAAAGCCGGCATCCATCCAGAATATTACGAAACCGACATGGTGTGCGCATGCGGCGCGGTCTATCACACCCGCTCCACGCGTCGCGATATTAAGATCGGTATTTGTGCCGCTTGCCATCCATTTTTCACAGGCGAACAGAAGTTTGTGGATACGGCCGGGCGCGTTGAAAAGTTTGCCCGCCGTTACGGTAGCACCAAAGCCGCGCGGGCTGAGAAGAAAGCTTAGGTTCTTGTAGAGGCGTTTGCCGCGCGGCGAACGCTTTCTCGAGCGGCTGACATAGCCGCCACCACCCTTCATGGACTTGAATTCCCTCATTCAACTTAAACGCAAACGCTTCGAACAACTGGAGCACGATATTGCCGACCCGGCGCTTTTTTCCAATCGACGACGTGCGAGCGAAATAATGCGCGAGCACGCGAACATCAAACAAGTGCTGGCGAAGTGGGACGAACTCGAAGTTGCGCGCAAGCAACTGGACGACAATCGCGAGCTCGCTACGTCACGCGACGTGGAGATCGCAGCCATGGCTGACGATGAGATTCCGGACCTTGAAAAACGAGTGGCCGATCTGGAACGGGATGTTCAGATCGCTTTGGTGCCATCGGATGAAAATGAAGAGCGCGATGCCATCGTGGAAATTCGTGCTGGAACAGGCGGGAGCGAAGCCGCCATTTTCGCTGCCGATCTTTACCGCATGTATCATCGCTACGCGGAGTCCGCCGGCCTGAAAACGGAAGACCTCGAATCGAGTCCGTCGGAACTTGGCGGCCTGAAAGAAGCAATCTTCCGAGTTTCCGGCGAATCTGTGTTCCGAAAACTGCGTTACGAAAGCGGCGTTCATCGTGTGCAACGCGTGCCTGCGACGGAAGCGCAAGGTCGCATTCATACATCGACGGCAACGGTGGCGGTGTTGCCTGAGGCGGAGGACGTCGACGTTGAACTGAAGCCGGAAGATTTGCGAATCGAAGTTTCGCGCGCCGGAGGTCCGGGCGGGCAAGGCGTCAACACGACCGACTCAGCCGTGCAGGTCCTGCACATTCCGACAGGTATGATGGTGCGCTGTCAGGACGGCCGCAGTCAGATCAAAAATAAAGAACGAGCGATATCGATCTTGCGCGCGCGATTGCTGGAGCGAAACCAGCGCGAAGAGGCCGAGAAATACAGCGCGCAACGGCGTGGCCAGATCGGCACCGGTGGACGCGAAGAAAAAATTCGCACCTACAATTTCCCGCAGAATCGCGTCACCGATCACCGCGTCGGCCTCACGCTTCACAGTCTGGATCACGTGATCGACGGCGATCTGGAGGAATTGATCGGCGCACTGCAAGCCGCGGACGTGGCGGAACGTTTGAGGGAATCAGCGGTCGTTGCGTAACAGGATACTTCTGTCATGTCGGCCAAAGTGGAGAAATCTCTTACTTTTTCCGCTAATGGCAGCTCGATCAGATAACACCGAGAGATTTCTCGACTTCGCTCGGAATGACAATCAAAAGCCCATGACCGTTCTCGAAGTGCTGCAAGCGACGACAGCATATTTCAAGAAGCACAACGTCGAAAATCCGAGGCTAAATGCTGAGCATTTGCTCGCGCACGTGCTCGGACGGAAACGGATCGAGCTGTACCTGGAATTTGAGCGTGTGCTGACTGAACCCGAGCTCGCGCCACTGCGCAATCTGGTGAAGCGTCGCAGCGAAGGCCAGCCGCTTCAGCATTTGCTGGGCACGACTGAATTTTGTGGACTTACATTTCTCTGCGATAAGCGCGCGATGGTGCCCCGGCCGGAAACGGAGGAACTGGTTGAGCTCATAGAATCGAAAATCGAAAATCGAGAGTTGAGAATCGTGGATGTGGGGACCGGCAGCGGAGTTATTGCGCTCACTCTGGCAGTGAAATTCCCCGAAGCGGAGATTCTCGCTGTGGACATTTCGGATGATGCGCTCGCACTGGCGCAAGAGAATGCTGCCAGGGTAAAGCTGGCCGACCGCGTCCGCTTTCTGAAAAGCAATCTGCTGGAAAATGTGGAGGGATGTTTCGATGTGATTGTCGCGAATCTTCCTTACATCTCGATCCAAGACCGCCAGAGTCTTTCCCGGGAAGTTTTGCATGATCCGGAGGTCGCGCTTTTTGCCAGCGCGCAAGGTGATGAGTTGGTCCGCGAACTAATTGCACAGGCGCCGTCGCAGCTCCGCCCGGGTGGAATGCTGGCCCTGGAAATAGGAATCGGCCAAAGCGAAGCGCTTCTTTCGGCATTGGCGGAAAAAAATTACCGCGACATTTCTTTTAAAAACGATTACTCAGGTGTAAAACGTTTCCTGTTCGCGAGGTATGGATAAGATTCTCATCCACGGCGGCCATCCGCTTTCTGGTTCCATCAAGGTCAGCGGCTCGAAAAATTCTTCGCTGCCAATTCTGGCCGCGACGTTGCTCACGCGGGAGCCGTGCATCATTCATCGCGTGCCCGACCTAAGCGACACGCATTACATGCTGCAAATTTTGATCCATCTCGGCGCGCAAGTGGAACGCGCCAGCGGAACAGTCACGGCGGCGGCCGAGAACGTGCAATCGGTCGCGCCTTACGATGTCGTGCGCAAAATGCGCGCTTCGGTTTGCGTGCTCGGGCCGCTGCTCGGCCGTTGTAAAGAAGCGACCGTATCGATGCCGGGCGGATGCGTGATTGGCGATCGGCCAATCGATTTGCATTTGAAAGGATTCGAGGCGCTGGGTGCCGCCGTGCGCGTGGAAGGCGGCAATATAAAAGTTTTTGCCCCGAAATTGCGCGGCGCGGTGATTAATTTACGCGGGAAATTTGGGCCCACCGTTCTCGGCACCGATAACATCATGATGGCGGCGGTGCTGGCGGAGGGAACAACCGTGATCGAAGGCGCGGCGCAGGAACCGGAAGTTGTCGATCTTGCGAATTTCTTAAACAAAATGGGCGCCAAAATCGAAGGCGCAGGCACGCGCCGTTTGATCATCGAAGGCGTAAAAGAATTGCACGGCGTCGAGCACGACATCATTCCCGATCGGATCGAAGCGGGAACATTTCTGGTGGCGGGCGCAATTGCCGGTAAGGAAGTAACCGTCAAGCGCGTAAATCCAGAGCATGTTCGCGCGGTTACCGACGCGCTGGCGCGATGCGGCCTTCCAATCGACGTCAAAGATGATGCGATTTCGATTTTGCCGAACGGAGATGCCAGTGCGCTGGAGCTAACAACGGAGCCGTATCCAGGTTTTCCCACCGACATGCAGGCGCAAATGTGCGCGCTACTCTCGACGACAGACGGCATCAGTGTCATCACAGAGAACATTTTTCCGCAACGCTACATGCATGTCGCTGAGTTAAAGCGGATGGGTGCACATGTCGATCTTGAAGGCGCGACTGCGGTGATCCAGGGTGTCGATCATCTCTTTGGCGCTCCAGTGATGGCGAGCGACTTGCGCGCGTCGGCCGCGCTGGTGCTTGCGGGATTGAAAGCAGACGGAATTACCGAAGTGAGCCGCGTCTATCACATCGACCGCGGCTACGAACATCTCGATGAAAAATTGGGCGAACTCGGCGCGCAAATCGAGCGCGTAAAAGAAGCATGATCTGATCTTTTTTCTTGCTCTTCGCACGGCAAGCGGGCACTCAGTGTTTTACGCAAACGAAAGGTTGAAACATGCAAACATCGACATCTTCCTCGGACGTTCGGATGTGGAACGTGCTTTGCCACGCCACTGCATTAGCCGGGTTTTTTGTGCCATGGGCTGGTCACATTCTTGGTCCTTTGATCGTCTGGTTGACTAAACGCAACGATTCGCCGGAAATCGACCAGCACGGAAAGGAATCACTCAATTTCCAAATATCGATGTTGATTTATAATGTGATCGCTGGCGTTCTGTGTCTGGTGCTGATCGGTTTTGTGATCCTGGCCATCCTGCACATTTTGAATCTGGTGCTGGTGATCATTGCCTCGATTCAAGCGAGCGAGGGGAAATTCTATCGCTATCCAATAGCGATCCGGTTGATCAAGTAAGTGGAAGATAGACTTCCAGTCTGTCTTGGCCGACAAGCATCTTGCTTGTCGCCCCGCAGACGGGTCGAGGCGGTGATGAGAGGCTGGAAGCCTCTCCGCCGAATCAGGCAAGATGCCTGACTTCCAGCAGCTTTCGCAACGTCCTGAGGTTCATCACGTCTTCGCGCATCTCTTTTCCTTTCGGCGTCTCGAGCACTTTTGGGATTTTATGGAAACGGCGGTCACGCATGATGAAGCCGAAAGCGTCCAGACCAATTCGCCCTTTGCCGATGTGTTCATGCCGATCCACTCGCGAACCGCACGCGGTTTTGGAGTCATTAAGGTGAATGGCAACTAG
>Ga0193731_1000385_pt1 | contig 14849 bp, 8 predicted proteins | sample U1a2metaG_FD_144920 | JGI IMG/M metagenome (GOLD analysis project Ga0193731, IMG submission 144920) | Soil microbial communities from a riparian zone of the East river system, Colorado, United States - U1a2 | ecosystem: Environmental > Terrestrial > Soil > Riparian zone | place: USA: East River...
GGAATGGCAGGGTTGACTGCTACCTTTACACCGGCAGCGTTTCTATTGCCTAGCACGGTGTATACGGCTACCATTACGACCGGTGCGAAGAGTACGTCGGGCAAATCGCTGTCAGCAGATTTTGTCTGGAGTGTTACTACGGTTGCCATTGCAGATACTACGCCACCTACCGTGACGTTAGCCGATCCTGCGAATGGCGCAACGGGAGTGAGGCTGGAGGCGGTGGGTGCAAACTCCCATCCGGTCGTTATTACGTTTAGCGAACCGATGGACGCGACCACGCTCACGACGGCCACATTTACTCTGAAAAAGGGAACCACTCTCGTTTCAGGTAGTGTAACCAATACCAGTACAACGGCTACTTTCCGTCCCGCTGGCAACCTGACAAGCAGTACAATTTATACGGCCACTATTACCACAGGAGTGAAAGACGCCGCCGGGAATGCACTGGCCAGCAACTATACCGTTAGCTTTACCAGCACGGGCCCGCCCACGGTGATTTCTACCAGTCCGGCCAATCTCGCCACCTGTATTGATGTCAGTAAACCTGTCACGGTGACATTTAGCGAAGCGATAGATTGTTTAACAATCACTGGTACGGCGTTTTTCGCAGTGCAGGGAATACCGTCAGGCAAGGATGCTGTATCTATTCCCGGTACAATAACGTGTGAGGGTACGACGATAACGTTTACACCTACTACGCCGCTGTTGCCAAATACAACCTACACCCTTACCATCACGGGAGTCAAGAGTCTGGCCGGTAGTACAATCGAGCATGACTTTGTCTGGACCTTTACTACCACGGCACCTACTTGTCCTACAGGCGGTGGCGGCGGAGCCGGATGTCCCTCGGATATTGACCTTAAAACGGCCGGTGGGTTCGGTATTCTCGCCGGTGTGGGAATCAGCAACACGGGCTTCAGTGAGATCCATGATATGAATGTTGGGATAAGCCCTGGCTTTCGCTCTTCGATCACCGGATTCCCTCCCGCCAAGGTGGTGAACGGACTGATCTATGCCGCGGATGATATTGCTCCTCCGGGTGCAGTCGCTTCGCAGGCACAACTGGATCTTACCACGGCCTACCTTGTTGCCGAAGGAGCAACGTCACCGACACCGGTTATTATATCAGCCGACTTGGGCGGCAGAACACTTGGCCCCGGCATTTACAAATCTACGTCCTCCATGTTATTGCAGTCAGGCGACTTGACACTGGATGGCGGCGTCGGCGGATGTGACTCCACGTCAGTATGGATCTTCCAGGTAGGATCAGCCTTTACCAGTGTTGGTGGAGGGGGTGGTAATGTGCTTCTGATCAGAGGCGCACAGGCGAAACACGTCTTCTGGCAAGTTACCAGTTCAGCGACCATTGGAGATGGGACCAAATTTAAAGGAACCATGATGGCCTTGACCTCTATCACAGTGGGTTCAGGTGCCAGTGTAGAAGGCAGAATGTTGGCGAGAAATGGCGCAGTAACACTGAGCAGCAACAACATTATAACGAAGCCTTAAGGATATAAAAGAAAAGGGTAAAACGAAAAAGGCTGTCTGAGAAATCGGACGGCTTTTTTTTGTTACATGTTTTCCAGGTTGCCCAGGCGTTTTTGCTTCAATTGCTTGTAGTAGGAAGGGGAGAGGCCGGTCACTTTCTTGAACTGATTGGATAAATGCGCCACGCTGCTGTAGTGAAGTATGCGGGAGATCTCGGTAAGGTTAAGTTCATCATACAACAGCAATTCTTTCACCCTTTCAATCTTATGCAGGATGATGAATTGCTGAATGGTAATTCCCTTCACCTCGGAAAACAGGTTGGCCAGGTACGTATAATCGTAATCTAATTTTTCACTGATGTAATCAGAATAATTCACTTTGGGGAATTCATCGGAATAATGGATCATTTCGATGATCACATTTTTTATTTTTTCGATCAGGATACTTTTTTTGCTGTCCAGCAATTCCAACCCGGACTGAAGCAGGTTTTCTTTTAATTGTTCGCGCTGGGGAGGGGTGATGTCTTCCAGAATTTCAACCATGCCAAGGTCAATCACCACATAGCGCAGTCCCATTTTTTTCAACTCCTCCTTCACCATCATTTTGCATCGCAAGCTGACCATGTATTTGATATATAGTTTCATATGCGGAATCTTGCTTGACTTGCGAAATTAATTTGGGTAGCCGCGAGTTATAGGGTATTCGTCCGTTAGTGATTCGGGGTGAGTCCAGACACCAGGAATACCCCAATGACTGATGACCAATGCCTAATTACGAGTCTAATGACCACTCCGGGTATCCCTGCAAAAATTGTACCCCGGCATTCCCTTCTTAATTCGTAACTTTAAGTGCGAATGAAAAGAGTGTTGATATTTTCGTTTACGGCGATCACCGCAGTGGCGATTTGGATCTGGTATCCTCACCGGGAGATTGACTTTAACACCCAGGTCAAACCGGTCATCAATAAAAATTGCATCATTTGTCATGGCGGGGTGAGGCGCAAGTCGGGATTCAGCCTGTTGTTCCGGCAGGATGCATTAGCCCCCGCTGAGTCAGGCAAACCCGCCATCGTTCCAGGCCACCCGGAAGAAAGCGAAATGATCAGGAGACTGACCCTGACCGATCTCGAAGAGCGTATGCCCTTCAAGCACCCCCCGCTTTCCCCGGATGAAATAAGTACGTTGCGTCAATGGATAAAGGAGGGGGCGAAATGGGGCGACCATTGGGCCTATGTACCGGTGAAACCAGTGGCGGTTCCGAAGCCCTCCTGGTTCGACAAAAAAGTAAAATCGTGGGCGAAAAATGAGATTGATTATTTCATTTCAGATAAATGGAAGGAAAAGAAATTAGAACCCTCACCGGAAGCCGATAAACTGACGATCCTGCGGCGGCTAAGCCTTGACTTAACGGGTCTTCCGCCGGCGGAAAAAACGGCAACACAATTTCTAAGGGATAGCAGTGCGCAAGCATACGAAAATCTGGTGGATGCTTTACTGGCATCCCCACGCTATGGCGAACACTGGACGGCCTTATGGCTCGACCTCGCCCGCTATGCGGATACAAAAGGATATGAACGCGATTACAGTCGCACCATTTGGCGTTATCGCGACTGGCTCATCCGCGCATTTAACGAAAACAAACCGTACGATGAATTTATTACGGAACAACTCGCCGGCGATTTACTTCCTCATCCTACCGACGACCAACTTATAGCAACGGCATTTCATCGCAATACGATGACCAACGATGAGGGAGGGACAGAAAATGAAGAGTTCCGGACGGCAGCCGTACTCGACAGGGTCAATACCACATGGGAGGCATTGATGGGCACCACCTTTGGATGCACACAGTGTCACAGTCACCCCTATGATCCTTTCCGTCATGATGAGTACTATAAATTTGTAGCGTTCTTTAACAACACCCGCGATGAAGACACCTATGCCGATTACCCGCTGCTGGTCCATTTTGTTAAGGAGGATAGCATAAGGTTAGGGAAATTGCAAGCCTGGATTTCCAGCAACGCCTCCCCACAACAATCCGGGGAGATCTATCAATTTGTAAAAACAGGACAACCGAGCATCAACTCGCTGCAGGCTGATCATTTCGTCAATAGCGAACTGAATGATACCAAGTGGCTCATTTTCCGAAATCATGCAGTAAGCCGGTTGCCTCATGTCGATCTCACCGGAAAGAACAGATTGATTTACCGCTTTATGAGTTTTGAAAAGGGAGGCGAGTGGACCCTCCATCTCGATGCACCCGGCGGTCCCGTACTTGCGAAAGTTGTTCACGGAAACACAAAAGGGAAATGGACTATTGCCCAGGCGAGTATTCCCCGCACGGCGGGAGAACATGCGGTGTACTTCACGTATGAAAACCCATATCTCAAAAAGCCGGGTGACAACGGAATGATGTTTGATTGGTTTCATTTTACAGAAGAATTTCCGGGCAAGGGAAAGCGGGGGTATGACTCAGCGCAATCGGCATTCTGGAAGCTGATAAATACCAACGCTGAAACGACCCCCATCATGATGGAAAATCCCCGGTCGATGAAGCGAAAGTCTTTTGTATTTGAGCGCGGGAACTGGTTGGTGAAAGGGAAAGAAGTACAGCCCGGCACACCCCATTCCCTTCTGCCGTTTCCGGCGGATATGCCGGCCAATCGGTTGGGATTAGCGCGATGGATCACCAGCAAGGAGCATCCCCTTACGGCCCGCACACTCGTTAACCGCATGTGGGAACAACTCTTCGGCATAGGTTTGGCCGAAACATTGGAAGACCTCGGAACCCAGGGCGTTCCACCGACGCATCCACAATTGCTTGACTACCTCGCCTGGCGGTTTGTGAACGACGATCATTGGAATATAAAATCATTGTTGAAAACCATGGTGATGTCGGCTACGTACCGGCAGGATTCGCGGATTTCTGATGTGTTATCGGAGAAAGATCCGAACAACAGATATTATGCACGGGGTCCGCGGGTGAGGCTTTCGGCGGAACAAGTACGGGATCAGACCCTGGCCGTCAGCGGACTTTTAAGTGCTAAGATGTATGGCCCAAGCGTGATGCCGTATCAACCGAAAGGCATTTGGCAATCACCTTATAATGAACTGAAGTGGAAGATCAGCAAAGGGGAGGACAGTTATCGCAGGGCAATCTATACTTTTTGGAAACGGACCAACCCCTATCCTTCGATGATCCTTTTCGACGGGATGGCAAGAGAAGTTTGCTCGGCACGGCGGATTCGCACGAACACTCCCTTGCAGGCCCTGGTTACACTCAATGATTCCGTATACGTTGAAGCAGCCAGAAGTTTTGCGCGGCGCATCTTGCAGGAAGCACCCGGACCGGTACGCAACCAGATTCAAAAGGCCTATGCCCTTGCCATTGGCAGGCCAATCAGCGAAGAGAAGCTGCACGTGCTTCTTCAACTGTACGACAAGACTTCAACCACGTTCAGAAAGGCATCTACTAAAAATCAAAGCAACGAAGACCCGGCGCTCGAACTGGTTGCCAGCGTGATCCTGAACCTGGATGAGTTCATAACAAAAAACTGATCATGACGGAGATTGAAAATTTAGCAGAAAGAGCACGGCGGGAATCACTTGAATTCATTACGCGAAGGCATTTCTTAAAAGACTGCTCTTTGGGGTTGGGCGCTATGGCACTGTCCGGTTTGCTTCCGGGGTGCGGTTCACCCACTGCCTCTTCAGCGGGGCTCGCTGATTTGATGAATCCACTGGCCCCGAAAGCCCCTCACTTTCCCGGCAAGGCAAAAGCGGTAATCTATCTGCACATGGCTGGCGCACCTTCGCAGTTGGACCTCTTTGATTATAAGCCCGATTTATTCAAACTTGACGGACAAGCTTGTCCGCAATCCTTTTTGGAGGGGAAGCGATTTGCCTTTATCCGGGGTGTGCCGAAAATGCTCGGTCCTCAAGCCGTCTTTAAGCAACGGGGACAGGGGGGAGCATGGATTTCTGACCATTTGCCTCATATGGCTTCCATTGCAGATGAATTCACTTTTTTAAAAGCAGTTCACACCGATCAATTTAACCATGCGCCAGCGCAATTACTGATGCATACCGGTAGTCCTCGTCTTGGCCGGCCGAGTATGGGCTCCTGGGTGACGTATGGATTGGGGACGGAAAATAATAACCTGCCGGGGTTCGTCGTACTCACTTCGGGTGGCAATGCTCCCGACGCCGGCAAAAGCGTATGGGGCAGTGGATTTCTTCCTACCGTTTATCAGGGTGTCCAGTGCCGGTCGGAAGGCGACCCGGTGTTGTTCATCAAAGACCCGGAAGGCGTGAACCGCGATATGCGGAAGGCCTCCATTGACGCTATCAATGACGTAAATAAGTTGTCATACAAAGAATTCAAGGACCCCGAGACGCTGACACGGATTGCTCAATATGAACTGGCGTTTCGCATGCAAACCACCGTGCCGGATGTCATGGACATTTCCAAAGAGCCGGAGTATATTCACGAAATGTATGGCACAAAGCCGGGCAAGACATGCTTCGCAAACAATGCATTGCTGGCCAGAAAACTGGTGGAGAAAGGGGTGAGGTTTGTTCAATTATTTGATTGGGGCTGGGACTGTCACGGTACCGATCCGGATACAGCCATCGACCTGGGGTTGATCAATAAATGCAGGCAGGTGGACAAGGCCACCTCCGCGTTGATCATGGATCTAAAGCAGCGCGGCCTGTTGGAAGATACGCTTGTAATTTGGGGAGGTGAATTTGGCCGCACGCCCATGCAGGAAAACCGCGAAGGCAAGACGAACCCTTTCAAAGGGAGGGATCATCATGTTGAGGCTTTCACAATTGCGATGGCCGGCGGAGGAGTAAAGAAGGGATTTTCGTTCGGAGAGACGGACGAGATTGGATACAGCGGAGTCAAGGATAAGGTGAGTCCCTTTGATGTTCAGGCTACCATCCTTCATCAGCTCGGCTTTGATCATGAAAAACTAATCTATCACTTTCAGGGACGGCCTTTCCGGCTCACCGATACAGAGGGAAAAGTCATTCGCCAAATAATTTCGTAACCATGACGGTCAACCGCAGAACTTTTATTCAATCCTCCGTCACTTCCGGAGCGGCCATGCTATTGGCCACGGAAGCGACGGCAACAAAAAAACAAATTACTGTACCTGCCAATTTCTCCATTAAAATTATGGCCACCAATTGGGGCTTTGAAGGAAGCCCGGACCAATTTTGTGATAAAGCAAAGAAAGCCGGCTACGATGGCATTGAGGTAGGGTGGCCCGCTGATGAGGCGTCGCGGAAGTTGCTTTTTGACGCAATAAAAGCGCATGCCCTGGATTTTGCTTTTTTGATTGGAGTCTGGGATACCGATGACTATGCCACGCACTTTAAGAGCTTTGAAAATAAGGTACGTGCCGCAGCGGCCACCAAACCACTCTATATTAATTGTCACGCGGGACGGGACCATTTTTCGTTTGAGCAGAACAAGGCATTCATGGACTTGACGGCACGGGTTCATCAGGAAACAAACGTTCCGATCTACCATGAGACGCACCGTGGCAGGATTTTGTATTCGGCCCCCGTAGCCAGGACATTTATTGAGAAGATTCAGGATCTGCGTCTCACGCTCGATATCTCCCACTGGTGTGCCGTTCATGAATCGTTGCTCGCCGATCAAACCGCGACGGTGGACATGGCGCTGAAAAAGACGGACCACATTCATGCGCGCATCGGCCATCCCGAAGGCCCGCAAGTGAATGATCCCCGCGCACCGGAATGGGCCAATGCCCTCCAGTCCCATCTTGCCTGGTGGGACAAAGTATTGGAATACAAAATCAGCAGCGGATCATCGTTGCTCACTTTTTTAACAGAGTTTGGTCCGATCGATTATTTACCGTCCTTGCCGTACACGCGTCAACCGGTTGCCAACCAATGGGACATCAATATCTTCATGCTGCAGCTTCTGCGAAAGCGGTATTCGAAGTAGATGATGAGTCTTGCGGAGTACATCGGTCACCTGCACCCCGTACTGGTGCACTTGCCCATCGGCATTTTGCTCACCGCCATTTTGTTTGATTGGCTCTCACACCGGAAGGGATTTCGCAAATTGCGCAAGTCCGTTCAGGGGATGTTGTTCCTGGGTTTCGTGTCGGCAGCGATGTCCGCATTTACGGGTTACCTTCTTTCTCAATCGGGTGATTACGATGCTGCCCTGTTGAACCTCCATCAATGGTTAGGAATAAGTGTTGCCGTGTTATCTCTGGTCGTGCTGTTGTTGCGCCGGCGCAAGGAAAGGGAAATCAAGTTGGCTACCTCGGTACTCATGGTCGGATTGGCTATCCTGATAGCATTGACCGGCCATGCCGGCGGCAGCCTTACCCATGGTGCTGATTATCTGAAACCACCTGCAATAGCAACCTGGTTTGGTACGGAAAGGGAAAAAGAATTTCTTCCGGCCGACCTCAAATCCGCCGTCCTGTATAGCGACCTGGTGGCGCCTATCATCAAGGCAAAATGCATCCGCTGCCATGGACCCTCCAGGCAAAAAGGAAAGCTGAGGCTTGATCAACCTGAATTTATCCTGAAGGGTGGGAAGGATGGGGCCGTCGTCCGTGTTAATCCCTGGGATGAAAGTGAGATTTTCAAACGCATTCATTTGGAACCGGAGGATGAGGATCACATGCCTCCGAAAGACAAGAGTCAATTAAGTAAAAAGCAAGTCATTATTCTTTCTTACTGGATTGAGGCAGGAGCGGATTTTCAGTCGAAGCTGAACACCTTGCCCCGGGCAGATTCCATCATCAGCTTGTTGACGGATCCCTCCAATCAGCAAGAGGGTGACGAAAACATCGAGGTGGCGGAAGAGATTATTCCCTTTCCCAATGCCAGGTCGATGGAAGAATTGAAGAACGGGGGAGTGGTCGTCTCGTTGCTTGGGCAAGGCAATGGATATATCACCCTTAACTTTATGAACGCCGATACGACACACCTTTCGGCTCTCGTGAAAGAGTTGCCCCTCCTTCACCAACAGGTAGCGGAACTTAAACTCACAGGGTGCCGGCTGTCGCACCCCGACTGGGCACAACTTTCCAAACTGACTTCCCTTGCACGGCTCTACCTGGAAAATGCCAACATCCTGGACGAGGATCTGGATTCGATCCGGTCCTTGGGTAAACTTGAATACCTCAACCTGGTTGGAACGGCGGTGACTCGCTCCGGCGTGGAAAAACTCAGGACGTTACCAAAGCTTAAGAGACTCTTTTTGTTTCATACCCCCATCCCGGAATCGGATCAGGGCGCAGTCCGGCAATTATTTCCAAAAACGAAAATTGATTTCGGGAATTACGTTGTTCCGACGTTACCCAGTGATACTACGAAGCTTACGAAACCGTATACCGTTCCGGGGAAGTAGTCAAAATAATATTCTTTTGATCTCTGCGCCTGCTTTGCGCCCCCGCGTCTCCGCGGTTTAGAATTTTTCGCAGAACCAAGAACTACCTCCCCCCCGGCGGGCAATACTTCCTGAGGTATTCCGTGTATAGGGTAGAAAGGTGTTCCATCGTCCCTTCTCCTTCAGAAATGGAGTGGGTGCGGTTGGGATAAGCCATAAATTGAAATTGCTTATTGTATTTAATCAATTCATTGATCAGCATTTCGGCATTTGCGTAATGGACGTTGTCATCACCGGTACCGTGAATGTAAAGCAGGTTTCCCCTGAGGTTCTTCGCATAGGTAATCGGAGAACCATTTATAATATCCTGAAGGTTTTCCTGTGGGAGGCCCAGGTACCGTTCCTGGTAAATGTTATCGTATGTTAACAGATTGCCCACAGCGGCGACGGCAATACCCGTCTTGTAGATTTCCGGATATTGAAACATGAGGTTCAGCGTGGCAGACCCGCCGCCGCTCCAGCCCCACACTGCAATGCGGTCGGCATCGACAAAAGGCCACTTCAGAATTTCTCTGGCGGCCAGCGCCTGATCGCGAATGTTGATTTGACCGATCTTTTTGTAGATGGATTTTCTCCAAGCCCTGCCTTTAGGGGCAGGAGTACCGCGCCCATCCAGCGACATATAGATATAGCCTTCCTCAGCCATGTCCCCTTTAAAAAGCCGGTTTCTCCCCATGCCAAAAGCGTCCCGCACCGTTTGACTGGCCGGCTCCGTATAAACAAAGAATACAACCGGATATTTTTTTGCGGCATCAAACGTTTTAGGTTTTACCATCCACCCATCCATTTCCACGCCATCTTCCGTTTTGATTTTAAAGAACTCCACCTTTTTTGAACCTGAAACAGTCAAGGATGGCGCGGCGCCTTCCTTTTCACCTAATGGATTATTTGTTTTCAGATCGATCACCTCCCGCAAGGGGCGTGTTTCCGTATTTGAAAAAACATGGGAGGCAAATTTGCCATTAGGCGAAATCGAATAGTCGTGACTACCCTGCATACCGGCGGGCGAAACCCGTTCTAATTTTCCTTTTCCGTCCAGCCTGGTTTTATAGAGATACTTTTGAGTGGCGTCGGTAGGGGAGGCAAGAAAATAAACCACGTTGGCAGCCTCATCCACAGCGGTAAAGTCAATGACGTCGTAATCGCCCGGGGTGATCAGTGTTTCTTTGCCTCCATCCTTTGTCGCCCTGTAAAGGTGCGCCCAGCCATCTTTCTCACTCATCCACAAGAACTCCTTTTTATTGTTCAGCCAAACAAACGAATGCCGGAAGTCCAATGCAGCGGTGCTTGGGGAAAAGGAGAATACGTCGACCCAGGCTTCGTCTTTTTCTGAATAAATCAGTTTTGCGCTGCCGGTCGCGGGGTCGCAACTGTAAATCTTACTTTCATTTTGTTTCCGGTTGAGCTGCTGCACCAGGATCTCGTTGACTGAATTCCATTCCATCCGTGGAAGGTAGTGCTGTTGGGGATCACCCGGAATGGCGAGCCAATTTGTCTTACCTGTTTCACTATCCACGACGCCAATTTTTGCCGGAGAAGGTGGTTGGCCTATCGTTGGATACTCTACGGGGATAATCCTGGAATAGACCGAGTCCGTATTGTTGATCATATAAAAGTCACGGATCATATTGGCGTCAATATTCCAGTATGAAATATGGCGGCTGTCGGGGCTCCATTGAAATCCATCCCGGCAGGACAACTCTTCTTCATAGGCCCAGTCAAACGTGCCGTTGATGAATTTGCGTGTGCCGTCGGTGGTCAGGGCTTTGATCCCTCCCGAAGCAAGGTCTTCCACATAGAGATTTTGCTGACTTACATAAGCGGCCTTTTTTCCATCCGGAGAAAGTTTGGCAAACATCAGGGAGGATGTGGACTTGCCTTTTCCCAATTGGTGAAGAGACCGGGTCGCCAGGGTAAGCACCCAATAATCTCCGCGAGTGTCCTGTCGCCATACCTTTACCGTGTTGGTGAAGATGAGGAGGCGGGTTTGGTCTTCTGAAAAGACAAAATTGCGGACACCCAATGATGCGGAGGCCCCTTCAGGAGTAAGGTCTTTCATTGACACCAATACGGTTTTCGTGTTGGCGGGCAATGTATATTTCACAATTTCACCGGATTCGACCTTGTAGTAGGCATTTCCGTCTTTCGACCACCGGATCCCGGTGATACCTTGTGAAAAGGCAAGGACCGGGATAGAAAAAAAAACCAGAAGAATGAACTTTCTCATGGGTACAATTTAAGATTTAAAATTGGAGGGAGTTGTTCAATATTCAAAATTTGAATGTTGAATATTGAACAAAGAATCATGAATAATGAAGTAGAGTCCCATAGGGACGAAATATCGGTAACCAAGTATAGAAGGTGAAAATAAAGTCTCGTAGAGACGAAATAGTGGGTACCGTATTTCCCAGCGCCGATATTGCGTCCCTACAGGACTCCTTTATGAGGGTAAGATCCTGGTTACCGATATTTTCGGTTGATCGATAGTTCGGTGGTTACCAACATTTCGTCTCTACGAGACTTGGGTTGATAGATAGTACCGTGGTTACCAATATTCCGTCTCTACGAGACTTGGGTTGACAGATAGTTCTGTGGTTACCAATATTTCGTCTCTACGAGACTTGGGTTGATAGATAGTACCGTGGTTACCAATATTTCGTCTCTACGAGACTTCGGTAAGTAGAGTCCCGTAGGGACGAAATATCGGTAACCAAGTATAGAAGGTGAAAATAAGTCTCGTAGAGACGAAATAGGGGTTACTGTATTTCCCAGCGCCGATATTGCGTCCCTTCAGGACTCCTTTATGAGGGTTAGATCCTGGTTACCGATATTTCCGGTTGATAGATAGTTCGGTGGTTACCACTATTTCGTCTCTACGAGACTTGGGTTGATCGATAGTTCGGTGGTTACCAATATTTCGTCTCTACGAGACTTGGGTTGCTAGATAGTTCGGTGGTTACCAATATTTCGTCTCTACGAGACTTGGGTTGATAGATAGTTCGGTGGTTACCAATATTTCGTCTCTACGAGACTTGGGTTGATAGATAGTACTGTGATTACCAATATTTCGTCTCTACGAGACTTCGTTTTGAAAGTTTGTTATGCGGTTACCAATGTTTCGGCCGCCGATCGGACATCTATTTGAAAATTATCCCTTGCCTCAGCGCCTACTTTGCGCCTCCGCGCCTCTGCGGTTCTCCACCGGAAAGATTCCGAAATTCAGCAATTCCGTATGACGAATGACCGAAATGTTAACCATGGTTAAGATATCTTTTCGGGTTAGATCCTTGAACAGGCCTGACAAGGTATTGACCGGCTTGTCGTTGAAGGAGACGATGATGTCTCCCTCCTTCACTTGTGAAAGCGCGGCCGGTGAGTTGGGTTCGATGTTCACAATGAACAGCCCCTTCTGATTTGGCAAATGATAATGCCGCAGGATTTTCGGGTTGATGTTGACTTCTTGCAGCATCAGGCCGAGGTAGGCTTTGAATATTTTTCCATTCTTGATCAGTTGGCTGGCTACTTCTTTGGCCGTATTGACATCGACCGAAAAGCTGATTCCCTGGGCTCCGGAAATGATCGCTGTATTGACCCCAATGACCTCGCCATCGGTATTGATCATAGGGCCTCCTGAATTGCCGGGGTTCAGCGCAGCATCGGATTGAATTACATTGTCGACCGTCATTCCGGATTGCGTGCGCATGGTTCTGCCCAAGGCGCTCACTACCCCGGTGGTGACGGTATGCTGGTATCCCAATGGGTTTCCGATGGCAATGATAAACTGACCGATTTGAAGGTGCTGTGCGTCGCCCAGGTGGGCGACGGAATAGCCGTCGGCGTAAATCTTCAGAATGGCTAAATCGGTATCCGGGTCTTTTCCTACGAGTGTTGCCTCAATTTCGTTTTCATTGAGCAAGGATACCATGATCTTTTCTGCGCCGTGAACGACATGATGGTTGGTGAATATAAACCCATCCGAGGAAAAGATAAAGCCGGACCCTGATCCCGCAGGCCGTAGTTTACCCTGAGTGGTTTTGTAGACATCGATTTTTACTACTGCGTTCTTTACCTTGTTCACAGCGTCGATGATCATTTGTGAGAACGTGTCCATAATAGTGAATTTATACCAACGCTTCAAAAAGCCTTCCAGAGTAGTAAAGAGGTAAAAATGGCGGGAGGCCTGGCCAAAATGACTCACTTCCCCTTCTTGCACTCATTTATTATTTTTGTAACTTTTCACGCCTCTAACCTAGCCCTGCATGGCCAAACTCAAGAACATCGTCAAGCAACTCTCAGAAAAAGACTTCAAATCGATCCATGACTCGCTGATCGAAAGCAATGCCGAAAAGTCCGCCTACCTGATGAAATCCCTTCGGGACCGATCGCTCTCCGACGCCAAGATCATGGTCGAACTGGAGGTGAATGCCAATGCCTATTATACCCTTCGCTCCCGGCTCAATCAGAAAATTGAAGAACACCTGATCCAGCAGATGGAAAGTCCCCGGACGGATATTCTGCGCAAGGTGGCCAACCTCAATGAGATTCTCTTTACGAAGAAGCGCACGATTTCGATTACCACGCTGAAAAAGCTGGAAAAAGACCTTCTCGACTATGACCTGGCTAATGAACTGACCATCGTCTATAAATCCCTGAAAAAACTCCACATCTATTCGCCGGACCATTTTCAGTATTCGCAATTGTATAACCGGCATGTAGCCTACATGCTTGCCGTGGACAAGGCCGAAGACCTCCTGGCAGACTATTTTAAGAAGTACGGCAGTTATTTTCTTTCCGGCGACGCCACGGAAAAGCTGGGGCTCACGCTATTGGTAAGAGAAATGCAAAACGTAGCGCGCTTGTATGAATCCCACCGGTTGTATGTGTACCAGAGTTGTATGGTCGTGTACCATCGCCTGTTTGTGGAGAAAGAGGACAATCTGCAGCAGGAAGGCGAATCCATTGAAGACATCTTTGACCATGTCCAGAAAGTATTTGATACCTATAACCTGGACCCGCTGTATTATCATATCAACCTCGTATTTGAATTCCTCAAACTGGAATACTATAATCACTATAAAGTATACCGGCAGGCCGAAAAGTATTATGATGAAGTGAATGATGCGGCCGGAAACCTGCTGGTCAATTATCCGAATTATACATTTTCGGCACAATTCCTGATCTCCAAACTGGAGCGCCAGCTCCGCATGGGCACCGAAAAGGAATTGTATTCGGAAAACGAAAGCATTTTCATGGACTTTGAGCCGGATCCCATGGATATGGCAAAACATGTGATCTATATTACGTACAAGGCGCTTTCCAGTTATTATGTCGGCAAATACGAAGAGACGGCGAAACTGATCAATGGATTGCTGAACGACGTGACCCTGAAGAAGCATCCTGTTGCCCAAATGGAAGTGAAGACGCTGCTGGCCTTTCAATATTGTCTGCTCAAGGATTTCGATTTGTTCAACCAGTTGAGCAACAGCATTCAGCGCCAGATCCGGATGTTTGGAAAGGACGAATGCGAGAATATCCTTCTTTTTTTGAAGATATTAAAAGTGGCGACCAGTGAATCAAAAAAGGACAAACCCAAAAAGATCCAGGCGCTTATATCCAAATTCAAAGCCACAACAGTGGAATATTTTGCACCGACCATGCTCATCAAAATGGATGCGAAGTTTGTAGCAGAGCTCGTTGCGCTTGAGGCACCGAAGCCGGCGGGGGAATCAGTAAGCGGTAATCAGTAATCGGTGATCGGTGATCTGATCGGTAGTTTGTGGATGTTAGTCAGCACTAGTGTTGCGACCAATTAGTTTTGCAACATAAATGAAAGTGTCGGCCTTATTTTCAAGGTATTTCAAGGCATTAACTGTGTAGCAGATTTGAGTTTTTGCGACACCAGGTGGATTAGAACT
>Ga0193731_1000387_pt1 | contig 14839 bp, 10 predicted proteins | sample U1a2metaG_FD_144920 | JGI IMG/M metagenome (GOLD analysis project Ga0193731, IMG submission 144920) | Soil microbial communities from a riparian zone of the East river system, Colorado, United States - U1a2 | ecosystem: Environmental > Terrestrial > Soil > Riparian zone | place: USA: East River...
CAGACGTCCAATCCGGAACATCCGTTATTCTCATTTGTAGTCAACCACGATGTACCGGGGTTTGTCAATGACCAGACGAATGATCGCCAGATTCATTTCTACCCCCCTTTTTCCAGACTTATTGAAATTACGATAAAGCATCCCAACCGCACGGTGTGCCATGCGTGTGCGGCGCGGTTTTTTGAAGCCGTCCGGTTGCGACTGAGCGGAATCAAAATTATGGGGCCGGGAGAGCCCATCATTTCCAAAATAAGAAATGAGTACCTGATGACCCTTCTTTTGAAGATTGCCCGCGACCGCGGGAAACTGGGTGAAATCAAGGATGCACTTAGGGAAATTGGGGATCAGATTAATCAGGTAAAGGAGTTCAGGAGTGTGAGGATTGTGTTTGATGTCGATCCCGTGTAGGCAGATAATCGGTGAACGGTGATCGGTAATCGGTAATCGGTGGTGAAAACCAGTTGACTAGGATCGAACCACCGATTACTGATCACCGATTTAACCAAGAATGTCCCACTCATCATTCAACACCGGGATAGCATGATGCGCCGTCAAATCAAACTGACACGGAACAACGGAGACATAGTTGTTGGCGATGGCCCACTCGTCGTTGTCCTCGCCCTTATCAAAATTGACAAAGCTTCCGGTCATCCAGAAATACCGTCTTTTGTTGGGGTCGAAGCGCTGATCAAACTCTTCCACCCACTTTGCGTTGGCCTGGCGACAGATGCGGATCCCCTTGATGGGTTCCTGTTTCATCCGCGGGAAGTTGACATTCAAGGCAACTCCTTTCGGCAGTCCTTTTTTTAATACTTGTTCTGTTATTTTCTTGATGTAGGTCAACGTGTGTGAGAAGTCGGGGTGAGACCCATAATCGCATAACGAAAAGCCGATCGCCGGAGTGCCCTCAATCGCCCCTTCAATGGCGGCCGACATGGTCCCCGAATACAGCACACTGATGGAAGTATTGCTGCCGTGGTTGATCCCGCTGACGATGACGTCGGGCTCGCGTTCATCCTTGAGTACAAAATGGCGGGCGATCTTTACACAATCTGCCGGTGTGCCGGAACACTCAAATGATCTTACTCCTTCAAAGATCGAGGTCTCATCCAGCCGGAGAGATTCCCCTACCGTGATGGCATGGCCTTTTCCGGATTGCGGACTGTCGGGGGCGACCACCAGAACGTCGCCCAATTGTTTCATTACCTCCACTAAATTTCTTATCCCGGCAGAGGTGATGCCGTCATCGTTGGAAACAAGGATCAGAGGTTTGGCCATAGTTGTTGTGTAATCAGTGTTCTGATAAATATCGTAATCCAGTATTGAGTGCAAATCTCACCAGGGAAGTCATTAGTTATTGGTGGTGGATTGTTAATTTTTTTAGCTCCCAACCAATGACTAATCACCAATGACCAATAACTTTAATCATGGATCAAATCACCAAGTAGCTAGACCCTAACTACTAACCAATACTACTTGATCAGGGAATTATAATACGCCACTATCTGAGCGACGTCGTACTTCTTATCAAAATCAAGGCGTTTTTCCTTGGCAAACTTCGCCACCTGCTCTCCCCGGGTACCCATCAATTCAATTAAATCATTTTTCTTGCCGGTGAATTGCGCAATCGTGCCGTTTTCCTTCATAAAAAAAAATTTATCTACTAACACCAGCCGGGTATAGGAGCCATAATAATAAAAAGAGGAATAGGTCCTGCTCTCCAGGGCCTCCCGGGACAACAACGTCATCTTACCCTCCTCCAACAGCTCAAAAAAAACGGGAGCCCGGTATTGACCGGTCACGGCATAGGGCAAGGAATAGAATTGACGATACCGTTTGACCGTCACATCAAAGATTTCGAAGAACAAGACCTTTCTGGACGTATAGGTCTCTACGGTGCGGTCTGTCTGAAGCTGCACCAGGTCTTCCTGCATGTTGTACTTCACCATTCCCTTGAGTGTGTCGCCCGATTCAAGAATAATTTTTCCTTCATGCCAAAATTCAAAGGGAAACTTCTGGGCTGAACTGAATGCGGGAATAACCAGCAGACAGAATAAAAGAAATCGCTGACTCATCAACTTTTCAGAATAGAATGTCCAAGCTTGTCTCGTTTCGTCTTCAGGTATTTTTCATTATGAGGATTAGGTTTTATCTCAATGGGCACATTTTCTACAATTTCAAGTCCGTAGCCCGCCAGTCCGACACGCTTCTTGGGGTTGTTGGTCATCAACCGCAGTTTCGAGATTCCCAGGTTGTGGAGAATTTGCGCTCCAATTCCATAATCACGACTATCCATGTCGAAACCCAATTGTAAGTTGGCCTCCACGGTATCCAACCCTTCCTCCTGGAGCTTGTAGGCCCGGAGTTTGTTGAGCAGGCCGATCCCTCTTCCTTCTTGCTTCATGTATAATACAACGCCTTTCCCCTCTTGTTCGACGATCTTCATCGCATTGTGGAGTTGCGAACCACAATCGCAACGGCATGATCCAAAGATGTCCCCGGTTACACAGGAGGAATGCACGCGGACCAATACCGGTTCATCTTTTTTCCAGGTACCCTTGATCAGGGCCAGGTGTACTTCACTGGAATCAATTTGCTCATAAGCCACCAGCCGGAAGTCGCCGTAGGCGGTAGGCATATTCACTTCCACCTGCCTCCGGATCTGGCACTCGTTTTTCATCCGGTAAGCAATCAGGTCCTTGATCGTTACGATTTTCAACTGAAACCGCTGCGCCACTTTCATCAGATCGGGCAGCCGCGCCATGGTACCATCTTCATTCATGATTTCCACCAGCACCCCCGCCGGCCGAAAACCGGCGAGCCGTGCAAAATCAATAGCGGCCTCGGTATGGCCTGCCCGGCGAAGAACTCCCTCGCGTTTTGCCTTGAGAGGAAAAATATGGCCTGGTTTACCCAATTCCTCCGGTCTCGTCTCCGGGTCGGCCAGGGCTTTGATGGTCTTGAACCGATCATGGGCCGAGATCCCCGTCGTGCAGCCATGGCCGATCAGGTCAACCGAAACGGTGAAGGGCGTTTCAAAGGCAGCTGTATTTTCTCTCACCATCAAGTCGAGGCGAAGTTCGTCGCACCGGTCCTCGACCAGCGGGGCGCAGATCAACCCGCGGCCATGTGTGGCCATGAAATTGACGATCTCCGGCGTGATGCTTTCTGCGGCACAGATGAAATCCCCCTCATTCTCCCGGTCTTCATCATCGACAACAATAATTACCTTGCCATTCTTGATTTCTTCAATGGCTTCTTCTATCGTATTTAACATTATTTTATCCCTCATGCTTATCAATATTTACCACTGACAATCCCTAATTGCTCTGCCAGTTCGACGTCTATCCTTTTTAACTCTGTTTGCCGCTCCATTAGTTCATCTTCCTCTGCCTGGTTGCTCACCGATTTTATCTTTTCCTTGTTGTCCTCGATCCATTTCTGAACTACCCTGTACTTCAGATGAAGAACGTTTGCCAGCGCCTTTTTGTCCAATTCGTCGGCATCTTTTGGAAAAAAAATATGAAATTTCTCACTCCAATGCCGGCTGGTGTCATACCGCTGGGTAACCAGGTCGGTTACCAGCCGCTTTACCTGCTCGCTTCCCTCCTTCAGGAAAAAATCGGTGGTGATGGACTTACCCTTGCCAGGGCCGGCCTTAAACGCGTCGTATATCTCCTTCAATAGCGGATTGGTGAATTCCACATCTTCCAATTCATGAAGCAAAAAATCGCCTACATTTTGCGTTTCAAGATTCTTATCAGCATAGTTAAGCAACAGCCTGATGGTTTCGCGCTCCTGATAGTACACGACGCTTTGCGGATCTACCTTTACCTGCGTAGAAAGCTCATCGATGGCCTCCGGAGGAAGTGAGATTGCCTCCTGATCGCGAAGCGTTTCTTTTTCTCTTTTCCTCCTATCCTGGATGACAATCTTATTAAGCTCGCTCAACAAAACCGCTTCTGATATTTTCAGAAGGTGGCTCGTTTCCTGAATATACACCGATCGTTTCACGGGATCGGGGATCAGGGCAATGCTATTGACAATCTCCTTGATGGACTCGGCTTTGCGAATGGGATCTCCCGCCGCGTCGGTGGCATACAGGTCTGCTTTAAACGAGATAAAATCCTTGGTGTGGGTTTTCAAAAATTTTTGAAACTCCGTGGTACCCACCTTTCGGGAATAGCTGTCCGGATCTTCGCCATCCGGGAAGAGTGCCACCCTCACATTAAGGCCGCCTTTCAAAATCAAATCGATGCCCCGCAAGGCCGCCTTGATCCCGGCTGTATCGCCGTCAAACAGTACGGTAACATTCTCTGTGAACCGCCGGATCAGCTTGATCTGGTCCTCCGTAAGGGCCGTTCCGGATGAGGCCACCACGTTCTCGACGTCGGCCTGATGCATCGAGATGATATCGGTATAGCCTTCCACCAGGAAGCAATTGTCGTGCTGGCGAATAGCATTCTTCGCCTGGTACAATCCGTAGAGCACCTGGCCCTTATGATAGATTTCCGTTTCCGGGGAGTTGATGTACTTCGGCTGGTTCGGCTCCTTTCCCAGCATGCGCGCACCAAAGGCAATGATCTTCCCCGAGATGTTGTGTACCGGAAAAATGACCCTGCCTCGAAAACGGTCATAGGAGGATCCATCTTCCTTTTTGACTACCAGCCCGGTCTTTTCGAGAAGTTCTTTGTTATACCCTTTTTTGATGGCCTCATCGCTGAACTTTTCCCAGCCTTTGAGGGCATAGCCCAACTCAAATTTTTCCAGCGTACGGTCGTTGAAACCACGCTCTCGGAAGTAGCTCAATCCGATTCCCCTACCCTCTTCTGTAGTCGATAATATATTTCTATAGTAGTCCTTGGCAAAGTTCATCAGAATATAAAGTCCTTCCCGTTCGCTCTGCTCTGCTCTGAATTCCTCCGACACCTGATCTTCCTGGATCTGGACGCCGTATTTTTTTGCGAGATGCCGGATCGCTTCCACGTAGGTCATCCCCTCGTGCTCCATCAGGAAGGTAAATGCATCGCCCCCCTTGCCGCTGCTGAAGTCCTTGAAAATACCTTTAGCGGGTACAACAAAAAAGGAAGGAGTCTTTTCGTTGGTAAACGGGCTCAGCGCTTTGTAATTCGTTCCCGACTTTTTCAGTGTGACAAAATCGCTGATCACATCGATAATATCGACCCGGCTTTTGACCTCTTCAATGGTATCGCGTGAAATCATAAAATTGGCTTCAAAGATACCTATTTGTAGGGCAATAGAAATAGGGATGCTCTATTGCATTTGACGCAGAGGGAGCAAAAGGAAGGCCACGGCGAACACGGCGGGCACGGCGAAATTTTGAAGAGTTCACGTCGTGTCCGCTGTGGTTCGCCGTGTTCGCCGTGGCCTGTTCGATGCCTGGGTACCTTCCAAATACCGAGGTCAATGAGGAAAAGCCCCCTATTGGGCTACTTTGCGTGAAACGTGTGAACCAGAATTTTTTGCATGCATTTTAAGCCCTAAATTGCCAAACTTCCAAAGCCAAATGATCTCTAAATCCGATATACTAAAAGCCCTTTCCACCGTCCAGGACCCGGATCTTCACCGCGACCTGGTCAGCCTGAACATGATCAGGGACCTCGAGGTCGGAGAAGGTAAGGTAAGCTTTACAGTGGTCCTGACTACTCCTGCCTGTCCGCTGAAAGAAAAGATAAAGAATGATTGCCTTGAGGCGGTCGAGGCGGAAGTGGGCAGTTCGGTTGATGTAAAGATCACGATGACCTCTTCCGTGACGTCAACACGCGACAAGGCGCCCCTCCTTCCGGGTGTGAAAAACATTATTGCGATCGCCTCGGGCAAGGGGGGTGTAGGCAAGTCAACTGTAACGACCAATTTGGCGGTGGCCCTGGCGCAACGCGGGGCTAAAGTGGGGCTCATCGACGCCGATATTTACGGGCCTTCCATTCCGGTCATGTTCCATTGCGAGCACGAGCAGCCGGAAGTAAAAGTAATCAACGGCAAGAATGTAATCGTTCCGCTGATGCAGTACGGTGTCAAGTTGCTGTCCATCGGCTTTCTTACTCCCGCCGACAACGCCGTGGTCTGGCGTGGACCGATGGCGAGCTCGGCCCTGAAGCAATTTATCGGTGATGCCGACTGGGGTGAGTTGGACTATTTGTTGATTGATCTTCCACCGGGGACCAGCGATATCCATCTGACGCTGGTGCAAACTGTCCCCGTGACAGGAGCGGTAATCGTCACCACGCCTCAAAAAGTAGCCCTTGCCGATGCTACCAAAGGGCTTGCCATGTTCAAGCAACCGCAGATCAACGTGCCGGTCCTGGGCATCATTGAGAATATGGCCTATTTTACTCCTGAAGAGTTGCCGGATAACCGGTATTTTATTTTTGGCAAGGATGGCGGAAAGAACTTATCGGAAAAGTATGGCGTTCCATTGCTGGGTCAAATCCCCTTAGTGCAAGGAATACGCGAGAGCGGCGACAGCGGATTACCCGCCGTTTTGAAAGAGGGGCCCCTGGCGGCCATTTTCAACGACCTGGCGGAATCCCTGGCGCGCCAGATTGCGATAAGAAATGCTAACTTTACAGAAACCATAAAAGTGGAGCTCAAAGTCTAGCCATGAACACCGTAAAAGTGAAGAAAGAAGATATTACCGAGCGAATCGAAGCGGCCCTGGATAGCATCCGACCCTACCTGGAAGCCGATGGAGGTAATGTCCGGGTGTTGGACATCACAAAAGACCACGTCCTCCGGCTGGAGTTTGTCGGGAACTGCGGAACGTGCAAAATGTCGACCATGACGTTCAAGGCGGGAGTGGAAGAAGCGATCAGGAGGACCATCCCTGAGATTCTGTCGATCGAGGTTGTCAATCTGATGACAGCCTAGAGGTTACCTCTTTTATTTCCCCTCCATCAAATCATACTGTTGCCCGTTAGACGTTACTATTGAATCGTGCGGTGATCTAAAGAGAAAATTTAGACCGAATACGATTATTATATCCTTTATGATTTCATCAAAAGGCCCCTTTTTCATTCTTTTCGCGCTTTTTTTTGGCTCTGTCATTCATTCCGCTGCACAAGAACGATGCGGCACTGTTGCTTACGAGAAATTAAGAAATCAACTTCATCCCAACCGGGAAACCACCGACCAGTTTGAACAATGGATGAAGGTCAAGCTCGGCCAGTTGAAGCTCGGTAAATTAGGCGCCGGTGATCGGACGCAATCCACCGTATATACCATTCCGGTTGTCGTACACGTCATACACAATGGCGAGTCCGTCGGAACGGGAACAAACGTTTCAGACGCCCAGATACTTTCTCAAATCGACGTTATCAACAACGACTATCCGCGGCTCAATGCGGACACGGTCAATACACCAGGTGAATTCAAATCTTCTGCCGGAACAATTGACGTTCATTTTGTACTCGCCAAGCAAGACCCGGAAGGGTTGCCAACCAACGGGATTGTTCGGGCAAAAGGAACGAAGACCGGATGGACCTTGGCTGACAATTCCACCTTTAAAGCCTTAAGCTATTGGCCTGCCGAGAACTACCTGAACATCTGGGTCGTCAAATTCGTCGATCCGAGTGGGATCATTGGATATGCCCAACTGCCCATATCAAGCCTGCCCGGACTCGAGAATGCTTCTGACGACCGGTTAACGGACGGTGTTGCTATTGATTACAGAGCCTTCGGCAGCGGAAACTTTCCCAATCTGTATTCGCAATTCAATAAAGGAAGAACGGCTACCCACGAGATCGGCCACATTCTGGGATTGCGACACATTTGGGGAGATGTCAATGTTTGTACGGGAACGGATTATGTCAATGATACTCCGCCTCAGGATGCCAGTACCAGAGGGTGCCCCACGCAACCTCAGGCACCCTGCTCCGTCGACAAGATGTTTCAAAACTATATGGACTATACGGACGATCCGTGCATGAATATTTTTACCAAAGACCAAATCGACAGAATGGTGACGGTGTTGGGCAACAGTCCAAGAAGAGCCAGCTTGCTGGTCTCCCCGGGCGCCACCGATCCGGTAAGTGTGGCCAATGATCTGGGTGTAAGAAGTATCGTAGCCCCAACCATGACAGCCTGCCCTGCTGCCATTGCTCCTGCTGTTCAGATCCGTAATTACGGAAACAATACAGTTTCTTCTGCGCGGATTCAACTTGTTGTAAATGGCGTGACAACGGAAACAAAGGATTTTTCTCTAAGCATGACCTACAAGGATACCGCGGTGGCATTTTTCTCCCCGTTGACCCTCGCTCCGGCAACAACCAATGTCTTTCGTTTTCATATTCTTCTGACCAACGGTAGCACGGATGGTAAAGTATCCAATGACACGCTAAGCCAGGCAGTGGTCGTGGCCGCCAGAGCAGCGGTTCCTTTGATCGAGGAGTTCAATTCATTACCCGCTACCTGGAGCGTGGTCAATCCGGATCGGTTGACCACCTGGCAAAATGGTACGGCGCCGTATTTGTCCGCCACCAACAAAGCGATGTACATGGATTTTTATGATTATGAAACCCAGGGCGAACAGGATCAACTCGTCACACCTGTCCTGGACCTTTCCAATGACACCGCCGCCGTTTTAAAGTTTGACCGGTCGTATGCCACTCTTTCCGGTGGGGACCTGGACCAACTAAGGGTATTGGTTTCTACGGGTTGCGATTTCAGTCACGCCGTTGAAATTTTCAATAAATCCGGAACGGCGTTGGCCACGGCCAGCAGCACAAGCAGTGCCTTTGTCCCAAAGACGGCTTCGGACTGGAAGACTGAAACGATTTCTTTGAATCAATTTCTGGGGCAGCCCAATGTCCAGGTAGCTTTTGTTTCGACTAATGACTATGGCAACAATCTTTATCTTGATAATGTCAGGATTGTTACCGGCAGCTATACGGATCTGGCACTCGTCGCACTGAAGACACCGTCCCCGGTGCTTTGTATAACCCAGCCCACTCCGGTGGTCACGGTGCGGAATAATGGCAGCTCGATCATTTCAACGATTACGATTAGCGCATCGGTCAATGGTGGATCAGTCGCTACACAGTCCTTTCCCGATCTTCATATGGATACCGGCCAAGAGCAGGATTTCACACTTAGTGCCTGGTCGTTGAATGCCGGAAACAATGTGATCCGTATCGCCGTTCTCAACCCGGCTGACGCAAACGATGTGAACCCCGATGACAACACCCTTAATTTGAATGAAGTAGTCAATACTTCCCTGAATACTATTCCGCTTCGCCAAAACTTCGATAGCAGCTATCCGGACTGGACCATTGTCAGTGCGGCATCGCAAATGAAGTGGGTGGCGACTTCGACAAACAGAAATACGTCGTTGGAATACAATGCCTTTGCCAATTCAACCATTGGGAATCAGGCATGGATCGTAAGTCCAGTACTTGATTTTTCCAGGGCGCTTAAATCCAGTTTATTTTTTGATATCAGTTATGCCAAGTCAACCACCGGAAATGATCACCTTCAGGTTTTATCTTCAACGGATTGCGGTATGAATTTCTCAACTATTGTTCTTGACCAAACCGGTGACCAGCTCGCCTCTACCTCCCCCAGTAATTCCTCCTGGAAACCACAACTCACAGCAGACTGGAAGAGGCAATATGTTAGTCTTGACGCTTTGATTAGTAAACCCGGAAATCAACAATCCAGGCTTGCCTTTGTAGTAACCAATGACCATGGAAATAATTTATACATCGACAACGTTGAATTCTTCCTCGACGACAATCCGGATCCTGCTTCGATTTCATCCGACCATTTGGTTTATTACAATAGTGACCGGAGTGATCCCCAAATCACTTTTAATCTGCCGGAAAAGGAAACGGTGCGCCTGCAAATTTTCAATACACTTGGCCAACTGGTTTCCGATGATGAACTTCCCGATATCCTCAATCAGACCTATCATTTCGACATGGCGGGAAAACCAGGTGTTTACATCGTCCGCATCCAGATTGGCAATCAGTTAAGCAGCACAAAAGTCTTTATACCCAACTGAGCCCGCTATTTTTTGATGTTGATGATCCTGGAATTCCAGCAAATCCCCTGCCCCGGCTTTTGTCGGTGGTAAATTCTGACCATCTTTAGGGCAAAAGATGCATGTTACAGACTTTCCTTTTATTGAATTATTCTCTAATTCTTTAATTCTGAAAATTCTGATCTAAATTCTGATCACTGATGAAAGTAGCTATTTTATACGGCGGCCGTTCAGTAGAGCATGGGGTGTCCATTAACTCGGCCCGCAATATTTTTGAGTTTATCGATAAAGCGAACTTTGAACCTGTTCCCATTGGCATCACGCAAAACGGGCAATGGTTTCTCACGAGGGGTGTTAGTAAAGAAATCGAACAAGGGAAGCGCTTGCACCTCCAACTGGATCCGAGCCGACCCGCCTTCGTGACCGACGATGGTGAGGAGGCCATGGCAGACATTGTCTTCCCCGTCCTTCATGGAACCGACGGTGAAGACGGCAGTGTTCAGGGATTGCTAAAAACGCTGGAGCTCCCCATCATCGGGACGGGTGTATTGGGCTCCTCCATGTCGATGAGTAAGTTGGTAACCAAACAAATGCTTCAACAGGCCGGACTGCCCGTGACCCGCTTTCTTTACAAGAAGTGAAAGCACAACTGGGCCTGCCGTTCATGGTTAAATCCGCAAGCCTGGGTTCATCGGTTGGAGTTTCCAAAGTGAAAGGCCAGCACGATTTTGCAAAGGCAGTCGAAGAATCCTTCCGTTATGACAACGGTGTGCTGTTTGAAGAGTTTATCCAGGGCCGTGAAATAGAATGCGCCATCCTGGGTAATGATCCGCCACAGGCTTCGCTGCCGGGTGAAATTATCATCAGCAAAAAATATGAGTTTTATACTTTTGATGCAAAGTATGTCGACAGTGAAGCCGTGCGCATTCAGGTCCCTGCCGCCCTGGATCCTGCCCAGGCAGAGCTCATCCGGGACGTTTCGGTGAAAGCATTTCAGACTCTCTGCTGTGAAGATTTTGCCCGCGTCGATCTTTTTTTGACGGCCAATAATAAAGTATATATCAACGAAATCAATACGATCCCCGGCTTTACCAACTCCAGCATGTTCCCCATGATGTGGAAGGAACGCGGGATCTCGTTCACGGAATTGATCACCCGGCTCATCGGGCTTGCCCTCGAACGATCTGAACGATCAAAACGAATAGAACGTGATTTCCTATCTTCATTGAAGTTTTAACATGAAATTCAAATTTCCTTATCAAGACAACACCTTCGGGTCTTTGCTGGCGAATCTGGGAATCATTATCGCCGTGCTTCTGATACTGGCCATCAGCTATTTCTACGTTTATTTGCCCGGCGTCACCAACCATGGAGAATCCATTACGGTGCCGAACCTCCAGGGAATGAAGCTGGACGAATTGCCGGAGTTTCTTGCTTCGCACGACCTTCGCTACACCGTGTATGACTCAGCGTATTCGGAAGAGTATCCTTCCCTTTCCGTATTGCAGCAGCTTCCGAAGCCGGGCGCCAAAGTAAAGGAAGGCAGGATGATTTACGTTTCGATCAATCGCGTTACGCCGCCCACCCTGCCCCTGCCTAATCTCACGGAAAACTTTTCTCTCACGGGAGCCGATCTGATACTCAAGACCAATGAATTACGGCGCGGAAAGATTTTTTATAAACCCAGCCCGTTCCTAAACTACGTATTGGAAATGCGCTATCAGGGTCAGGTGGCCGTTCCCGGGACACGGGTGCCCAAAGGGGCGGTGATCGATCTCGTCATCGGAGATGGAAACGGGCCAGCTGATTTTAAAGTCGGTAACCTGGTGGGAGATACGTATGAACGGGCGTTGTTCAAATTAATGGGTTGGAATCTGCATTTAGGCAAAGTCCAAATTCCCGAGGATGAGGATACTACCGGCATTGAACCCATCGTTTTTAAGCAATCTCCACCGGCGGGCGATTCGGTACGGGTCGGTGACCCCGTCAATATCTGGATTGCTTCAAAAGGCTACCAACCGCCCCCGGAGGAGATTGAAGAGAAGAATAATTAGCGGATCGTGCGAAAATCAAGCTTGATCATTTTCATTGTATGTCTACTTGCCCACACCGTCTTCGCACAGTTCACGGTGGTCCCTATTCCGAAAACACCAGGTAAAAAGCAGAGTCGGATGCAGGCGCGGCAGCAGTTGGCCCCGATGCGGTTGCCCTTTTGGGATGATTTTTCTTTTTCCAACTCCCCCTATTACCCCCATGATACACTTTGGCAAAGCGGAAGTTCTGTATCCCTTAATTTTGGTACAGGCGTTAATCCTCCTTCCCTGGGGGTAGTGACGTTTGACGGCCTGGATTCGCTCGGCAAGCCTTACAATGTCAGTGATGCCCTCGCCAAAGGATTTGCCGATTCGCTGATATCCCGGCCGCTTAGCTTAGACCTGGTACCGGCAGCACTGCGTCCTACGGTGTACCTGAGTTTTTATTACCAATTTATGGGCAACGGAGAGGCGCCTGATCCGGGGGATAATTTGACTGTTGATTTCAAAAATGACCAGGGCAAATGGGAAAATGCCAAGACGATTGGAATCGACGCCTCGCTGAAGGCCGATTCGTTTAATACGATGGTTATACCGGTTGCCGACGATCGGTTCTTTCACCCTGCCTTTCAATTCCGATTTCGGAGTTTCGGAAGGTTGTCGGGGCCTTATGACACGTGGAACGTGGACTACGTGTACCTGAATTCAGGACGTGATTCTAGCGATACGTCCTTTCCTGACCGTGCTATTGCAACACCGTTGACATCGTTGTTCAACGAGTACTGGTCGATCCCTAAAAAGCATTTTATGACGGATGTGGCCGCCAATCTGACTAAACCTTCTCTTTCAATTTACAATCTAAGAGTCGGCAACATTCAACCTCTCAGTTATTCTTATCATGCCGAAGTCGTGACCTATCACCCGGGGCCGTCCAGGGATTCGGTGATCGTAGTGCTTCAAGACTCGACGAGCGTCGGCAATGGACTCGCCGGCCGGGAACGGCGAACGTTTACCGTGGGCTCAATCCCCGACCCGGGTTTGTTCGACGTGAGTGCCGACTCCTTCAAAATCAAACTTAGGCTCAGTCTCGCCACCAAGGACAATGTGCTGCCCGCCAACAATGGGGATTATGATTCGGCAAAATATAAGCCAATCGATTTTCGGGTAAACGATACCACCCGTGCCGAGTTTGCCCTGTCCGATTATTATGCCTATGACGATGGAACTGCCGAGTATGGCATAGGGCTCAACCAGCCCGGCGCACAGGTAGCCTACCTCTTTGAAATGAAGACAGCGGAGCCCGATACGATTGTGGCAATTGATTTCTATTTCCCGCGATTTGGAGACGAGTCGAGCCAGATTATTTTGTTGCGGATCCTGAGCGACCTGAACAAATTCAAACGCCATATCCTGACGCCGAATGCTGTTGGTGTTCAGGGAAGTTTTTATATCGGATGGAAGCAATCCTCTGCCGGCACGATTCCCATTGGCTGGGATAAAAATACCGATTCGGGAGACAAGATCTACTCCAATACCAATGGCCTATGGGACCTTAACCTCATCGAGAAGGGGAGCATGATGGTACACCCTGTATTTGGGAAAGGGGGAGTGGTGACTGGGATTTCGCCGGAAGTACTCCCTCCCGATGCATTTCCCAACCCCAGTTCCGGGATTTTCTATTTGCCCGAAGAGATGGAGTATGTTCAACTCTTCGATCTGGCTGGCAAGCCTGTCGGTTTCTCCAGGGAAGTCCAGGACCATCAAACAAAAATAACCATGACCCAGGCTTACCCGGGACTTTATGTTTTAAAGACCCTGAGCAATAAGAAATACACGACACAGAAAATTATGGTGCGCCCTTAGCGGTCATCACGACGTCGAGGGGATTGGGAGTAAAGCAGATCACAAAAATTACAAGCGCCAGCCACCCCGCTATTTTCCTTCCCAGGGTGAGCGGCCTTTCAATTTCCGAAGGCGGGTGACGTACTCCCACCATCCTTCCCAGGATAAATGCAAATGGCAACCATACGGGATAGCCTTTGATGGTTGGAAATAGTTCAACGATGATGTACTGAAGGGTGAACATCGCGACAGCATACATCAGCGTGTCTCTCTTCGTTAATCCCAAACCGGTCATGGTGATATAAAGAAAGCCCAGGTATAGTATAATTTCCCACCAAAGGTCATTGATCGGCTCTCCCGGAGAGATCAGGCCGAGTCCGGCAAAAAAAAGCAGCACAATAAAAACGACGGAGGCAATGATCCGGTGGATGCGGTAGCCTGCCAAGCCGTATAAAATATGTCCTCCATCCAGTTGGCCGATGGGAAGCAGGTTGAGACTGGTGAATACCAAAGCGAGAAACCCGGCGAAGAGCAAAGGGTAATGCATGATTTCGTGAGGGTTGGGAACAAGGGAAGGAACCGCAACGAATTTCTCAAAGAACAGGAACAGCAAATTTTTTCCCAGCACAACATCGATCACACCGTCCTTCATGAACTCAGGCCGGTAAACGTAACTGGCATAGTCGGCACCATACTGGGCGTATTCCGGATGAAACTGAAAAATAAAGTCAGGGGGAGGCAGGTGGGTAAAGCCGTACCACAAGATACCCAGGGCCATAACAAATCCCGCCAACGGTCCGGCGATGCCGATGTCGAAATGTTGCTGCTTGGAAACGGGTCTTTCCTTGAGTCGGATAACGGCCCCTAACGTACCCAGTAAAAAAAGGGGTGGAAGCGGTATGAAATACGGCAGGGTCACCTTGATGTGGTAATACATTGCCGTAAAATAGTGACCGAATTCGTGTAC
>Ga0193731_1000388_pt1 | contig 14813 bp, 9 predicted proteins | sample U1a2metaG_FD_144920 | JGI IMG/M metagenome (GOLD analysis project Ga0193731, IMG submission 144920) | Soil microbial communities from a riparian zone of the East river system, Colorado, United States - U1a2 | ecosystem: Environmental > Terrestrial > Soil > Riparian zone | place: USA: East River...
GGTTCCGTGGGCGACGATGAGCAGGCTGCTTTCGGCCGGATCTATGTCTGGTGCGACCTCGCTCGCACGCTTGAGCAGCAACTCCGTCATCATCGGATGATTTCCCACTGGCTCGCAATACTTCCAGATCTGGCCATTCGATCGTTTTGTGATCTGGCCATTCAACTCAAGCTCACGCGGGACCACTGTCTGAGTGAAATAACCTTCACTGATAAAGTTCGGAACTACATAAATCTCGTGAATCGATTCGGGATCGAACAAAAACAACGCGTCTCGCAAGCTGGGTTCTTCCTTCCAGAACGCGCACTCCACATCTGCAAAAATTTTCCGACGCCGAATCTCCGCCGCATGCGCCAGCGTCGGCGCGCTCGAATCCGGGTTAACGGTCGAGCCGTGAGCGACGATTAACAGGGCAGCGTCCGGTTTGCGTTCCACGCCTGCAATTTTACCACAGAGAACACGGAGGGCACAGAGGCGGGAAAACTCTAAATTCTCTCCGTGACCTCTGCGCCCTCTGCGGTAAATATAGCTGTATGCGCTTTCGGACTTACAAGAATACTGACCTGATGGTGAGTGAGGTCGGCTTCGGGTTGTGGACGATTTCTACTGGTTGGTGGGGAAAGTTCACCGAGGGCGAAGCGATCGCGCTGATGCACAAGGCGTTCGATCTCGGGGTCACGCTGTTCGACGCGGCTGATACGTACGGAAACGGGTTGAGTGAAGACCTGATCGCTAAAGCGTTCCCGAACCAGCGGGATGAAATCGTGATCGCAACCAAGGTCGGCTACGATTTTGTCCATCACGGGGAAGCACGCGGGCGTGGGCAGCGCGAAATTCCGCAGGATTTTTCTCCGGATGCGGTTATTCGCGCGACAGACGCAGCGCTGAACCGATTGAAGACAGATCGGATTGATCTTCTTCAACTGCATAACATTCGGATGGAGCAAGTCTATGACGACGCACTCTGGACTACCCTCGAGAAATTGAAGACCGACGGGAAAGTTCGCTACTACGGGATCGCTCTGGGGCCGGCGATTGGCTGGTTGTACGAAGGCATGAATTGCGTTCGCGAGCGCGACGTCACGAGCGTGCAACACATCTACAACATGCTTGAGCAACATCCGGGGCGGGCCTTTCACGATTCCGCTACTGAAGCGGGAAAAGACACGATGTTCCTCATTCGCGTGACGCATTCGTCTGGAATGCTGGAAGGCAAATACACCGCCGAAACAACGTTTCCGCCGACCGATCATCGCAGTCATCGGCCGCGCAGCTGGCTGCTAAATGGGATTAAGAAGGTTGAGCAATTGCGGTTCCTCGAGAATTCAGAGCGCACACTGGGGCAGGCAGCGTTGCAATGGCTCCTTGCGGATGATCGCGTGGCTTCGACGCTGCCGAACATTTACAACGAAGAACAGCTCATCGAATTCGCCAGGGCGCCCGAGTGTCCGCGGCTCACCGGCGACGACATGGCGAAGATCGAGGAACTTTATTCTGACAACTTCGGCATTGAAGAAGAAGCGCCGAAGTTCAAGGGAACAATGGAGCTGGTGGGAGCAGCGACATAGAAGGTAAAGCCGCGATGGGTAGCGGCGAGCGAGATGGGAAGCGAGCGAGTTTCAATGGAGCTGCCGAAGCAAACTGCTGCAGCCTGATAAATCGCGCGTACCAAACCCGCACTGGTCATCCCGATCCCGCAGGCGCGGGAGAGGGACCTCACAATCGCAGACACGAGCACACTTAGGTTGATGCGTGTGACTATTTACCTTGCGAGAGATCCTTCGCTTCGCTCAGGATGACAACACACAATGGAGCTGCCGAAGCAAACGGTAGACGCGTGACTGGGAAGCGCACGCGCCTCGCGTGCACTGTTCGGCGCCATCGCCGAACGGCCATAACGAACCGGACTTCGCGTCAGCCGCAGACTCGAATCTTTTTGGCCGCCGCAGGATTTGTTTCGGGAATAAAAAGTTCGCGATGGCGAGGGCGCCATCGCCAGCGCGCGAGGCGCACGCGCTCCCTAATCCGACTCGTCGTCTTCCTCCACCGGTTCGGCGCGGCGGACTTCCCGTTCTTCGCGGGCGCGCCGCTGCTGATGACTGACCATCTTTTCGCCCTGGTAAATATCCTTGAACACATCCGCAATCATCGGCGCAGCAGCCGAACCCCCATGGACTTTGCTGCCGACGTCGCCTTCGTAAACAGCCGCAAACGCATATCGCGGTTGGTCGGATGGCAAAAATCCCGAGAACCAGGCTGCGGTGCGCTCTTTGTGTTTTGGTCCCCATTGCGCGGTGCCGGTTTTGCCTGCGACTTCAACGTTATCAAGGCTGGCCTGGTGCGCGGTGCCGCCCCCGCCATTCACGACATCAATCATTCCGGTGCGCGTTTGGTCGAGGGTCTCCGATGAAAGGTCGAGTGTGCGTTTAGCGCGCACCTGGTACGCGGTCGCAATTTGGCCATCGAATGTCTGCACCTGTTGAACGAGTCGTGTCTGGTAAAACGTGCCCCCGTTGGCGATGATCCCCATCGCTTGCGCCATTTGTAGCGGAGTAACCTGGATGTCTCCCTGGCCGATCGACATGTTTGCGATGTCGCCGTTCAGCAGTTTGCGGCCGTGGGTTGCCTTCATGTATTGGTCGTTCGGAATGCGGCCCTCCGCCTCGCCACGCAACGGGATTCCACACTTCGCGCCAAAACCCAGCTTCAACGCCCAGTCGATGATCGGCGCAGAACCAGTCTTGATGCCCACCTGATAAAACCAGGTGTCGCACGATTCAGTGAGCGCCTGCACGAAGTTTAGCGCGCCGCGATTGCTTTTTTTCCAGTTGTGGAAGGTGACGTTGCCAATCTGAATTGCCGGCACGCATTCGTATTGGTCCTCGGGATAAACGGCATGGCTTTCCAGTGCAGCAATGCCGACCGCAATTTTAAAAGTTGATCCAGGCGGATATGACGAACGATACGCTCGTGGCAAAAGCGGTATGTCTGGATCGTCTTGCAATGCCTTGAGTTGCTCGGCCGAGATGGATGGCACGAACAAGTTGGGGTCGTAGGTCGGCCAGGATGCCAGGGCGAGAATATCGCCGTTGTTGGGATCGATAATCACCACCGCGCCCCGTTTTGCTTTTGCTTCCAACGCTTTTTCCGCCAGTTCCTGAAGGTGCAAATCAAGAGTGGTGACCACGTTGTAACCAGGCTCAGGCGGCGTGATGAGTTTCTCGGAAGTCTTCCGGCCGTCCTTGTCGAATGTGAGTTTGTATTCGCCGTGCTTGCCTGTGAGCATCCCATTAAAGGTTTGCTCCAGTCCCTCGCGGCCTTCCGTTTCCGGCCACAGCGTTTCATGATTATCAACAATCCCGTCGGGAGTTCGCCCGGTTTTCCCCGTGTATCCAATAATCTGACCAGCAACTTTTCCGTTCGGATAAATCCTCACGTAAACAGGCCTCAGCGTCATGCCACCTGGTAGCTGATCCTTGATTTTTTCATATTCCGCCTGGCTCAGATTCTGCGCGATCTCGAGCGGCATGATTCCCCGATTGCGATAGTGACGAAGGATCGCGTCATCAGAAATCCGAAGCTTGCGGCCAATCAAGTCGCTTGCCTTGCCTATTTTTTCCCTGGTGAAGCTAAGCGCCTGCGCATCGGAAAAATCAGGAGGAGTTGGGAAGTTGACGACGAGATTGTAACTGAGCCGATTTTGCGCGAGCGGCGCCCCATTGCGGTCCGTAATCTGTCCACGTGGAGCTGGAACATCGAGAATGTACGTGCGCGCCAGCTTTTGCGTCTCGAACGTCGGGATGATTGTTTCTTCTTCCAGCGAAGCACTTGGACTCAGCGCAGGCGTCGGCATTAGCGTTTGTGCGTGCGTTGTCGCTGACAGCGCAAAGATGGACAATGCGATCCACAGATCGCCTACAGCTAACCAAATTGACTTCATTCGAAAAAATCTGCGTTAACTTCCCCAAGAACACTCAGACTGTCATCCCGAGCGAAGTCGAGGGATCTCGTGACACTGCCCTCAGGTCGTTCCACGGGATTCCTCGACTCTGCTTCGCTTCACTCGGAATGACGGCGACTTTCGGCAACATTGCACGTAAATCAATGGCTTTGCAGAAATCGGTGCACCTCTTCGGCCAGCTTTCGGCCAATCCCTTCAGTCGCAGCAATCTCCTCAACACTTGCCTTCCGGAGACGATTCACCGACCCAAATCGCCGCAGCAACAAATTCTTCCGGTTCTGGCTTACACCCGGGCAATCATCGAGAATGCTCTCTTCGATGCGTTTTTTCATGAGCAGCTGGTGGTACGCGTTGGCAAACCGATGGGCCTCGTCGCGAATGCGCTGAAGCAACCGCAAAGCAGGCGAATCCATTGGAAGTCGCAACGGCAACGCCCGGCCCGGCCGGTAGATCTCTTCGCGTTCTTTCGCCAGGCCGATGATGGGAAGATCGTGCACGCCTAATCGCTGCAATTCACGACACGCGGCTGAAAGCTGGCCTTTTCCGCCATCGACAATGATGAGGTCAGGAAGGCGGACGGGTGCGGGAAATCTTTGCCCCCTCAATTCAACGTTGGACGCCTGCTCGCGATTCATCGGAGTTGAGCGTTCAGCGTTGAGCGTTTGCGTTTCGAGCCGACGAGCGGCATCAAACGCGTTCTCCTGAGAAAACTCCGCAGCATCGAGATTTGCCTCCCGCGCCTCCAACAAGATCCGCGAATAGCGCCGTCGGACTACCTCAGCCATACTCGCAAAGTCGTCCTGCCCTTCGACGGTGCGCACGCGATAGCGACGATAATTGTTCTTGTCCGGTACGCCATCCCGGAAACAAACCATCGACGCAACGACATGCGTCGTCGAAATGTTCGAGATATCGAAACACTCCATCACACGCGGGATATCTGGCAGTCGCAACGCATCGGCCAGCGCGTGCACGTCCGCCATGGGATCAATTGCGCTTGGTAAGCTACCGCGGGTAAATCGGCGCGTCGGTCTTGTCGTGCTACGCAAATCGTCAACCATGTTGCGAAGTTCGGCCGCTTTCTCGAAATCCATTTTCTCCGCCGCCTTATGCATTTCGCTTTCCAGCGTCGAGATCATTTCCCGCGAATGTCCCTCCAGAAAATCGCACGCCTGCGTGACACGCTCGCGGTATTGCTCCGCGTTAATTTCGCTCAAGCGCACTGGTAGTTGATAGGTCGAGGATTTCAGTTCCCGCTCGGTCGGCGCGCCCCGGCCAAAGGTGAGCACACCAAATTTTTTGCGCATGAAATTCAAGGTCTGCCGCAGCGCCCCAGCATGCGCGTATGGGCCAAAGTAGCGGCTGCCGTCGTCCTTTTTGAAGCGGGCCAGCCGAAAACGCGGCCATTCCTCCGACATATCGACCCTGACCACGAGGAAACGTTTGTCGTCACGGAACGAAACATTGTAACGCGGCCGGTATTCCTTGATCAGTTTGCCCTCTAGCAGAACCGATTCGGCATCGCTGCGAACGGTATGCGTCTCAAAATCCCAGGTCGCCTCCAGCATGGCGCGCGTTTTCAAATCGGCCTGGGCCAGTTTAGACGGCAGGAAGTACGAACTTACCCGTTTTCGCAGGTCGCGCGCCTTACCGACGTAGATCACGCGGTTGAACCGGTCCCGCATCAAGTACACACCCGGCTTGTGCGGCACTTCGTGCACTTTCTTTTGCAAATCCGGTTTCTGTTTTCTTGCTGCAGCCATGCGCTGCAAATTTACGCGAGAAGGGGCAACGCGAAACTTGCGCCTTCCAGCGGCTGCTGGCGAAGCTCTTCAGACTGGCGGGAATTTGAGCTCCAAGGGGGCAGAGCTAAAAGAAAAGCGCCCGCGAAACCTTGCGCGGGCGCTTTTGATTTTTGGCGGGAACGACTCTCGCGTTACGGTCTTGTCGTCGTGGTCGTAGTCGTTTCCTCGCGCTTGATAACCGTGGGAGGCTGGCTCAGCACAACTTTCCGCACCACGACCCGGTCGCCCATAGTTGTATAATAGATGGTCGCCGGCAGGTCCGGACGAATGGTCGACCAATTTACAACCCGACCTTCGGGGTCTAAAACAGTCGTGTCCTTCGTGTAGTAGTAACGCACGGGTGCCGCATTTGCCGCTGTTCGGAATGTGAAGTAATCCGAATCCGGCGTATAGGTCACGATATTACCCACAGAACTGGTTGTTGTCTGCTGAGTTGTGGTCGTGCCCGTGACAGGATCGGTAGTCGTGGTCGTTGTTGTCTGCTGCGCGAGTGCTAATCCAGCGGCAGCTGCGCAGATCGCTGCGGTTCCCAAGATTTTCTTCAATCCGGTTTGTTTCATGTTTGTCCCTCTGCTTTCATTAAACGGATGTTCTGCATCATGTATGTCCCCGGAGCCTTAGCGCCGGAGTTTTTTCAGTTACGCCTTGATTTCGTAACTTCGACCTCGTGTGGTCGCCTCCAAGTGGGTAATCGACCTTGCCGTGTTGCCCAAGGCAATGTCGCCAGAGCGCCTCGACACAGCGACGCGGCTACACCATCTGTGAATAGCTCTTAGAGTAGTGTGATCTTTATGCAGGCTTTACCCGGTTTTCGTGATTTTCTGCCCGAGGACTGCGCAAAACGCAATTACATCTTCGCCCGCTGGCGCGAAGTGGCGCGTCGCTACGCGTTTGTCGAATGGGAAGGCCCCGTGCTCGAGGCCACCGAGCTCTACAAAAAAAAGAGCGGCGCGGAAATTGTCGATCAGCTTTTTAATTTTACAGACAAAGGCGAGCGCGAAGTCGCGCTGCGGCCAGAACTCACACCTACGCTTGCTCGGGTGATCGCTGCGCACGAACGCGAATTTAAAAAACCGCTCAAATGGTTTTCCATCGGGCAATTCTTCCGATACGAAAAACAACAGCGCGGCCGCCTGCGAGAGCATTTCCAGTTGAATTGCGACATCATCGGCGAATCGGATCTCGCGGCAGATATCGAGTTGGTCGCGCTCTGCATTGACATCCTGCGTGCATTCGGATTCACAGAGAGAGATTTCGTCGTCCGAATCAGCGACCGCGAATTCTGGACAGATTTTCTCAGTGAAAAAGATGTGCCGGCGGAAGGCTGGGACGAATTTCTGCAGGCCATTGACAAATTTGGACGCGAGCCGCGCGAGAAGACCGCCGAAAACCTGGGCGACCTCGCCGAACCTGTCTTTGCGACCCTGAAGAGCGGCGGAGAAAGTCAGAAGCTCAGCAAATTGTTAGATGCTCTGCGCGGACGCGGACTGGCGGATTTCGTGGCGATCGATATCGGGATCGTTCGCGGGCTTGCTTACTATACCGGCATCGTCTTTGAGGTGTTCGACCGCGCCGGAAAATTTCGCGCCATCGCCGGCGGCGGCCGTTACGACAATTTAATCGCGCAACTTAGTGACGGCGGCGTCTCAATGCCCGCGCTCGGTTTTGCCATGGGCGATGTCGTGCTCGGCGAATTGATCAACGAAATCCCACAAGCCCGTGAAGCGATGCAGAAAGCAATTACGAACGACAGGAAAATCGACATCTACATTGTGATCGCGAAAGAAGAACGCCGTGCCGACGCGCTGAGACAAATTCAGCAACTTCGCGACCGCGGCTACCGCGTCGATTACCCGCTGACGAGCGAAAAGGTCGGCAAGCAATTCCAAACCGCCGAGCAGCTCGGCGCCCGTGTTGCGGTGTTGTTCGGAGACGAATGGCCACAATTGAAAATAAAAGACATGACCACCGGCGAGCAGCAGCTCATCCCACACGAAGATCTCGCTGCATATATGGAGTCTAAGTTGCGGTAGGAAGTCAGAATGCTGGGGAGCGCACGCGTCCCGCGTGTTGGTTTCGGCGTCGCGCCGAAACAGCTTTCCAACGCATCCTGGCGGCCCGTGTTTTCGCAACCCAGAAAAGTTCGCGATCGCGAGAACGCGCTCGCCAGCACGCGAGACGCGCGCGCTCCCCAGAACCTATCGCTTGCGCGGCTGTCCACTTCGCCCAGAGTGAGGCCGTATTCTCGGCATCGCATGTACCGCACGCACAATTGCAATTCACTCCGCAAGACAGACATCGGCAAAGAAGTCACGCTTGCAGGCTGGGTAAATGTCACGCGCGATCACGGCGGGGTGATTTTCATTGATCTGCGCGATCGTGAGGGGTTGACCCAGGTCGTCTTTCGGCCTGAGGAAAATGCGCAGCTTGCGAAGCAGGCGCATACATTGCGAAGCGAAGACGTAATTCAGGTTTCGGGTCGCGTTGCTGCGCGCTTGCCGGGTACAGAAAACCCAAACCTCGCCACTGGGGAAATCGAAATCATTCCAAATCAGCTGCGAATTTTGAATCGGGCCGACACGCTGCCGTTCCCGGTTGATGCTGATCCGCAGAATGAAGATTTGCGGATGACGCACCGGTATTTCGATCTCCGGCGGCCACGTCTCGCACGCAATCTGCGGCTGCGTCATCGAGTCGCAAAGGCGACACGCGATTATCTCGACAGCCAGGGATATGTGGAAGTGGAAACGCCAATCCTTTCCAAAAGCACCCCGGAAGGCGCGCGCGATTTTTTGGTGCCTAGCCGGATCACACCCGGAAAGTTTTACGCGCTACCGCAGGCGCCTCAGCAATACAAACAACTGCTCATGGTAGCCGGCGTGGAGAAGTACTTTCAGATCGCCAAATGTTTTCGTGACGAAGATTTGCGCGCGGACAGGCAACCGGAGTTTACCCAGATAGATATTGAAGCGTCGTTCGTAACGCCCGACGACATTTTCGAGATTACCGAAGGAATGTTGGCGGCAATTTTTAAAGCAGCGCGCAACATCGAGATCAAAACGCCCTTCGATCGGCTTACCTATCGGGAAGCGGTCAGTAGATACGGTAGCGATAAACCAGATCGGCGTTTTGGAATGGAACTGGTCGATCTAGGCGAAGTCTTCCGCGAAAGCAGTTTTAAAGTTTTTCGTAACGCGCTCGATGCAGGTGGCGTAGTGAAAGCAATCAACGCGAAGGGCTTTGCAGGAATCACGATTGGCCAAGCTGACGAATTAACTGAGGTTGCAAAGCTGTACGGCGCGAAGGGACTCGCCTTTATTAAAATTGAGAATGGCGAGTGGAGGTCGCCCATCGTGAAATTTTTCTCTGAAACCGAAAAGCAGGTGTTGCAATCGCGACTCAATATCGAAGAAGGCGATTGCGTTTTTTTCGCCGCAGACAAATGGGAGATCGCGTGTGAAGTGCTTGGCCGATTACGGCTGCGCATCGCCGAAATCCAAGATCTATTTGGTAGGGCGCGCTCTCCGAGCGCGCCGGAGTGGGATTTCCTTTGGGTGACAGATTTTCCGCTATTCGAATGGAGCCCGGAAGAAAACAAATGGAACGCCATGCATCATCCATTTACGCGGCCGAAAGCGGAGGACATGCCGCTGTTTAACGAAAAGAAGTTTCCCGAAGTTCGTGCCGAAGCGTACGACGTCGTTTTGAATGGTGTCGAGATCGGTGGCGGCAGTATCCGAATTTACGAACCGGAATTGCAGGACAAAATGTTCGAGACTCTCGGTATCAGCCCCGAAAATCGGCAAACGCAGTTTGGTCACCTACTGCGTGCACTGCATCTCGGCGCCCCGCCGCATGGTGGAATCGCACTCGGACTCGATCGCCTGGTCATGCTGATCGCCGGCGAACAAAGTATTCGCGACGTAATAGCCTTCCCAAAAAACAATCGCAGCATGGATTTGATGTCGAATTCACCTTCCGAAGTTGATGCCCGACAGTTGCGCGACTTAGGGATAAGACTCGCCAGCAACAAAAGGGACGGGTAAATCACCTGCACATTGCTCGGTGGCCGCTAACGTGAAGCGCGTTCAGCTGCCTCACTCTTCCCGCAAGATTTTGGATGGATCGACGGCAAGCGCTCGCAGCGCTGGAATGGCGGAAGCTACAATGCCGAGCATCACCATCGTTAGCACAGCGCCGACCACGACCACGGGATCTCGCGGGTTCGCCTGATACACAATGTGCCCTAGCAGGCGACTGGCGAGGACGCCTGACAGCAGCCCAAGCAACGACCCGACCACAAGCAGTGTGATTGGCCGCCCCACAGCTGTGCTCATCACATGTTTCGTGCGCGCGCCCAATGCTACGCGGATGCCGAGCTCCTTCATCCGGCGGCTCACGTTGTACGCCGCCATGCCGAAGATGCCCGTCACCGCCAGCATAGCCGCCAACAGGCCCATGATGCAGAGTGCTACGCTTGCTGCCCGGGCCGGGAACAGCGCATTCAGCCCCCCTAGGATTTCGAGCCAGCTTTGCACCTTGATTCGCGCATCTGGCTCGAGGCCGTTCAGGGTGCGTTCAAGCGTGGCCGCGATCTCATTCTGTGCCCGCTGCGATCGCGCGACGAAAATCATTTGGTTCTGTTCATTTTGCGAGAGTGATAGATACGCCACTGGCTGTGGCGACTCTTGCATGTTGTGGTATTTGCCGTCCTCCACCACGCCCACGACTTCGGTCAAGTGGCCCCGTACGATGAAACGCTGTCCTATGGCCGACGTCTCGCCCCACATCTTGCGCGCGAAGGTTTCGTTCACGATCGCCACATACGGCGTTTGGGTGGTGTCCTGCCATGAGAAATCCCGTCCACCGAGAAGCCGAGTACCAGCAGCCTCCAAGTATCCCGGCGATATGGTAAACACGTAGGGCGCCAGGACAGAATTGTTCAGGGTGAACTCGGTGGTCCCCGGCTGGAAAATCGGAACCCCACGCAGACCGCCATTAAAAGGCACTCGGTTCACCGTGCCCGCCGCCACCACACCGGGGATGTTCCGCACCGCTTCAATCATTGCTTTCTTTTTCTCGATTGGCACGTCGCCGCCCGGTTCCACAAGCTTCAGGTCCGTCTCGGCCAACATCACGTCCTGCGGTTGGAAACCCAGTGGAGCGTGCAGCAAGCGCACCATGCCGCGCACCGCGACAAGCGAGGCCGTTACCAGCAGCATGCAGATTGTAATTTGTGCGCCCAGCAACAGGTCGCGCGAGGCAAACCGGCGCAGCGGCATTGAATCCACCGGCCCGCTCTTCATCGCCTGCAAGGGACTGCTCTGCCATGCCTGGCGCGCCGGAACTATTCCAAAAAACAGCGCGCTGATCAGAGTCAAGATCAGTGCGACGAAGTAGACACGCGCATCGACATTGACTGCCAGATGACCATAGGGCGAATCCCATCGGTTCAGCACACCGAGCAGCAGGCTCGCGGTCACCAACCCCGCGGTTCCGCCGATCAACGACACGATCATCGCCTCAGTCATCAGTTGCCTAACGAGTCGCCAATGGCTCGCACCAAGCGCGACGCGAAGCGCCAGCTCCCGACTCCGATCGGTCGCGCGCGCTGCAAACAGGCTGGCCAGATTGGCGCACGCCGCCACCAACACCAGCAGAGCCAGCCCTGTCGCGCTGTAGAGAAATCCGCGAATGACATCACCGTCGTCCGCGAAGAGTCCGGGCCGGACCAGCCGCAGCGGCATTCCGGTGTCCGTTTGTGGATACTCCTTTGCCAACTGAACCGCGATCGCACTCAGATTCTCCGCGCCTTGTTGGGGCGTCACGCCTGGCTTTAGTCGGCCAAGCACCGTCACCGAGATGGATGTCCGGTTTTGCAAGATTTGCTGCCCCCAGTTCACGAAGGGAATCCAGAAGTCCGGCCGGTCAAATTTCTCCGTCCCGTGGAACTGCGCCGGGGCCACGCCGATTACCGTGTAGGGATCTTTATCCAGCCGTACGGTGGTCCCGACTACACTCGGATCGGCGTTAAATACGCTTCGCCATAGATTATTACTCAACACCACATAGGGCGCTGAATTCGGCCCATGCTCGTCCGCCTCGTGAATGAACCGTCCAACTTGAGGTTGCACCCCGAGCAAATCGAAGTAATTGCCGGTGACCGCATAGCCGGTAACACTTTTCACCGTATTACCCCACCTCAAGGTTGCCTCAGCAAATCCATCAAAGCCGGTCATCCCGCTGAACGTGGTGTTCCGCCGCTTTAAGTCTTCATACGCAGGATACGACGTAGTCAGTAGTTTGAAGCTCGTCCACGGCTTGAGACGCAGCTGGTAGAGATTCTGAGGGTCGCTTACGTCTAGCGGATGCAGCAGGACCGCATTCACTACTCCGAAGACGACGACGTTCGCCCCGATTCCCAGCATCAGAGTGAGTAACGCTACGAGCGTGAACGCGGGCGACTTCCAAAGCCCCCGCAGCGCGTAACGAAGATCTAGCACCAGGTCGTGCATGACCAGCAGGCGCTTCCGGGCTCAATAACCTAAAGCCGCTTTTCGCTCGGCCGCGGTCGGCAGCGGATCCTTCTTAACCGTGATTGCCTCTCCGCCTGCGTCCTTGATCCGGTTTGCCTCAACCGAATTGAACTCGGTGTCTTTCGTGAATTCCGGTGGGAGGTCCATATCGGCATAAATGGCGTGGACCGGGCACACCTCCACGCACGCCATGCAATCGATGCATTCATCGGGATGAATGACGAGCTGGGTCTCCATCTCGTAGAAGCACGCGACCGGGCAGACTTCGACACAGTCGGTGAATTTACATCCGTTACATTTTTCGGTGACGATATGGGCCATGGGAATTCAGTGGTTGAGAATTACGGAAAAACTGCCGTTATGAGTAATGACCGAGGCATGGTGAGTCAAATTCCTGATTTGTATTTGTGCTAACCGGCAGGCGGCGGGCTGTGCTCGCGCGCGGTCTTGAACAAAACCGCAACGCAAAACGTGACGATGGTGCCGAAGCAGATCCACCACGGAAATTCCATTACTGGCAGCCACTCGGGTTGTTTGTAGGCCATCGATCCAAACAGCGCGGCAAGTTTGTTCGGCAAGCCGCTGAGAATTGCCACGACAATGAAGCCGATGATCATCGCGAGAACGTTGCCCCGATCATTTCCGCGGCTTCTCGTCAGCATGCCGGCGAGAAAGATACCAAGCACCGAGCCGTAAGTGTAACCGTAAATGCCGAGCACGATCGGAATGATGCGCACGTTCGGGTAAACGATGACGAGATACGATGTTATGGATGCGACCAGGATCATGAGAACCGAAAACCAAACCGTGGCCCAACGCACTGCGCGCAAACTTTGTTCCGACGTCGATGCTGGATTGATGTAGGGCTCGTACCAATCGCGAGTAAAACTGGTGGCGAGCGCGTTTAGTGCCGTGCTAAGCGAGCCCATGGCGGTAGCGAAAATTCCGGCGAGAAGCAAACCGCGCATGCCGACAGGCATCTCATAGAGAATATAGTGACAGAAAATTTCGTTCGGCGTTTTTGGCAAATTCGGATCGTGATGCGTCTGGTAGAAAACCCAGAGCAAAAGGCCGATGCTCAGGAACGTGAAAGCGATCGGAATATCGGCGAGCCCGGACATAATTACGGATCGACGGCTGCGGCGCACATCGGGCGCGGTCAACATTCGCTGGACCATGTCCTGATCCGTTCCATGTGTGGACATGGTCATAAACGTCGATCCGATCAGGCCCGCAAAAATCGTGTACTCGATCGCGAACATTCCTTTGATCTTGTCCCATCCGGTCTTGGCTGGGCTCAGTCCCGTCGTGATGAAATCCGAGACGTGAAATCCACCGTGGCGTTGCACGATCTCGTGCCAGCCGCCTGGAATGGAAAAGTACAGCAGACCGAGGGCGACCAGCGCGCTGCCGATCATAAGGGAAGCCTGAATGACGTCTGTCCAGATGACGGCTTTGATTCCGCCGAGCGTAGTGTAGATGGCGGTCAAAATGACGATCGCGACGGTTGCTCCGATGTAGATGAAAAGTGTTTCAGTTTGATTCGGCCGCACGCCTCGCACCATTTCGTAGGCGAGCGCAAGTGCGATCGCTGCCACGTACAGTCGCGCGCCAGACGCCAGTACGCGGGTGAAAAGGAAAACGGCTGATGCGGCATTTTTCGTGCCGACGCCGAAGCGCGCGGTCAGATATTCGTAAATCGAATAGACTTTGTAGTCGTAATAAGGCTTGATGAAAATGTAACTCACGAGGATGCGCGCCAGAATGGTGCCCAGAGCAAGTTGGAGATACGTGTAATTGCGAAAGGTGAAGCCTTCACCGGGCGTGCCGAAAAATGTGCCGGCACTCGTTTCCGCGGCGATAAGTGATGCGAGGATCGCCCACCAGGCAATCTGGCGTCGGCCGAGTGCAAAATCGGCGAGATTCTCCTCCTTCCGGCCCATGTACAGGCCGATGGAAATGATGACCACAAAATAGAGAAGGAGAACTGCGCTATCGATAGCGAGCCGGCTGTCCATGTCGGCGCTTACTTAGCCGCAGACGCTGTGGTGAGCCAGTCGAATCCATCAATACAGATTTACACAGACATTGAGCGTTGGACGTTGAGCGTTGGGCGTTGAACGTTTGCTGGTGAATTTCACAGAGTTTGCAGCGCCTGATTTCGATCTCGCAATGACGCTTGGTTCCGGGCAGGTTTTTCATTGGGAAAAGGCGGGCGGCGGATTTGTAGGAACGATCGGGCAGTACGCGGTTTACGCGGAGCAAGACGACGATATTTTGAAAGTTCGTTTTGGCGGGACGCCAAAACCAACACGCGAGACACGTGTGCTCCCCAGAATCGCCGCGCATTATTTCGCGCTCGATCATCCTCTGGCAGAGATCTGCGAGTCGTTCCCAAACGATCCGGTGATGAATGCCGCTCGCGACTTTTGTCGCGGGCTGCGGATCATTCGGCAGCCGAAATGGGAGTGTCTGGCTACATTCATCTGTTCATCGATGAAGCAGGTGGCG
>Ga0193731_1000389_pt1 | contig 14784 bp, 5 predicted proteins | sample U1a2metaG_FD_144920 | JGI IMG/M metagenome (GOLD analysis project Ga0193731, IMG submission 144920) | Soil microbial communities from a riparian zone of the East river system, Colorado, United States - U1a2 | ecosystem: Environmental > Terrestrial > Soil > Riparian zone | place: USA: East River...
CTCCGCTTTCAAAAAACCTGATTGCCGGCGCCATCGGCGAGAGTGGTGCGGGCATCAATCCAACACTGTTTCCAATACCGTTGGCAGAGGCAGAGAAAACGGGTCTTGACTTTGCTAAGAATGCCGGATATCCAATGTTGGCTCAATTGCGGGCACTCAGCACGCGGGAGATTTATGAAATCTATTCCGAATCCAAACGCTTCGGATTTCCGACTGTGATCGACGGATATTTTTACCCCAGAACCATCACTGAAATTTTCAAAGCAAAAGAGCAGGCCCAGGTACCCTTATTGTTGGGTTGGAACTCTGCTGAAATTCCGGGCACGGGGATTATGCAGGGCATGGTGTATACGGAGGAGAACTACGTAAAGAGGGTAAAGGATTTGTATCCTTCTGATTTTGAAGAAGTGTTGAAGCTGTATCCACATGGATCAGTCAGGGAAATTGAAGTATCGGCTACGGCTCTGGCTTCCGACCGGTTTATTTCCTACAGCACGTGGAAATGGTTTGACCTTCATCGCAAGAACAGTTCGCAACCGGTATACCGTTATTTATATAGTAAGCTGCGGCCACCGCTGGCTGATCGTTCCCGGGCATCCGGCCTGGCTGGTGGCACGGTAGAGAAAGGGCAAGATGTTCCCAAACCGGAGCCGGTAGGCGCTCCGCATGCTTGCGAAATCGAGTATTGCATGGGCAATCTGGATTTAGTTAAAGAATATGCCTGGACCAAAGATGATTATACCGTGTCCGCCACTATGCTTACCTACTTTGCCAATTTTATTATTCATGGAAATCCGAATGGGGCACCCCTTCCGGAATGGCCTGCTGCAGAACCAACCGATACCACACCTCCGGTGATGATTATCGATGTACAATCAAAATCCGTGGATGCGAAAGAGGATGGGAGGTATTTGTTTTTGGATAGGGCGTATAAGAATAATTGAGACTCCCTCACCCCCCGGCCCCCTCTCCATGGATGGAGAGGGGGAGATGGAGACCCGGAGATAGAGAGGGGGAGTCTATGTACGACTCGTGGGAGGAGAGTTTGTGAAGGCAATGATCTTCCGCAAGACATTTTCTTTGCTGCTGAGGACTTCTTTGTTTAGGATTCGGATTATCCGGATGCCCAACTCCTCCAAAAATTTTGTCCGGTTTTCATCATATTCCATCTGGCCTTTTAACCGGTGATGAGCCCCATCCAACTCCACGGCAACTTTTGTTTCGACGCAATAGAAGTCAAGAATAAATCCTTCTGAAATCGGATGCTGCCGACGGAATTTCCAATTGTTAAGCTTTCGATTTCTTAATGCTTTCCACATTATGTGCTCCGCTTCAGTTTGATTTTTTCTGAGCCTGCGGGCATTTTTGAGAAGTTCCGGCGGAAGTCCAGTCTCAACAGTCACAACCCCCGCCCCCCTCTCTACACTGGAGGGAGGCAGGGGCTCAGAATCTCCCCTCTCCACTTTGGAGAGGGGCCGGGGGTGAGGAGAATCTCCCCTCTCCACTTTGGAGAGGGGCCGGGGGTGAGGAGAATTATCGTCAATCATCCCCGAAATTAAAACCACAAGTCTTAAACCCCGCACAATTTCAACAAGGTTTTCCTGACAATTTAACCTACCTCTTTCCCAATAAATAAGTACCTGATAGGTATCAATTCATTAACCCACCCTTATCTCTATTATTTTGAAGAGTTGAAATCAACCTTGTGTAGGCATCCTCAAAATTCCTCGCAAGTTCATTCTGCCCATTCTCATATAAAGTTTGTTGCATGGCCCCGAGCAGGTACATGTTCTTCCTTAGTTCAAGAGAGACTTCTCCGCTGTCCGACAGGAGGTAAGTAGCTACCTCATTTGCCCTGTTTGCCACCACAGTAGCAACCTCTACTGCCTTTTGCTTTTGCCCTGCTTTGAAAAGCAGGTTGACCGTATCGGGTGAAGAAGGATCATAAGGAACGGCCGTATCGGGCATTTTTGCAAGGGAAAAAGAAAGGACACGGCCAGCCTTTTCCACCTCACCATCATCGATCAGGGCCTGCGCCAGGGAGTTCAGATTGCTGCGATGATTTAATACCTGGATCAGGTAGTCGTTCGTATAATAGACAGTTGGATCATCCAGGCCCCTGTACCTGAATTTGTTGATCATCACGTCATAGGTCTTTTCGGTGTTCACCAGATAATCACGGTCAGCGCGGGGATTCATTACCGGCAGAATCCGGTACACATTTCCTTCCAGCACGGTATACGGTTTGAGATCCATGTTCAGTTGAGCGATCGACGAGGGATCGAGATAAATGGGTCTGTCCCAGTTCGCGGTTACCAATAGGTCAAGAAACATAAGGTCTCTTTTTTCCAGTACATCGTTCAATAATTTAATCTGCATCTGGTCCACGATCCAATTTTCCATTCCCGCGGGCACGATGCCTTTAGCGAGGATAGCCTTTTTATCGATGTCAATCGTGAGCAGTTTACTGGGAATAATGTTCCGGTCACCCTGTCGCAAATGGGGATTCTCCTTCCCCAGCAAGTCGAGAAATTGCTTTGCGTCCATGCTCTTAATGTTCATCGCCGCATAAGGCAGGTAGTCGTTGGGGCCGCCTTGCCGGTATTGTTTGGCCGGAAGGGTGTATGAAAATGCGTTGGACTCATAGGCTGGCCGGGTTGTCTGGTCGATGTACCAGTCCCCGTTGCAATAACTCAATACCAGGATGCGTAAATCAGTGCGGCAATTTTCTGTTTCCTGGGCATACCACAATGGAAAAGTATCATTGTCTCCTCCGGTGAAAAGGATACCATTCGGATCACATGAATTTAGCACGTTGGCGGCGGAATCAGCGGAGAAAAAACGATTCGACCGATCGTGATCATCCCAGCCCTCCACCATCATCAGCACCGGTGCCGCCAGTCCAATGAATGAGGTTGCGATGATGGCCACTTTTTTATTATTGATAATCCGGATGAAGGCGTCGGACAGGCCGATTATGGCGAGACCAATCCAAAAAGCAAAGGCATAATACGATCCCACGTAAATATAATCGCGTTCACGGGGTTCCGTCGGCGGCGAGTTGAGATAAAGGACAATGGCAATCCCGAGCATGAAAAACAAAAGGGCTATTACAAAAAAGTTTTTTGTGTCCCTGACAAATTGGTAGAACATTCCGATCAGGCCTAAGACAAAGGGGATCATGAAAAAATTATTCCTTGCCTTATTGGAAGCCAGGGAGGAAGGCAGGCTCTTAAACCATTCGGCAGGCCGCAGCCAGTCAGCACCTTGCTCATCACTCTCGCGCCCGGCAAAATTCCACATGAAGTAACGCACATACATCACGCCGATTTGTTGTTTGAACATAAAGTACATATTCTGAGCGAACGTGGGTTTTTGTCCTTCTTTCAAACCCAGGATCGACTGGTACGCCTCCTTATGGTCGGGATCCCATACACGGGGCAGAACAGTTTCGTCTTCCCGGTCATACTCCAGCTCGCGTTTGCGTTCTCTCGTTTCGTATTTGTCTTTTCCTTTCACATACTTTGCAGGACCCAGTTTGATGCCGATAGGTTGTGATGTAAAGTAAGGGCCGAAGAGAAGAGGCGGGATTACGTATTGCTCGCGCTTCAGGTAGCGCACAAAGCTCATGATATCCTTTGGGGCATTTTCATTGATGGGCGGATCAAAATTAGATCGAATGAGGATGGTGGCGTACGATCCATAACCAATCAGGATAAAGGTAACGGCGAGTATAAAGGTATTTGCAACCGCGTAATTTTTGTTCCCGGTGTACCGGATTCCATAAAACAGAAGACCAATCAGCATCAGGGAGAAGACAATCGCTCCTGAGCCAAAAAAAAGACCGACTGTATTCACAAAGAAGAGCTCGAAATGCCCGGCCAGGGAAGGGAGACCCGGAATAATAAGATCATTGATACATAAAACCAGACCGCCCCCGATTGCCAGCGCGGAGAGGATTCCCCATGCACTTGTTTTGAATGTTTTGAAGTAATAGACCAGCGCCAGTGCAGGAAGGGTCAACAGGTTTAGTAAATGCACCCCAATCGACAGCCCAATGACGTAGGCAATGAGAATCAACCAGCGATTGGCTTCACGTTTATCTTCTACTGATTCCCATTTCAAAATGCCCCATACGACAATGGCGGTGGACAAGGAAGACAGGGCATACACTTCTGCTTCTACTGCAGAAAACCAAAACGAATCTGAAAAGGCATAGGCCAGCGCGCCTACCATCCCGGAACTCAATAACAACCATTTCTTTTCTTCGGTAAGCTCCTGGCGCCCCATCATTTTGCGACCGAAGAGGACAATGGACCAAAAAAGAAAAAGAATCGTGAAGGCGCTGGCCAGGGCGCTCATCATATTCATGGCATAGGCCACGCTGGTACGATCACCGAAGGCAAAGAAGGAAAAGATGCGGCCCATCAGCAGAAACAAGGGAGCACCGGGAGGATGGGGTACTTGTAATTTATACGAAGTAGCGATGAATTCGGAGCAGTCCCAAAAGCTCGCTGTTTCTTCCACGGTGAGGAAATAGGTAAGCATCGCTATGCTGAACACGATCCACCCCGTCACAGTATTGGCCATTTTGAAATTCAGTTTACTTGCAAATGGGTTGAGCTTCACTCGATCTGTATTTAACCAGCCGGCTTGCGCTTTATTCCTCAGCAGAATTCCAGGCCGGAAGAATCGTATTGCGCTCCACACGATCCTTCTCCTGGCCTTTTTTTCGCCATATTTCTTCCAGTCGCTTTGAAATCGTTGAATCAGGTCTCCTTCGATTGCTTCATACAAATGATGGGGGCAAAACCATTTCAGGAATCGAAATGGGAAGGTTGCGGAGATGTTTTCCTGGTCATTCATGTCTGAATAAATGGGTTAAAACGAATTTTTCAAACTCTTTAACGTATTGCTCGCGATATGCTTATATTTTGTCAAGTAAATAAATAAATAATTGGCAGATTTACAATGGACGGCTGGTAATTCTTCCTCACTTAGTTACTCGCTTCGCAAGGAGTTTATCGGATTGACTGTTGCTGCCTTTACGGTTTGAAATCCGACGGCAACAAAGGCTGTCGCAACAACCAGTACTCCGCTTCCAGGAATCATCCACCATGCAATCGTAATGCGATAAGCAAACCCAGTGAGCCATCGGTTCATTAGCAACCAGGCCAAAGGAGCTGCGATGCCAAAAGCAATAGTTAACAAAATTAGCAGCTCTTTGCTGAGCAGTCCGATGATTTGGTTTACAGACGATCCAAGGACCTTTCGAACACCAATTTCCTTTGTTCGTTGAGCTATGCTGAATGCAGATAATCCTACAAGGCCAAGACAAGAAATGGATATAGCCAAAATTGCGAAGCAAACGAATAGTTTACCAAAGCGCTCTTCATTCAAATATTGGGCCTTATAGGTTTCATCCTCGAAAAAATAAATAAAAGGCAGTCCCGGGGCCACCTCTCTCCATTTTTTCTCAAGACCATTAAGTGTTGTGGCAATATCTCGCCGTGACAGTGTCACGGTTAGGAAAGTAAGAAACCCTTTTGAAATGACCATAGTAAGAGGGCGCACTTTCTCGCGAAATGAATGAAAATGGAAATCCTTGATAACCCCAATGATTACACCCTTCCATCGAAGTTGTTGAAACGGCTTCCCAATTGCATCCTTAGGATTCGAGTATCCAAGACTTCTTGCGGCAGCTTCGTTAATAATCATTGCCTCTGAGGAATCGGTAGCAATTTCCTTTAGGAATGGTCGTCCCGCAGTCACATTAATTTCGTATTGCTTCAGAAAATCATAGTCTACAAAATAGGCATCGGACATAAACTCCTCTGCGTCCCCCGAGTTATTTTCAATAGTGACCGGATATACATGATTAGACTTACCCGGAATACTGGATGACATACTTATGAATTCAACATTGGCAATGGTACCTAACCGGGCCTTGATTGAGGCTTCGTGCCTGTTAACTCTGTCATCGTATTGGAAATCAACCACAACTTGCTGATCTATTTTAAAACCAGCATCATGATTTTGTAGATAATTAATTTGCGTATAAACCACAATCGTTCCGGCTATAAGTAAGGTAGAAACAGTAAACTGAACTATCACCAAAACTTTTCGAATCGATACTCCTCTTTCATTGGTTATCAAACGACCCTTAATCGCTTTAATAGGCTGGAGTCCGGAAAGGAAAAAAGCAGGGTAAATTCCGGATGCTAATCCGATCAATACGGAAACCACCAAAAGTCCGAGAATATAATCCGGATGCTGAAAAATGCCTGTTATTATGACCTTTCCGGAAAGGCTATTAAACAATTGGAAAAAAATGGAGAAAAGGCCCATAGCAACGACAAATGCAATGAGACTAATCAGGACCGCATCGACCAAAAACTGTATCATTACCTGGTGCCTGGAGCCACCGATGACTTTGCGAACCCCTATTTCCTTGGCGCGATGAAGAGAGAAAGCAGTAGATAGATTGACAAAATTAAAACAGGCGATAAATAGAATGAAGACCGCAATTATTGCAACGGCATAAATAGTGCCCCTGTCACCCGTAATGATTGTGCCTGAGCGCGACCCTCTAGGCTTACCATCGATGTAAACATTTTTCAATGGTTCCAGCGATAACCTGTACTTTACTTCTCTTTGATCAACATTGCTCGATATTACAGCAGGGAGCTTAGCTTCAAGAAGAGCGGGGTCATAATCTTCAGGAAGCACCACGTAGGTATAAAAAAAGAATCGGTTCCAATTGTGCATCCAACTATCACCAAGCGTGGCTTTGGAAACGAGAAGGTCAACTCTAAAATGTGAATTAAAGGGGATGTCTTTCATTACTCCAGTGACGTGCCCTTGCCCTTTCCCATTGATTAATAAAATCTGACCGACCGGGTCGCTAGTACCAAAATACCTTAGTGCGGCTGTCTCAGACAAAACAATGTCCCCAGGGGCAATTAACACTTTCTTTGCGTTTCCCCGGATCAGCGGCAAGGTGAATACTGAAAACAATGACGAGTCCGCATAGGCTATTTTTTCCTCGCGAAAGTTTGCAACATCCTTTTGGACTATTATATAGTCAAGGAAAAAGTGTGTCGCTTGCTGAACTTCTGGACAACTCCTTTGAATTGCGGCCGCTAGAGGTCCCCAAGTACTCTCGAAGACTGTTCCATTCGGTGTTTTCACATCAGTGACTACTCTGTAAGTTCTGTCAATATTCTTATTGAAAGAGTCGTAACTAAACTCAAAGCGTACAAACAGGAATGCAAAAAAAGATAAACATAATCCCGTGGCTAGCCCAATAAGGTTAATCCATGCAAAAGCTTTGTGCCTTCGCAAATAGCGAATTGAAGTAACAAGGTAATTGTGTAGCATCTCAACTAAACTTACATCAATTCAAATTCTTTTCAAAGGAATTCTTGACGTGGCTAGGTAAGCCGCAGATTCCAGATAATCACTGAATTTTGATCACATCCACTGGATTCATTGTTCCTGCTTTCCAGGCAGAATATCCTGAGGAAATAATGACTAACAAAAATAAAATAGCGGCGACTTCAAAAAACATAAGCCCGCTGAGTTCGGTCTTGTAAGCGAATCCAGTCAGCCACTCTTTCATCAACCAATAAGAAACCGGTAATGCAATGATATTTGCCAATATAGCGATCCGCAAAAAATACCCAGTGTGCAATCCTGCAATTTGCCGGATTGTCGCTCCCAGCACCTTCCGGATGCCAAATTCTTTCATCCTTTTTACCGACATATAAACCGAAATGGAAAAAATACCTATCGCGGAAATAAAGATTATTATCGCTGTTCCAAATTGCAACGCTGCTAGCGCCTTAGCTTCAGGTCTATAATTATTATCATAACTTTCGTTTACAATTCCATAGTCTGCAATAAACCCCGGCATCAATTTCTCGTAGGTTGACAGTATGACCGGAAGCCTATCGCTCAATAAACCGTTTACTCTCATGTTTAACCAAGGTCCAGGCCAGGAATCATATGGCAGCCGCAGCACAACCGGCTCAATTTTGTTGTGCAGGGACTGAGTATTGAAATCCTTCACGACTCCAACAACCGTGCCTTCCCAGGTTACGCCCTTCTCGTCCGCTCCACGGAGCTTTATTCTTTTGCCAATGGGATCTTTCCACCCAAATTCTTGAGCCGCTGTCTCGTTCACAATAAACGCCGTCCTGGCATCTGTCGGATTGTTGATATCAAAATTTCTGCCTCCCTTAAGTTTAATATTCATAGTTCGCAAGAAATCATGATCCACAAACATTTCATTGAGCAGTACTTTGGTCATTTTTCCATCCATTTCAACATCATACCAATCTTTAAAATAGACTGACGTCATCGGGTACCAGGTGTAGGATGCTGACTCCACTCCCGCCAGCTTACTGATCTCATTTTTAAGAACACTTACCTTCTCCGGAGGATATTGCCCCGGCATGATCAGGTACATAAGGTTATTCCGGTCATACCCTAAGTCTGTCTCGCTTACAAGCCGGAGTTGTTTACCAACGACAGCCGTAGCACAAATACAGATGACGGAAATAGAAAACTGGGTCAGCAGAAGTATCCTGCCTCTTAATCCAAATCCCTGACCAAGTTTCATGTCTTGCAGGGGTTTTTGAGAAGAAAGTCGAAAGGCAGGGTATGCAGAAGAGAGCGTTATCAAACACAAAATGATCAATGCCACCAGCACCATCACCTTTCCATCCCATAACATTTTAAATTGGAGATCAGAGTTTAGCAAATTCGCAATCTTTGGAAAGACGGAGTAAACGAACCCAATGCTGATCAGCAAGGCCAGCAAGCAAATAAATACGGTGTCCATAAAAACCTGAATTCCGATTTGCCTCTTTCTTGCTCCCAGTATTTTTCTGACCCCCATTTCCTTTGTCCGGCTATCAAAATCTGCAATAGATAGATTAACATAATTGATACTGGAGATAATTATCAAAAACAATCCGAGCAAAGAAAAAACATAGAAATAAAGAGCGCTTCCGACTTTGCCTGTCATAAAACCCATTTGCATCGAGCTTCCCAAATAGATATCTGTAATTGGCTGAAGAAAAACACTAAATTGTTTTTCACTCCCTTCTTCTGTTCTCAGAAGATTTTTTTTTATGAAGGGCATAACCTTGTTTCCGAACTCCGCAGGGTCCGCGGCAGACGCCAACCTAATATAAAGGCTTACAGACCCGTCCCATGAGATCTCCCAAGGACCTGATTCCGGACGGTACGATTCTTGGAGGGCAGCTAAGTTCATCATCGCGTCAATATAGAGATGGGAATTAGCGGGAATATCCTGGATCACAGCAGTCACTTCAAATCTCCTATTCCCCAAGGCGATCACTTTGCCCATAGGGTCCTCGCCGCCAAAAATTTTGCCAGAAAGACTTTGCGTTAATACTATTGAGCCGGGCCGATGCAAGGCGTGTTTATTTCCACGAACAAAATTGAATGAAAGCACTTCAAAAATGGAACTATCCGCGTCAACAAGGTTGGCTGCACTCCTGACCAGGTTATCGTTGTATTTGATATCGCCCGTCCCACCCAGGCCGACTCTTGTAAATGCCACAATCTCAGGAAATGCTGTTTTCAGAGCAGGTCCCAATGGTTTTGGAACAGTTGCATAAGGTGCCAATTTTCCATCCTCATCACGGATTGAATTTACGCGGTAGATATTTTGATAATCATGATGATACCGGTCGAACGACCATTGAAATGAAAGGTAGATCGCAATAACGATCAGACTAAACAGAGAAAGCGTAAGCCCGCCTAGTTTGAACAAGAAATTGACCTTGTTCTTTAATGCGTGCCGGAAGGTTGTACGGAAATAATTTCGAAACATAGGCAATTCGCTTAATTCAGCAGAAAACGTGTTCCTCAGAATAATCCCAGGCCTCACAAACTTGACCGCATTCCAAAGAGACTTCCTTCGCGCTTTTTTCAACCCAACTTCTACTACATCACTCTCAAACTGCTCTATTAAATCTCCTTCGATGGTTTCGTATAAATTCGCCGGACAGAAACTCCGAAGAAAACGAAGAACAAGGCGTTGGCCTTTCGATAGCGTGGTGTCATTCATACTTTAGGTTATCCACAGGATTGGCGTTGGCGGCTTTGATCGTTTGAAACCCGGACACTAAAATGACTAACAAAAGAATAGCGATCACCGGCAAAAGGAAAAACCACGCACTGATTTCTATTCTTGAAGGATAATTATTCAACCATTCTGAAGCAGTAAAATAGATCAGTGGAATAGAAATAATTGTCGCCGTGAATACCACCTTGAAATAGTCTTTTGAGAGGAGGCTTAACAAATTTGAAACAGTGGCCCCCAGCACTTTCCGGATACTAATCTCCTTCAATCGTGAATTCGCCTCAAACAGAGTCATTCCAAAAATACCAAGACAGGCAATGAAAACCGATACGCATGCGAACAATCCGAATACACCCCCGAAGTGTAACTCTGACTTAAATTGTCGATCGTAATATTCATCCAGGAAGAAATAGTCAAACGACTTGTTTGGAAATACTTCCTTCCAACTTCGTTCGATATAGGCAAGAGCCTCTTGAGGGTTACTACCTTGTTTCAATTTTATGGAATAGAAAACATCCTGAAACCTGCCGTGATTTAAGGACAGAATAGTTGGTTGAATTGCTTTCTTTATTGCCTCGTGGTGATAGTCCTCGACGATGCCCACAATCTTATATTTTTCAAACTTACCTCCCCAAAGTAAAAAATCAATCTCCTGGTCTACGGCTTCCTGTGCGGAACTAAATCCAAGTGCTTGAATTGCGGTTTCATTCAGAATAACCGTGTTCCAATTCGCTTCATCGCCCCGTTCCCGGGAGTAATTACGTCCGGCCTTCAGTTTAATCCCGTAGAAGGGAATAAAATTGTAGTCAACAAACAGGATTTTATACCGGGTTGGATCATCCGGATTGTTACGATTCCGCTTCATCCGATTGACAAAAGTTTCGTCGATTTCCATGCCCGGGATAGCCGATGAGCTGGTAATATCCTTTATCATGGAATTCTCTGCTACCTTATTTTCCAACGCCTTGTAGTCGAGGTAGTTAATCGAGTCATCTTCGTTTGCGTAAACCGTTGGATTTCTAATCGAAATAACTTTGTTCACTTCTATCTTTTTGTTAGTGATCCGCATGTAATCAAGTTGCTGTTGAATGACTAATACGATCGCCAGGAGGACAAGGACAGAAGTAAATTGAATAACGATCAGTGATTTGCGAATTAATCCACCGCGGTTTGGTCCTCCGAAACTTCCCTTTAAGGCGGCAATAGGGTTTAGTTTCATCAGAAATAAGGCAGGGTAGACGCCGGCGATCATGGATCCGGCCAGGAACACCCCGAATGCAGCAAACCAGGTCCAAGCCGTCGACCCTTGAATGTTGCTTATGGGCACCCTCGTCAAATAGCCAAAATGAGGCAGGATCAACTGCAACAAAATGAAGGCAACGCACGCCGCCAGCATGGCAATGCAGAAATACTCAACCAGGAACTGCAAGGCAAGATCGCTCTTGCCTGAACCTATGATTCGCCTGATTCCCACTTCCTTTGCTCTCGTAATGAACCTGGCCGTTTCGAGGTTGACGTAATTTATCCAGGCCAATATCAGAATGATTATTCCGATGGTGGATAAAATGTAAACCAAAATTTCACTTCCATTGACCTCCAATTCATCGTGCAAATTGGAGTTGAGATGAATGTCAGAAATCGGTTGAAGGAAAACCTGAGTTCCTTTGGTTTTTGGATTTTCTTTTTCAAGGTTTCTTATCAGGAGGTTCAGCCGGTCGGCGATCCGTTTAGGATCCGTTTCCGATCGCAATGTCATGTAAGTATAAAGTTTGGGACCATTCCAATAATTGGGAATGGTTACTTCGCTTTTGTGGAGTAAGGCTGCAAAATTCATGTGGAAGTGCGAATTTTCAGGCATGTCTTTTATTACCCCGGTAATTAAAAAATTGGAGACATCAGCATACGAAGGTGACTTGTTTTCAATCCTCTTCCCGATCGGATCCATGTCGCCGAAAAGTTTCTTAGCCATCTTTTCCGATATGACCAGGTCATGAGGATCCTTTAAAACGGAAGAAGGATCTCCTTTGAGGAGCAAAGAGGGAAACACGCTGAAGAAACTGGAATCGGTCTGGTAAAAAGGCTCAGGTTCATAATATAGTTTATTGAGATAACTGAAAAGAAAGCCTGCATAGGTAGAAGTTCTACCAAACCCGGTGCTGGCTTTCACTTCTGGAAAGTGGTCCTTAATTAGTTTTGGGATGCCTATAAAATTTTGAGCTGACTTATTTTTCAGTTCGCCATTTTCATTTTGCGCGTAGGCAACCCGGTAGATCTCATCCTTGTTCTTATGGAATTGATCATAGCTCAGTTCGAAACTCACATACTGAACAATCAGAAAGAAAGAGGTAATGCCAACGGATAGCCCTACCGTATTGATCAGGGCAAAGGTTTTACCTTTCATGATGTGGCGGCAGGCGATCTTGAAATAAGTTTGAAACATGGAGAGTTAGTTTAAATAGGCTGAAAATTCATTTCTTAACAGGATTCAGGCCTGAAAAACTCAATGCCATCCGTGCGTGCCTTTGTTGCGCGTTTTTTCCCAAACTTACTTTCCTCACTCTGCCCCTCTCCAACGTGGAGAGGGGAGTCAACTCCCCCCTCTCCATTTATGGAGAGGGGCCGGGGGTGAGGAAGATTATCCCGTCATTCATAGCTCAACCCGTCTGCCGGGTTAGCCATGGCCGCCTTTGCTGATTGATAAGTGACCGTTAGCAGAGCGATTAACAGCATAGACAACGTCGTTACTACAAATAAAGAAACGCTCAATGTGGTATGAAATTGATAGGTATCAAGGAATTTTTGAGCTCCCCACCATGCTATGGGCAGACCGATCATGAGTGCGATGCCGACAAGAAGTATGTAGTCGCGACAAAGCAGGCTGATCATTTGGGCTACCGAAGCGCCTAACACTTTCCTCAAACTGATTTCTTTTGCACGCCTTTCGGCGGTAAAGGAAGCTAACCCGAAAAGACCAAGACTGGAGATTGCGATCGCCATTAACGTAAAACCGGTGGAAAGCTTTCCTGTCATGATTTCATCCTGATACTGACTTCCAAACGTCTCCTCCATGAACTTATATTCCATTGGGAAGACGGGCTCAAACTTTTTATAGATTCCTTGAATGTACCTCAAGGCATCTTCGGCATGACCTGGTTCGTAATGAATAAATAGGCGCCGGGCATTCTCCGGCGTCATCGATATGATGACCGGCTCGATGGGCATTTGGAGTCCGGTGCTATGAAAGTCTTTCACAACTCCGACAATTTGCCCTTTTCGGGGAGCGATAAGTTGCTGACCAACCGGATCGGAAAGCTTCATTTTTCTTGCGGCCTCCTGGTTGATGATGTAGCCATTTGAATCCGAAGCAATTTCAGATGAAAAATTCCGGCCTTCCAGAAGAGTAAATCCCAACGCAGTCAGGAAATAGGAATCACATTGAAGATATTTAAAGATGATATTATCCGCTTTTGTCTTTCCAGGCCAGGCATGGTCATCCAGTACCATGCCGTCAACAATGTCCATTGGATTAGCATCGGCTTGTGCGACGGACAGGATGAGGGGATTTTGGAGTGCTTCCCTTCTGAAGCTTTCAGCCGTTTTTCGGATTCCCCCGGTGCTCATGATGTAAAAGGTGTTTTTCTTGTCGAACCCCAGGTTCTTGTTGCGCATGTAGTCGAGTTGCTGATGAACAACGATTGCACAGATGATCAGGATAACCGATAGACTGAATTGAAATACGACCAGGGCTTTGCGAACGCCGGCTCCCCTCAAATCGGAGAATTTGCCTTTCAAAACCTGCATCGCTTGCAAGGATGAGAGAAAAAAAGCTGGATAACTGCCTGCAATGATGCCTGTGAGCAGGGTTATGGCAACCAGGCCTCCATAAATGATCGGATTTGTATAATCCATGATTATTTTTCTGCCCGTGAGTTCATTGAAATAAGGCTGGAGCAAATGAACGATCAACAGACCAAAGAAAAGGGAAATGAAAGAAATCAGAATCGACTCGCCAATGAATTGCCGGACGAGTGATTGCCGCCCGGCGCCAACGACTTTTCGCACGCCTACTTCCCTGGAACGGCTTATCGACCGGGCCGTAGCCAGGTTCATGAAATTCACACAGGCAATCAAGAGAATAAAGATCGCAACGGTGCTGAATCCTTTTACGTAGGTGATTCTTCCGCCTTCCTGCTTACCATCCTTAAAATTGTTGTGAAGCCTCCAGTCGGCGAGCGGAAATAGAAAGAGCGCTACATTGGAGTCCCAGCGAGGCCATATTTTTGGCTTGGTAAACGTATCGTTGATCTTCTTATTGACTGTTTCTGTGCGTGCGCCTGCTTGCAGCTTAACATAACTGCTGCCGCCCGTCCAGGCACCCCATTCCTGATTGTAGGGGTCCCTCTTGGCGTATATCGTGTAAGGGAGAATAAATTCAAATCGAAGACTTGAGTTTTCGGGAAGATCGCGAAAGACCGCTGTCACTTTTGCGTCCAGGCTATTGTCCAACCGGATTATTTTTCCAATTGCCGCTTGACCCTTAAAATAGTTTCCTGCTAATTTTTCTGAAATAGCGATCGAGTTATTGTCGCGAAGCGGATTCAACTGATCCCCTTCGAGGATCGGAATGGTAAAGAGGTTGAAGAGAGATGAATCAGCATAGACGCCTT
>Ga0193731_1000390_pt1 | contig 14765 bp, 8 predicted proteins | sample U1a2metaG_FD_144920 | JGI IMG/M metagenome (GOLD analysis project Ga0193731, IMG submission 144920) | Soil microbial communities from a riparian zone of the East river system, Colorado, United States - U1a2 | ecosystem: Environmental > Terrestrial > Soil > Riparian zone | place: USA: East River...
AGCCTGCTGGTTTCGGCTGCTAGCCGAAACGAACTTTCGTTCACGTAGAACCTCGATCTCATCCGAGTTCCGCGCAGTTCCGTTCCCGCGACATCCGCTGCCTGCCCGCCTGGCCATTGGTCGCCGCGGCGACCGCTCCCAATTCGTGACATCCGGGTAATCCGTGGTTTTCAAAAGATTTCCAAATTTTCCGTGTAACCTCGGGGCGAATTTCCGGCTGTACATCTCTAATTGTAACCACACAAAACCTGCCAACAACAATCCAGCCTCAACAAAGAAAGGAAGAACAAATGAATCCACTGACTCAGTTCAAAAAAATACCAATTCTGCCACTTCTCATCGCAGTGACGCTCGTCGTCGGCGCCGCGCCGGCGCTCGCAACGCCTGTGTGCAACGTTACCACTGAAACACTGGCGTTAGGCCACTATCCATCTGGCTTGCTCGACTTGAGGTGCAGAGAGCTCCCGGGCACGAGGCTCCCGTGGTACCTCAAGATGAACGTCAGGGGAGATTCGGACGTCTATGTCACCCGACACACGTTCCCAGTCGGGGCTCACACTGGGTGGCACACGCATCCGGGTCCCAGCCTGATCACGGTTATAGCTGGAGCGCTCACAGTTTACGAGGCCGACGACCCCACCTGCACTCCGCACGTTTATCAGACAGGCGAAAGCTTTACCGATATAGGCTGCGGGGACGTACACCTGGTGCGTAACGAGGGTACCCAAACGGCAATGGATGTCGCGGTCCAGATTGTTCCGGCGGGCGCGCCCAGAAGGATCGAGGCTGACCAGCCAGCTAATTGCCCAGTAATTACTTGCCCGTAACGAAAACATGTACAGACGATGTAAACCGAAGCGAGGTCGCTCCTTGGAAGAACTCTCGCCGAGGCTGGTTCCTGGTTCCGCGCGGAACTGGATTGCAGTTAATGCAGTTCAACAAACCAGCCTCGATGCAGCCTCAACAAAAAAATGAAAACAAAAAATATGACAACTCTACACTTTAGAAAATCAACCGTTCCTCCCGCCGCAGCGGGACGGTCGCGAAGAAACAGATGAAAACAATAACGAAATTTGTTTATACAGCCTTTGCGGCTTTCGTTCTGGCGATAGGCGCACTAAGTGCGAATGGCGCCCCGGGCCATCTATTCGCTTCCATTAATGCTCCCGGAAACGGTAGCGCTTCAATTTACCAGTACACTCCGAGTGGGGTGCAAAGCACGTTTGTTTCTGGCCTTTCTCGCCCTCGTGGGTTGGCCTTCGACAGCGTAGGCAATCTATTTGTGGCAACCACCTTCTGCTTTTTCACGTGTGAGTCGACCATATTGAAAATTACGCCGAACGGCACGCAAAGCACATTCGCTACATTTGCGACTGACTTGTTTGCTGAGGGTGTGCTGACGGACGGCGCAGACAACGTCTTCGTCGACGCCATAGACATCGACGACCCACGCCTTGCGAGCACCATCTTCGAATTCGCACCCGATGGCACCCAGAGCACTTTCGGCTCCGTTCCCGGCCAAAGCTTCGGCCCGGCACTCGATAGCACCGGGAACCTCTATGTACCGTGCAACGTCTGCAGGACTATCTACAAGTTTACTCCCGACGGCACACGGAGCGTCTTCGTCCGTCCATCAGCTTTCACTCACGATCAAGGCCCCCTCGGGCTGGCTTTTGATGGGTTCGGCAATCTATTCGTGTCAACCACCAACGGCGCAATCCTCAAATTTACTCCGGAAGGAGTGGAAAGCACGTTTGCCACGGGCCTCAATGATCCTCTGGGGTTGGCGTTTGACCGTGCCGGCAATCTCTTTGTCACAGAGGGCGGGAACACACCGCCGGGCGATATCTTAAAGTTTACACCCGGCGGTGTCGGGACTGTCTTTGCTGCCGTTTCTACTGGGGTCAACTCTGGTCCGGAGTTTCTCGCGTTCCAGCCCCGTTAGGGAAATTGGTCCGGCTGGACAACTTCAGCTCCCCTAAGGCGTATGGAATACAATCCGTGCTATCGGACAGTTCGACAGCAGAAAGAATCTGATGCTCTTAGAGCGGAACTAAAAGAGCAAAGGGCGTTCATCGAAATGGTGAATGATAAAGTGGAACTGAACAGACCGGCACCGCGAAAAGCGTTGCCCATGCGCAGCACGGGCTTCGAGTCCGCCAATGGACGGGCTCGCTGTGGGAGCTGCCGCGGCGAGCATCTTGCCCGCCTCGGCGGACCCGACAGCTAGGATGGCTTCCGCGCAACCCGCGCCGCTTCACCGCTTCACGGTTTAGCGCTTTAACGATTTCCAAACTTCCCCGCGTAACCTCAGGCCGAATTTCCGGCTGTACATCTGTAACCACACAAAACATGCCAACAACAATCCAGCCTCAACAAAGAAAGGAAGAACAATGAATCCGCTGATTCAGTTCAAAAAAATATCAATTCCACCCCTTCGCATGACACCGGTTCTCGTTGCGCTCACCGCGTTGACAGCCGTGCCGGCCCTGTTAGGGCAAGGCCAGCAGCATCGAGATGCGGCGCCTCCGGATGTAACGGTGTCCGGAAGTTTTGGTCGGATGTTCCGTAATTTGCAACCGTTTGCGCCGCCAACGAATGCGGTTCGCGATGCTCTTATGGAGCTGGGTAGTCTAGGTGGAATTCTGGATGCGGACGACGATTTGGCAGCAGGTCCTGTGGCGCTGATCGTGGATCCCAATCTCAGTCTGATCAACCGGAACAATCCAACTCACACTGCTGGCGTGACGTTTTTCGGTCAGTTCCTTGACCATGATATGACGTTTGACCTGACGTCCCGGCTCGGGTTCCCGACCCAACCCATAAGATCACCCAACGCTCGCACTCCCTTCTTTGATCTGGACTCCGTGTACGGCGGCGGACCAGGCGGTAACCCGGAGTTATACCAAGCCGCTGACCCGATCAAGTTCCGGGTCGAAAGCGGCGGCCAGTTCGAGGATCTACCGCGAGATCCGACCAACAACGCAGCGATTATTGGTGACCCGCGCAATGATGAGAATATTATGATCGCCGGTCTGCATGCGGCCTGTCTTTTGTTTCATAACCATGCCGTGGATTTCATTCGGTCGCAGAATCCATCGATCCCCGACAACGAAGCCTACCTCCAGGCCCGCCGCCTGACATTGTGGCACTACCAGTGGATGATCCTTCACGAGTTCCTGCCGCATATTGTCCCTCAGCCGGTGATAGATGACGTTCTAACAAACGGTCGCCATTTCTATAACCCGCTACACGACGAGGCGTTTATTCCGGTAGAGTTCCAGATCACCTACCGCTTTGGGCACAGCATGGTCCGGCCTTCATACCGCGCCAATCTCCATGGCGATAACGGACAACCATTCTTTGGTATGATTTTTGACCCGGAGGAGCAAGGCACCGACCCCGTGGATTTGCGTGGCTTTGCAAGAGCTCCGAGGCGCTTTATCGGCTGGCAGACTTTCTTCGATTTCGGCGGCGCTCTCAGTGCCGATGTGCGACCGAACAAAAGAATCGATACAAAGATTTCCACGCCGCTCTTCCAGCTTCCCTTGGAGACGATCCCCGCCGGGACGCCGCCGGTCTCGCTGATGCAGCGCAATTTATTAAGATGCGTGACATGGTCGCTACCGTCTGGCCAGCGCATCGCGCGCGAAATGGGCATCCCGGAACTCAGCAGCGCCGATCTGGCGGAGCTGCAGTCGATTCGTCCCTCCTTTGTCGAATCGACTCCACTTTTCTATTATATCTTGAAAGAAGCTGAGCTAAGGGAGGATGGACTACGTCTTGGCCCTATGGGTGCGCGTATCGTGGCCGAAGTATTTATCGGATTGCTTCAGCTGGACCCCGACTCTTACCTCAGCGTACAACCCGATTGGGTACCGACGCTGCCGACCCACGACGGAACGGCGCAAAGTTTTCGTATGATCGACTTTTTGACTTTTGCCGGCGTCGACCCGACCAGCCGCGGTCAGTAGTGAAACAGCTCGACGGCCGCTGGGCGGCGCCGCCGCGGCGGCCGGAGCGGCGCCATGGTCTGGCCCGCGGCGGCTCAGCCACTGAGTCACGCAAGAGGCCAAGCGTCTCTCTTCTCAAAAACAGAAAGCTGTCCGACGACTGGCTTGCTCATGCTTGGACTTGAGCCACTGCTGGCCGGAACAGTTCCAAGAGCCGCATCCTGCAACCAGGCGCGGCATTATGTCGCGCAGAGTTCGACGGCTACACCTTTCGTGTCGCCTGTGTATGAACTACATTTTTCTGTGAGACGAATTTCGCAATGGCTGATTCTCGCTCTGCTGGCAGCGAGCGGTTGCGGTCAGAAGCCCGCGCTGGTCTCCGATCTCGCACGCGAACGGCAGAGGATGGTGCAGGAGCAACTGGTGCCGCGCGGGATCAAGGACGGACGAGTGCTTGCGGCGATGGCGAAAGTTCCCAGGGAAGAATTCGTTCCGGTAGACTCTCGCGCAGCGACCTATGAAGACGGGCCGTTGCCGATTGGTTACGATCAGACGATCTCGCAACCCTACATTGTGGCGTTTATGACCGAGCAATTGCGGCTATCGCCAACCGATCGCGTTTTAGAAGTCGGCACCGGCTCAGGTTATCAAGCTGCGATTCTGGCCGAACTCGCGGGAGAGATTTACACGATTGAAATTGTCGCGCCCCTTGCCCAAAGCGCCGAGGCTGCACTTCAACGTCTTGGCTACAAAAATGTGCACGTGAAGCTGGGCGATGGGTACAAAGGTTGGCCGGAGAATGCGCCATTCGATGCAATCATTGTGACATGCGCCCCTGATAAAGTTCCGCAACTTCTCACCGATCAACTCAAGGAGAGCGGGCGCATGATTATTCCCGTCGGCGACCGGTTTGCTCAGCAGCTTTATTTACTCGAAAAGAAAAACGGTCAGCTGAAGGAAAGCGTCACCTTGCCCGTTCGTTTTGTGCCGATGACGGGAGAGGCAACTAGAAAATAAATTGTAGCCGCTTTGCTGTGCGAAGCGTGGCCGAGTTGTTTGATTCCGAAACGCCGCCCACAGGGCGGCGGCTACAGCGCTATTTGATATCCGCTAGTTTTTTCAAATCGACGCGTTTGACCCACTCCTGTAATTGGGCGGGATCCTGGTTCTGCAACTCGACCTGAACAAAATAACGATTCGCAATCATCAGCCACAAGGTCGCATGTTTGGTTTCTTTCTCGAACGCTTCGAACCCAGGGTTGCCATCGATGGTGACAGACTTGCTGTAGCCTTCGCTGCTTTCGCTATTGCTGTTCCATGCAGCGGTGGTGGCGCTGACATAATCTGGATTGGCAACCGAATCGAGAATGCTAATCGCCGCGGTCGGTACTTTGTCCCCTTCGCCCTTGTGGTAGTCGCGATGCACGTTTGTAATTCTGAATCCGCCGACGTCTTCGGTGGAACCCTCCGGTTTCTCAGCGACCCAGCCCTGTGGCGCATCCGGTAAAACGGGGATCAATTTCTGATAATCGACCGCCTCAGGCACCAGAATCGGTTCGTTCTGCGCGTGCGCCGTCCCGAGCACAAGGCCGGTGAGCAATGTCAGCACCAAAAATCCGACGTGTGCCGGAGAACAAACGCGAGCCGCTGTTTTCATGCTAACTTTTTCCTGTGCTATTTGGGATTACCGTACCCGATTGACTTTACCTTGGCTGTCAAGACGCTTGCAGGATGGGCATATCGGAGCGCGTCTGCTGTAGCCGCTTCCCTGCGGGAAGCGCGGCTCGGACATCCTTAGAGCCCGCGTGCGGCGTCGCCCACAGGGCGACGGCTACAGGTGGAGCCACCAAGGTTGTAATCGCTATTTGGATTCTAGCCCTGGCGGCGCGGCTGATGTTCATTAATCAGCCTTACGTCGACCATTGGAGCTGGCGGCAAAGCGACGTTGCCGGGATTGCGCGTAACTTTTACGACGGAGGTTTTCGTTTTGCTTATCCGCAAATCGATTGGGCCGGCAATGCGACCGGCTACGTTGGAACGGAATTTCCAATTTTGCCGTTTGTTGCCGCGATTTGTTACAAATTTGCTGGTATTCACGAATGGATCGGACGCAGTCAGGCCGTAATCTTATTCGCTGTTTCGCTGCCGTTTTTCTTTTTGCTCGTCCGGGAAATTTTCGACAGCACAGCAGCGGTTTGGGCCACATTTTTCTTCAGTTTCACGCCACTGAATATTTTTGCCGGCCGCTCGTTCATGCCGGACGTCCCATCGCTTAGCCTCGCGATCATCGGGTTATATTTTTTTCTGTGCTGGACCCACGATCAAAAGTGGACGCCGTTTTTCGCCGCAGCCATCGCGATTTCGTTATCGATCCTAATCAAGGTTACGACCATCGTAATCGCCGCGCCGCTTTTGTATTTGGCTGTAGCCGGGATCGGTGATCCCGGCCGGCGCGAAATGAACCTGGTTAGAAACCGGGATCACCGATCCCGGCTACAGCTGCTTCTGTTTATCGCGATTACAATCGTACCATCTTCAATCTGGTATTGGCATGCGTATCAAATCGCGCAGAGATTTTATCCGCATCATTTCTTCGGTGCGGGCGGGATTCGAATCGAAAGTTTCTCGTGGTATTGGCATGTTGCCCGGCAGACTGCGGTATCGAGCCTGACGCCAGTTCTCGCGATCATGGCGCTCATCGGTTTATTCGTCCCGCAGTCGCGGGATCGAAGATATTCTCGCCTTTTCCATTGGTGGCTGGTAGCGATGATCCTCTTCATAATCGCCGTTGGCTATGGCAATCGCCACCGATGGTACCAACTTCCCATGGTGCCCATCACCGCTGGATTTGCCGGGGCCGCTTGCGCTTTTTTCGGGTCGAAAATCTCTTCGCGTCCTGCCGCGATAATATTGTCAATCCTGTTGGTAAGTTCGTTTGCAATTCTTTCGTCCGTGTACGTGCGACCGCTTTACGAATCGTCCGCTGCCCAACTTCGAAATGCTGGTCTGGCACTAAACAAAATCGCGCCGTCCGATGCGTTAATCGTTGCCGCCGACATGGGCGACCCAACGATATTTTATTATTCGCAGCGCAAGGGCTGGCATTTTCTGGAAGAAGACGGCATTTACCAGGGTACTCCGAGCGATAGCCAGGACGCGATTGTAGATCTTGAAAAGCTGCGACGCGGTGGCGCCACACACGTAGTGTTTACCAGGAATACGCTCTGGTGGTTGGATTACTATCCTGAATTCGCACAGCGGCTCGCCCAAAGCGCCACGGTGATGGCCGCGAGTACGGAATTCAAAATCTATAAGCTCGTCGCCGTAACAAGGTGAGAACATCTCTATCGCGTGACGGAGAACTCTTTTGCAGGCCGAGGGCGGCCTGGCTCCATCGACACACGGCGAATGGTGGAGACGGCCTGCCCTCAGGCCGTTCTTCTGCTGGTTCGCCGCAGGACGAATCCGTCCAGTGTGCGGACCTGTGGCCGGTCCGCGTCGGTATCGTTTTCACACAGGAAGACGGCCCGCAGGGCGGTGGCTACAGCAGTGCTTGCTGCGGGATATTATTTAAGTCGCTCTGGTTGTGGGCAGGCAAGATGCCCCCGGTCCCCACAGCCAAGGTGGCTGTGTTACACTGCACTGACTCATGAGACACAAGCACTCTGACTACATGCATTGGGCGAAGACGCAAAGCCGCGCGCGTTTTAATCTCGCAACGAGCGGCGTGGCGCCATTTCCTCTTCGCGACCTGCCAGTCACTTTGGAGGAGCTTGAAATTAACGGCGATGACAGCTATGGCTACGCGCCGTTGCAACAAGCTATCGCCGCTCACCACGGAGTTGATCCTGAATGCGTTGTAGAATCCGCGGGCACATCGATGGCGAACCATCTGGCAATGGCGGCAATCATCGAACCGGGTGATGAAGTTTTAATCGAGCGTCCGGCGTACGGGCCGATTCTCGATGTCGCGGAGTATCTCCAAGCAAACGTGAAACGCTTCCGACGCACTGAGGAAAACGGCTGGGCGATCGATCCGGCCGAAATTCGGCGCTGCGTTACGCCGAAGACACGCCTCATCGTAATCACGAATCTACACAATCCGACGAGCGCGCTGACGCCGGAATCGGTTCTGCGCGAGATCGGCGATATCGCGCGGAACATCGCCGCGCTCGTCCTGGTCGATGAAGTTTACCTTGATGCGGTCTACGAGGACACGCCGCGCACATCATTTCATCTCGGACCCGAGTTCGTCGTGACTAGCAGTCTGACGAAAGCTTACGGCGTCAGCGGTCTGCGATGCGGATGGATCCTGGCGCAGCCGGATCTCGCTTGGAAGATGCGCCGGCTGAATGATCTTTATAGCGCGACGCCGGTTCATCCGGGCGAGCTGCTCAGCGTGGCCGCGTTCAAATATATGGGTCTGCTTCGTGAAAGAGCGCGCCGGATCGTGGAAGCCGACCGCAAATTGCTTCGCGATTTTCTCGCGCAACAGTCACCCATTTCCGACGTCTGGACCGATTGGGGCACGACCTCGTTTCTACGATTGTCCCGCGACCGCGGGAGCAACGCGGATGTTTTTCTTGAGCGACTGCAATCGACGTTCGACACCTCGGCTGTTCCCGGTCGCTTTTTCGAAATGCCTGATCACTTTCGCATTGGCATGGGTATGAATACGGAAATGTTCGCCGAAGGTCTGAACCGCATCGGCCGCGCGCTAAGGTAGCAGCGATGGGCACCCTCGCCCCGCTTCACCTTGCGCAGGACGCCATGTAATTCGAAAGCGACGCGAGGGCGCCCGCACACGGGCGGGCAGGCTGTGCGCACTCCCAAAGCTTCGCTAACTGCCTCACATCGTAATAATTTGGCCCGTGGCGAAGTTGTAGAAATACCTTGGATTGGTCGTGTAGTGTACCGGGCGGTTGGGATCGGGAAAGTAGTAGAGCACTGTGTTCAGGCTGAAGTCGTAGAGATATGGAAAAGGAAAGCTTGGACTAGTGTAAAAGAAATGGTTCGACATAAGGTCGTAAAAGTAGATGCCATTCTGTGCATCATTGGCATCAAACCAGTATTCGTAGCCCATGTCAAAGTGGTAGATCCAGTGCGGGTCACTCAGGTAGCTATAGTAGCCAAAGGGCGTGCCGTTGGGGAACTGAAGATAATAGACGCCGTTCTGCAGCGCGATCTCACCAGTGAAGAATGATGGATGCGCCGGCGTTGGTGTAGGTGTTGGAGTAAACGTTGGTGTTGGTGTCGGAGTATGGGTCGCTGTCGGCGTAGGCGTCGGAGTACGAATGGCCGTTGGTGTTGGTGTCGGAGTCGGCGTAGCCGCGCAATATCGGCCGCCGGTGATCGGAAAGCTGTTGTTAACATCTTCTCCGCCCCAGACGATCATTTCGCTCCCGGTCCAGACCGCGGTGTGATAGTATCGGGCGCTCGGCGCATCGATAGTGCTGGTGGCCGTCCAACTATCGAGAAGGGGGTGGTATCTGCCTCCCGTGTCACAGAAGGTGAAACCGTCGTACCCGCCCCAGACGATCATTTCACTGCCGGTCCACACTGCCGCGTGAGTGCTTCGGGCGCTCGGTGCGTTGGTAGTGCTCGTCGCTGTCCAACTGTCGGTGGTGGGATTATATCGCCCACCGGTGCCATAATAGAGGAAACCATCTCGTCCGCCCCAGACGATCATTTCGCTGCCAGTCCACACCGCCGTGTGCTCGAACCGGGCAGCAGGTGCGTTTGTGGGGCTAGTAGCTATCCAGCTATCGGTACTCGGATGATATCTCCCGCCGGTATTCAAAGAGCAGCCTAAGACGCAGCCGCCTCCTCCCCAGACGATCATTTCGCTGCCGCTCCACACTGCCGTGTGAAGAGACCGGCCAGCGGGCGCGTTGCTGGTGCTCGTGGCTGTCCAACTGTCAATACTAGGATTATATCTGCCGCCAGTGTTTGTGATGCCAGTCACGTCATCATATCCACCCCAGACAATCATTTCGGTGCCGCTCCACACTGCCGTGTGAAGAGACCGGCCAGCGGGCGCGTTGGTGGTGCTGGTCGCTGTCCAGTTATCGGTGGTGGGATTGTATCTGCCGCCAGTATTCAGCTCGCTGCTCGTATCTCTTCCACCCCAGATAATCATCTCGCTGCCAGTCCAGACTGCCGTATGAAATTCTCGCGCAACAGGCGCACCGGAGGTGCTCGTAGCTGTCCAACTATCAGTGCTGGGATTGTATCTTCCGCCCGTGTCCAAATTGCCGCCAAAGCCGTTCAATCCGCCCCAGATGATCATCTCACTGCCGGTCCAGACCGCCGTGTGAAGGTACCGCCCAGTGGGCGCATTGGTGGTGCTGGTGGCCGTCCAAGTGTCGGTGCCGGGATTATATCTTCCGCCGGTGTTCAAAAAGCCACTGGGGTAATTGAGGCCGCCCCACACGATCATTTCGCTGCCGGTCCACACGGCCGCATGCCGGATTCGGCTATCGGGCGCGTCCGTTGTGTTGGTGGCAATCCAACTGTCGCTACTGGGATTGTATCTCCCGCCCGACGCGTCAGCGGCACCGCCCCAGATGATCATTTCGCTGCCGGTCCACACTGCCGTGTGAGAGTCTCGGGCAGTGGGCACATTGGTGAGGCTGGTGGCTGTCCAGGTGTCCGTGCTTGGATCGTATCTACCGCCGGTGTTCAGGCCGACAAAAGGGCGAAACCCACCCCATACAATCATTTCACTGCCGGTCCAAACTGCCGTGTGAGCTTCTCGGCCAATGGGCGCGTTGGTGGTGCTGGTGGCTGTCCAACTGTCGGTAATCGGATTATATCTTCCTCCGGTGTTCGAATAGGGGTTCTCTCCGCCGCCCCAGACGATCATTTCGCTTCCGGTCCACACTGCCGTGTGATAGCGGCGGGCATCCGGCGCGCTGGTAGCACTCGTGGCTTCCCATGTATCAGTGCTGGGGTTGTATCGCCCGCCACTGCTTAAAAAGTCGTCGTTATATCCTCCCCAGACGATCATTTCGCTCCCGGTCCAGACTGCCGTGTGACCGTCTCGGCGATCGGGCGCGTTAGCGGTGCTGGTGGCTGTCCAATTGTCGGTGCTGGGATTATACCTCCCACCGGTGTTAAAATAGACGCCGCTGCCGTTATCTCCGCCCCATACAATCATTTCGCTGCCGGTCCAGACTGCCGTGTGAAGTTCTCGGCCAGCGGGCGCATTCGCGGTGCTGGTGGCTGTCCAACTATCCGTGCTCGGATTATATCTTCCGCCGGTGTTTAACTGAGGATAGCCGCCCCAAACGATCATTTCGCTGCCGGTCCATACTGCCGTGGGAAATTCTCGGGCGTCGGGCAAACTGGTGAGGTTCGTTGGAGTCCACGTGTCCACCGTGCATCCAATCGACGGAATCGAGTTATCCGAGTAACCCGATATTACTGGAAGCGTGTAGTTGGCGCTCACTGCCGCCATTGTCACCGGCACTTGGGCTTCGGCCTTAGCCAGCCACGATCGCAACGGTTCTTTCGCCCACGCAATTGTGGCCAGCTTTAGCCGGTCTTTGCCCTTCTTCATCACCGCCACGGCGTAGTAATGGCCGTCGTCCTCTTGTAGTGGGCTCAATACGCCGGTCTTAATTTGCGCCCAAGCGTCGGTATCGGGCTGATCACCTCCAACACGGCGACGCAGCGCCGTGGCTACAACGTTTCCTGTAGCCGCCTCGCTGTGTCGAGGCGTTCCAGGCGCTGCTTTCGCGTTGCCAAACTCTTTCGCGAGCTTATCGACGCTCCCTTTCCATTCGCTGCCGTTCAGCTTCACGTTGGGTTGAGTGCCAGGCCTTTGGCCATTCGCTTTGCCATCGTCTTCAGCCGCCTGCGCCGAAGCTACGGCGGCCAGGGGAGAAGCCGATCCACCTTTGTCTTGATTGGGCGTGCTGTCGCTTTTGATCCATTCCATTTCGGTGTACATGCCGCTGGTCTGCTTCATCCGCGTCACACTTGGATGTGCTCGCAGTTCGGCTTCGGCGCTCCGCTTCAACTCACCGTGAAATCGTTGGTCGTGAGCGTACAACTCGGTGAGCAGACGTTCTGCCAGGACAGGTCTGGCCAGACACTCGGCGATCACGAAGGGATCGTTGCCCAGCGCGGCAAAGAGTTCGCGCAACACTCCGGGTTGCTTCGTATGACTGGCGATGCGCTCCATCTCCGCTTGCAGTTGGGCGGGAGTGATCGGCCTTTGCCAGTAATCTTCGAGCGCTTGTGCGTCGCGGAGATAATCCTCTACCTTGTTTTCAATCTGTTGGGCCGACATCACCTCATCTAGCGATGGCTTAGGCTTTGAATTCTCTTTTGCCCAAATGCGATGACGCCAGTAAACCTCCTCAATTGCTCGCTGATACGCTACTCGATCGGCGAACGTAAGTCCGGCAACTGCCGGATGGGAAGCCTTCGTAGGTGCTTCAGTACGGAAGAAAGCCAGCAGCGCTCCACTTACCATCGAACAGGTTACGGCTGAACAAACAACCAGAGCTAGTAATGCGCGCGCACTAAAGAACCCACCTTCGCCGAGGCTACGGCGGGCAGGAGCGGACACCGAAATTCTTCGCGCGCTCGCGACGTGATGTCGAAGTTGAGCAGTGTGTTTGTTTTTCATAAACAGGTTATGGGCGCGGCGGCGGCGTGGGACGCGGCCTCGGCGTTGGGGCAAATCTCGGCGTCGGTGAAGGCCTCGGTGTCAAAGTAGGTGTAGCTGTTGGAGTCGCCGTTGAAGTCGGTGTGGATGTGGGGGTGACGGTAGGCGTATGTATTGCCGTAGGTGTAGCAGTTGCAGTAGCAGTAGGGGTAGCTGTTACGGTTGCAGTTGAAGTTGGCGTCGCGGTTGAAGTCGGTGTTGGTGTAGCAGTAGCTGTTGCTGTCGCAGTAGGTGTTGGGCTTGGCGTCCCCGTTGGTGTTGGCGTCGGTGTTCCGCAGGGTGTCAGAATGTAGCTTTGCCCGCCGTTGGCCGCGCCACCCGTTCCGTTGCAGAAGTACTGCGTAAAGGTCGTGTCGTTCTTCTGTACTCCGGCCGTGGCTGATGTGTTGCCATTAGTCACTGTGCCGTAGATCACGTCAAAGCGTGTCTGCCCCTCATACAACCTCAGCTCGAAATTGGCATTGCCGCTCCCCGGGAAATACTGCGCCCGCCACTCAATGTTGAAGATGCGGTTGGGCGCACTGCCGCTTATCGAGGTGAATATGTCAAACCCACTGTTCACCAAATACAGGTCGTCCCAATACGGGTAGATCGTGTAGTTGTGGGTCAGCCACGGCAGGCATTGGTTGATGAAGGTCGTGTCCGTGGTCGTGAACTGCGCATTGCCGTTGGACGACAGATTGATCGAGGTGAACGTCTGGTCGTACAACGTGTAAGAGAATGGCAGCGCGATCGTGACTACCGTATCATCAACGTGAAGTTCTGTTGTGCCTGGCACGATACTCCCACCAATCTGCGCGATCACATACTGGTTGCCGGGCGGACACGTCGGTGTCGCACTAGCTGCTGCCGTTGGAGTAGGTGTTGGTGTCGGTGTGGCGCAGACTTCGGTGTATTGCTGGTTGTCATTGCTAGGATTGCCTGGGCCAAAGTCACCTGCGACGGCGTAGAAAGATTGCCCCGCTGTTGCCCCTTCGAGGTTATCGCGTGCCTGTACCATATTTGGCAGGTTGTTCCAAGTGTTGGTAGCAGGGTCCCAGGCGATCGCACTGTTGCTTGTGGCGAAGTTGACGTCGCCTCCTGCAAGCAGCCACCTGCCGTTGTAAGCTCCGGAAGCGGCAGACGAGCGACCCGCGGGGAAATCAGCGACGGCTCCGTCGTCCCAGGTGTTGGTGCTTGGATCGTAGCGATAGGTCTTGTCAGGGGAGGCGTTGCCACCGCCCGCATAAATATAGCTGCCCAAGGCTACTGCCATGAGGTTGTGGTTGGCAAATGGGTAGTTTGCAGCCATCGACCAGGTATTTGTGGCAATATCATAAACCTCGACGTGAAAATCGGTGCCGATAGCGGCCCCTGCGATGCGGTAGATTTTGCCGTTGAGGTAGGCGGTGGCGTGGAAGTAGGTGGGAATGGTATAAGAGGGCAGGCTCGTATTGTAGGTATTGGTGGCCGGGTCGTAGCGCCAAAGCGTGGCCGTGGTGTTGAAGTTTTGGTCCACGCCGCCAAGCAGGTAGATATAGGTGCCGTCGGTTGTGCCGCTGAACCAGCCACGCGGTTGCGGAAGTGAGGCGATAGGCGTCCAGGTATTCGTCGCGGGACTGTACTTATAAGCGTTCGCGATAGCGGCATTGTTGACGATACCCCCGAAACTATAGACGTTGCCACCTACTGAGACCACGGCGTGTCCGGAGGTGGCGATGGGATAGGAGGCCTGTTCGGTCCAGGCACCGACCGAAGCGCAAGGGGTCGCAGTGGGCGTTGGACTTGGCGCGCCGAATTGCGCGCAGTATCTGCCGCCGGTGTCCAAATAGCCACTGCTGCCGCTTCCACCCCATACGATCATTTCATTGCCGGTCAAGACTGCCGTGTGAACGCCTCGGCCCTGGGGCGCGTTGGTGAGGCTGGTGGCTGTCCAACTGTCGGTGCTGGGGTTATACCTACTGCCAGTGTTCAACCAAGCGTTGCCGTCATATCCGCCCCAGACGATCATTTCGCTGCCGGCCCACACGGCTGTGTGAGCCACTCGGGCAGCGGGCACACCGATGATGTTGGTGGCTGTCCAACTGTCGGTGCTCGGATCATACGTGCCGCCGGTATTGAAGTAGTCGCTAAAATCGTCTCCGCCCCAGACGATC